>Ga0123333_10002639_pt1 | contig 18047 bp, 14 predicted proteins | sample BioC12SIPDNA_3_FD_89957 | JGI IMG/M metagenome (GOLD analysis project Ga0123333, IMG submission 89957) | Anaerobic biogas reactor microbial communites from Washington, USA - Biogas_R2_B C12 SIP DNA | ecosystem: Engineered > Bioreactor > Anaerobic > Unclassified | place: Washington, USA... | reverse complement strand
GATGCTCGTGAGCAATGGACTCCTTCTGCACCGCCATCCTGACCTGCCCCGCGTGCTGGTCGACACCGACTGTCGTCTCGACGTCAGTCAGCACGGGACGGCCCGGCGGTACATGAAGGAGTTTGCCAAGGTCAAGCGACTCTTGTGGCGATGGCGAGCCGAATACCCGGGCATCCGGATCCAGATCCGGAAGTCGCATCGACGTTGGATGCGGCAGTATCGGGTTGTGGATGGCAGACCGATGCCGTTTGAGTCGGATCCTGAGGCGGCCTACCGGGTCTGCACGCAGAAGTCGTGTACGCAATTGTATCGGGGATGCCTTTGGAAATGCCCGGCGCTGGCGTACTTCCGACTGATGGAGCAGGAGTTGAAACTTGAGGCCATTTCCGATTGGCGACTGTTCCACGGTCATCAGGCCTGTCCGTCGATGACCAGTGATGCGGACGTCGATGCCTTTCTCGCGACCGCGGCCATTCCGCAGTGTGGGCTTTGTCCTGGCAGGCGTCGCATCGTCAAGTATTCCCAAATGATTGCTATGCGAGCTGGCTGAGCAGGTGCCTTCCTGGATCGCGATGCGTCCCTACGCATCGGTTCGCATTCTCAATCGCCAACCTAAGCCTGGCCCAACTTGCCGAAGCCAACGCTCCTGTGCCAGCCGGCAATTCGCAACGGTACACGGAACCGACAATCGAATGACAATTGGACCGAAGTTCTTGACATCATGAAACGCCAGCAATGCCACTTGAGGAAGACCGTCCGCTGCCCCGCATATTACTCATTCCGCCGAAACAGCCGAATACCTGCCTCGTCCTCAAACGCCTTGCAGATCATCTGGAGCCGCCGTTTCCGAAACTGGCGATACGCTCGGGCTACACCTGGTGTCCAAAGCCCACTGCCTTTGTCGCAAGGAATGAGATGGCTTTTCATTGCTCGGGTAAAGAACCGCCTGCTTTTGAAGTCGGCGAGGTATGATCTGGGGCTACGGGAGCCGATGGACTGGTTCTCCTCGGCCACGACGAAGCAAATGTTGCATAGACTGTTGTATTCCCGGTGCCGAAAGCCGTATTGCGCGAGAAGTGCTCTCGGAAAAATGTGGTGCTTCTCGCTTCGATTTGCCATCGCGATCTCCCGTCGCAAAGGCACCGGTTCACCGTTGTTGAGGAAACACGGCTTGCGGCGCGCAAGCAGGCAGAAGAAGGCCTTGGCGATGGCTGCAGGTTGAGTATATTCGGTTCGCAGCAAGTCCGAGCGATCCACAAGATCAGGGAACTTGAATCGAGTAATCGTCTTGCCTGCGAGTTTCTTGAAGAACCCCACATCCGCGATGATGTTCTGGCGGTAGCCGCGGCCTGAATATCGTTGACCAACACCTGTTGCCCAGAACCATTTCCGAATCTCGTCGCGTTGTCGTCGGTTTGGCTGTGCGCGATGGTGAAAAAAGAAGACTGTTAGGGTAGCCAGCATATTCACTGAGGGTAGGAAATCTTTTTCCAGAACATCGAATGTGGTGTGAAGATAGTCCAGTGCTTTTAGGAAAGCCCTGCGAGATTCAGCCCAGAGAGAAAGAAACCTCTTCTTCTGGACATCATCAGCCTTGATCCGCTTTTCCCACCACCGGACGGCGGCCTCCAAAGCCCGTTCACCCACGTCCGGTTCGCGGCCTGGGGTAACAAACGTGAATGCGAGTAAGATGGTCTGGTAATCCAGGTCGTGGAATTCGTCCGAAAGATGCGCTCGAAGATCGTTGGCCTTCTCGCGAAGATCAATCGCGGAGGCTCGTGCAAACGCTCGGTCTGCTGAGCTTATTCGCATGCCGCGAGAGTTGATGCGAATAAACGCGTCTCTTACTCTATCAATATCCGAGGACGACATGGTGATGAGAGGAACGGGATAGCCGAGCAAACGGTCCCGGCAGGTTTTGACCCGCCGCATCTTGGCCACACTCAGACCCCGCAACCGACGCTGCCAGTTCGAGGAAAGGATGTCGGCAACGGATACGAACTGCCCTTCGACCGGCTTCCTGTAGCTGAACCAGGATACCAGGTCATCTCCATCGCCGTTGTCCAAACGAAAGCTCAGCCGACCGAAGTCTACAACCTGGCCTGTGGAGTTCTCTTTCCGCTCTCCACGTACTGATTGGTACAGCACAGAAAGTCGCTGTTGCCCGTCGACTAAATACCAGATTTCCTTGTTCTGTGGACTGAAGGGTGGCAGGATGTGAAGGGAAGGCCGCAAGAGATCCCCATTCTTCTTTCCCGTCTGCCAAACGAGGATCGAACCGATGGGCATTCCCCGATAGATGCTGTCGAGAAATTCCGCCGCCTTACGCCCGTTCCACACGAATTCCCGTTGAAGCCTGGGAATGGCGAAGACGCGATCCTCAAGTCTCCGCTGGATCTGGCGTACGCTCAAAGTCTTGAAAACAAGCTGGTCCATGGTCGTCGCCAGAGTTCATCGGAAGATCTGCCTGGGGTTAGTGCCAGTATAGTTGGACCGGATGGTGGTTGCCACATTCCCAAGAAATCGACAGCCGTGGAAGCGTTGGCTGCCACGGCAAACGACTGGAACGACCGACCGGCGTATGCGCCGCTATCCCACATGCCTCACCGGTTCCTGGAGACACGAGCCTAAAGCCCGCTTATCAACCAAGCGGGCCTCCAGCATTCCCACTGCCAACTCTTCCGGTAAACACGACGAGAACTTCAGTTCCTGGACCATTTCCGGGGAGATAGGCAGCGTGAAGCCCTCCGGTTCATGGTGTCGAATAGCCTGAATCCGGGAATCGAGATCATCCAGTCTGCCCGTCACTTCGAAGGCCACTGAGAGGTTGTCGTGATCGAGCACGGGCAAACCAGCATCGCGAAGTGCGGCGGCAATCGCGGCGTTGGCTTTGGAGCCTGCGAATGTCCACCAACTCGCCTCGTCGCCGTTGGATTTCACGACGGTTGTGCCTTCACGCAGCCAATCAAACTGGCTGCGCAGGTCGTTGATTGAAGTCGCGGCTCGGCGCGACCAGCATGGTGCCGCCACCTCGTCGGTCAGCGTCTTGCGGATCGCCTGCGAAACCTCGTAAGCGATGGAATGTCCGCCTCCGAGCCAACGCGACTTCCCGTGGTCCTTGGACGGCTCCACGTAAGCCACTTTGCGCGGCCAATCGAGATGCGTGACCCGCCAACTGCGACCGGAAAGCAAGAGGCTGGTCTGTCCCCCTTGGCCGGTGGCGAAGGAAAGCTGATGAACGAATCCCAGATCGCTTCTACCGTGCTTCACGGCAAATAACGGTTCGCTCGTGATCATGGACAGAATGTCCATAAAGTTGCGCCGTCCGAACTCCTCTTCTCCTCGCCTGCCGAACCACAGAATACCGGCATCCTCCCAGAAAATCCCGGTGGTCACCATGTGGTTGATGATCTGGTCGGCCGTGTCCCCTTCGATTCCGGCGAACTTCACGAATCCCCTGATCCAGTCCGGCCAGGTTTGTCGGCCGATCCCGCTCTCCTGCCGGGCCAGTCCCATCAACTGCTGGGCGAAGACGTGCAAGGGCAACTTAGGAGGCTCAATGGGTTCCACGAACCCTTCTTCCCATAGTCGGATGATCGCCGCGGATTGAAGCAAGGCGTCTTCCGAAGTGGCCAGGAAGAGGCAGTTGCGCGCCGTCCCGTGCCGCCGTCCCGTTCGTCCCATGCGCTGCAAAAAATTGGAAACGGTCGGCGGGGCATCGATCTGAATTACACGGTCCAGGTTGCCAACGTCAATTCCAAGCTCCAGAACGCTTGTGGCAACGATTACGCAGTCGTCCCGCGTGGCAAACGCCTTCTCAGCCTCGTGACGCTGCTCTGGACTCAAGGAACTATGGGTGACAAACGTAGTGACTTCCAGTCCGCGAAGCTGAACTGCAAGTTCCTCGGCCCTTGACCGGCTGTCCAGAAAAACTAACCGCTTTTCACCACGATGCAGCCGGGAGATGACCATCGCGGCGTTTTCCAGAGACCCCACGAAGTCAAGCGTGACCTCGGCCTGGCTGGAAGCCGCTTCCGGCGGCAACATGACTCGCCGTGGTCCCTGGCATGAGCAAGCCAGCCATTCACAGAGGGCCTCCGGGTTGCCGACCGTGGCCGACAACCCCAACCGCTGCAACTCGCGGCCGGTGATCCGGCTTATCCGCTCCAGGACTGCTAGAAGATGCCAGCCACGGTCATCGCCAGCAAACGCATGGATCTCGTCGATGATGACCACGCGGAGATTGCTGAAAAAGGACTTCCGTTCCACCTGCCGGGAGACGAGCATCACCTCCAGGGACTCTGGCGTGGTCAACAGACAATCGGGAGGATCAGCCAATATCCGCCGCCGCTGGCCGGTCTTAATGTCGCCGTGCCAGAGACCGGCTCGACGCCCCAGAAGGGTTGCATATCGCTGCAAGCGAACGTCGAGATTGTTCAGCAGGGCTTTGATTGGGCAGATGTAGAGCACACTCAATCCCGTCCAGTTCTCGGATAGCATCCTGGAAAGGACTGGCAAGATGGCTGATTCGGTTTTGCCACCGGCCGTGGGCGCGAGTATCAGAGCGTGGTCCCCGGCAAGGATTGGCTCGATGGCTCGCTCTTGAAATGGTCTTAGCTCCCGCCAACCGAGGCTGTTGACGACGTGGTGTTGAACAGCGGGATGAAGTTGCTCAAATGGGGTCACAGATTCAACTCAATGTCGTCAACCGTGCCAGCACCCATCGCATTTCGCTCGACTGGCCTCAATTCGGATTCGCTGATCGTCAGGGAATAATGCTCGCGAGGGTTGAACTCGGGGAACTGGTCGATCCGGTCGAGGACATCAGCCACGAGTTTCTTCAGGAAGATTCGAGGGGCAATGCCGACCTTGCCTCCAAGTTTTCCGGCAACGGCCTGGGCAAGATCTTCGATGTAAGCGGCGTCGGCGAGATTGCTGATGCGGTCAGGGGCCAGGGCATGGGAGCAGAAGATGTCGCGAACTTTGCCGCCGACATTCACCAGCCGCTCCAAATCGAATGCAGGGAGCCGAATTTGCACGGCCCTTGGGTTGTCGAACCGGGCATTTGTGTTGAAATCCACATGAAGCCGCTGGGCCAACGGTTCGAGCCGCTGCACACCCTGTGGACCATCGAAGAAAGCCGGGGTGCCCGTAATCAGCAGGTACAATCCCGGAAACCGGCCCGCGTCAACTTCATCGATCAACTGCCGCAGGGCGTTGAGGCTCTTGTCCCGAACGTCGCCCCGAACCCTCTGGATCGTCTCCACTTCATCCAAGACGATCAAAAGCCCCGCGTGACCGGAATCGCGGAGCACAGTGAGCAAGCCTTGCAGGAAATTCAGTGCCCCGAAGTGATCGATGTCGCCCTTGACCCCAGCGGCCCGCTTGGCACCGGCGGCAACGTTCGGCTGCCCGGCAAGCCAGGCTGCGATGCCGTCTGCCACCGCCGAATCGCCTGCCGTTTGGGCATCCCGGTATCCGCGCAAGGCTGCACTGAACATCGGGGCCTTGGCCGTGACTGCCGCAAGGCGTTGCTCCAGAAGCTCGCTCGTGCGATCCAGGAGCCGCTTGCTGTCGCTGGGATCGATGGTGCCCTCGGCCAGTCCTCCTGCTCGGTGAACTTGGGTTGCACCACGCCCTCGAAGCAATTTCGCCACGCCCGGAGCATTTCCTCGGCGTTGTCGAATCGTTCGGCCGGATTGCGGCGCAGGGCCTTGGTGAAGAAGGCGGTGAGTTGATCCCGGATGCTGGCGTCGAAGACTTCGGCATCAATGGTCGCTTCGCAATCCAAAAGGGCCGGATCGCTCTTGCCGTCGCCCCATTTTGGCGGATTGCCGGTGGCCAGTTCATAGAGCGTGACCGCCGTTGCGTATCGCTCCGCATGGAGGTCCCACCGCGGCGGCTTCCGCAGCGATAGGAACGGCTCCAGGTAGCCCACCTGCCAGTTGAACACCTTGATCTGCGGACGATCTGCACCGGGATCGACGATCAAGATACTCTGCGGTGACAGGGCGCGATGGATGACCCGCTTGTCGTGCGCGAATCGGACGACCTCTGCAATCTGCCGCAAGAGTTCGATCCGTTGTTCGGGAGTGAGACGCTGGCCGACCTGGGCCATGTAATGATCGAGCCGAATACACTTGGGGAAGTGCTCGAAGATCAGGGCCGGGCCGAGTTCGTGCTCTGTGAAGCCGTGGGTGCGGAGGATGTTCGGATGCTGGAGCGTTTCGAGCAGGTGAAACTCGCGCAGTGCCGCCCGCTCGATGATCTGCCGATCTTCCGCGGATGCTCCGGTGCGAACGAGATACACCCGAACCCGACGCTTGACATCCTCCAGCTTGACGTGGGTTGCCTGCCAGTCCTGGAAGCCAGGTCCTTCGAGGAGAAGCTGGCTCAGCACGAAATCGCTGACTTTGCGGGAACGCTTGGACGGCCGAATACCAGCCTGATCCATCGCCTGGCTGATCGCCTTGGCTGTCGGCCGGTCAACGTGGCACTTGACCGACTTCTCCAGGCCGGGGCAGTCGCGGCGTTCGACGGCCGCCATAATGCCGGGACGGGCTGGTCGTTCGGCGGTGGCATCCCGATCTCGGAGACAAACCCGGCACGCCGCCGTACCGGTTAGCTGGTTCTGCTGATCGGGTGCTGAGCAGAAGATGAGCGGATCGAGGAACGGTATCCGCCCCTTGAACTTCTTGATTGCCTTCTGCCGCTCCAGGAGCGACTTTAACTTCTTGGCCTTGCGATCTGCGGCCAGGATGGGATTGTCGTCGGTGAACAGCTTCCCGTCGTGCTGCCAAATCCATGTGCCCGCGTCGCCCCGGATGATGCCGGGGCGGCTCTTGATTTCGACCAGGAAGAACCCGACCGGGGTCAGGACCAGCAGATCAACCTCGTTAATGCTGCCATCATCAGCGATGAACTCGAAATTCGACCAGGCGCGGTACGGCTCTCGGGCAGGGAACCGCGAACGGACAAATTCGAGGGCCTCCCTCTCCCAGGGGAACTGCGATTCAGTGATTGTCTGCCAAATACCGGGTGACATGGCTCCGATTCTACTGGGTTCGATATCGCAACAGAAGGAGTTTACTCGGTGTTTGGAGGCATTCCTACTAGCGGTAACCACTTGCCGTGCATGAATTTAACAAACGGGCAATTCCGGAGGGGTTATTTGGTATCCACCCGTTAGGACCGTAGATCCGAGGGCTGACCACGGGTCGTGTGGGATAGGCAGACGGGGAAATCCCTTGTTCGGGGGTTTAGAAACACCGTCGAATAAGACATTTTGGCCAGAAGTCATTGACTTCGTCACCCGATATAGTATCATATGGCACCTCTTCTTGTGCAGGATGTCAGAGGCTGCATCGATCAGGGTCAAAATCGATGACCGCGAAGAAAGCGGACGCTTGGACGCTCGGGGAAATCCGCCGGCTCGCGGCAGACCAAAGCCGGGTTCGGCTCACCACGACCGTTCAATTTGACCTGATGGCTCACCGGCTGACAAAAGCCGATGTTTGTGACGAGATCATCGCCTGGATCGACCGCGGCGAGCCCGTCAAGGAAGTCGTGCTCCACAGCTTTCCCGGCCTCGTCGGCCAATCGGCATACGAGATCAAGCCTCGCATGAGGAACACCCTCTTCTACATCAAGGTCACTCTCGTTGAGTTGGGGAAGCCTGGCGAGTACATGCTCGTCGTTTCGGCGCACCCGGACCATTGACAGACGTGACGACCTGATTGAAAGAGACGACCATGACTACCACCCAATGCCCGCTTTGTGGCAACCAGACCCTGGAACACAAGCACGGCGACTACCGTTTTGAGCCGCCACAGAACATCCCTGGCGGCGCCATGATTGTCGCCGATGCCACCTGGGACGCATGCACCAGTTGTGGTGAAGAGATACTGCCGGACGACCTAACCAAGGCCATTGAAGGCGAGCAGTACCGGCGGTTGGGACTGCTCACACCGTCGGAGATCCGCCAAGTGCGGCAGAAGACCGGCCTGTCGGCCGTCGATATGGCCAACCTGCTGGGAGTGGGTGAGAAAAGCTACACCCGCTGGGAGAACGGCCGGTCCATTCAGAACAAGTCGAATGATACGCTTATTCGACTGCTGGACAAGAACGCCGACGCGTTCGTGATCCTGGATGCCGAACGCAAGCCGGATCGCGACAAACTGCTCTCCCAGTATGTAAGCGGGTTACGGGCGCTTAAAGGCCAACGCCAGTATGCGATGGCTGCACACGGCGGTGACCTTGGGGTCGCGAACACGGAAAACCTTCGTCAGCGATTGCGTGAAATCCGGGCTGCGCACGGGAAGAAGAAATGACAACGTTCAACGCAACCTACCTGGAAATCGAACCGCGTGAACTGGTCACCTACCTCCTTCGCGAGTCCGGCCAGTTCGAGCGAGAATCGGTAGACACGGCCAATCTGCTGGAACTTCTCGGGTTGGATTACGTCAGCTTCAACTTCGACCTCGAACTCCCGCAGGAAGCCAAGCAAACGGTTGGTGACGCGCGCCCGAGGGCACTGATCTCGTTCGGGGACCGGATCATCGCGACAGATTCGGAGCTGGATGAGAACCGCATGCGGTTCAGCATTTTGCATGAAGTGGGGCATTTCGTCCTTCCTCACCACGAGCACTCGCTCTATGTTTGCGACGATATCGGGCTGAGCCCTTCATCGCGGCTGGTGTTCGAGAAGGAAGCCAGCCAGTTCGCCGCGGACCTGCTCTTCCTGGGCGATCGGTTCGCCCTGGAGGCCAACAGCCGCGCCATCAATGCCCCGACCGTCAAAGAGTTGGCCACGAAGTATTGTGCGTCCTTCGAGGCGACGGCACGCCGTATCGTCGAGAAGAGCTTCCGGCCGTGCATGCTGGTCGTCTTCAAGAAGGAGCCGCGACAGAGCGGCGACGAGTTGGCCCAGCCGCCCACCTGGTCCGTCCGCTACTGCATCGCCTCGGCAACATTCAAGTCCCAGTATTTTGAGGAGCTTTCCGGCACAGCCCCGCCAGAGGTTGCTACGGCCGTCACCCGACCCGGCTGCGATATCGCCAATAGCCACAAGATCGAAGTCGCCGTGCGATCAACAAGCGACCAGAAGGAACTCCAGTTCACCGCAGAGTTCTTCAGTAACACGTATAACATTTTTTGCCTGCTCACACCGAAATAGGACGCGAAGCCGAGGTTGATCGGAATACACGCGAACAGTCCGTTGGAGACGAACTCACGCACACAAACACAGTTTCTGCAACTGCCAGACAGCCAACGAGGGGGCCATGCACGACAAGTTTAACTACTACGATCTTCTCAGCATGCTCGTTCCCGGCACGCTGCTCGTCGGCAGTGTGCCCTTTCTGTTTCCGTCGATCACTTCACCCGCATCGCATGTGGGCATCCCAGACGCCTTCGTCGTTGTGGTACTGACCGCCGTTGCAGTCTTTCTCGGTCAAGCGGTGCAAGCTGTCGCGAGCTTGGTTGAGCCTGTCCTGTACTGGACTTGGCGGGGCCGGCCCTCAGACCGCGCCCTGGAGAACGGCATACCGCGCTACTTGCCCGCCGACGCGGCCAAACGAATACGGAGGAAGCTGCAACAATGGGTTGGAAGCGACGCAACGAATCATGCGCTGTTTCTCTTCGCCATGCAGCAGGCCGATGGGGCTGATGTTGGGAGGGCGCGACGTTTCAATTCTCTCTATGCCTACCACCGAGGTCTGGTTGTCCTCTTGGTGATTCTGATGGTGATGCTGTCGTTGTCAGCGAAATGGGGTCGTGCTGCGGCATGGGATTGGGGGACGCAGCTTGCGTCCTTTGCCGCACTCGCCCTGTTGGTGTTGCTCATGTGGCACCGCGCCAGACAACGGGCCAACTACTACGTCCGCGAAGTTCTGCACATAGCGGAGCGGCTTTACGAGGAGTGGAAGGGAGCAGAGCATGGCTAATGTTGCCCGTGAATTGATCTGGCCGACCGACGACAACATCCTTATCCGAATGGTGTTCCTACATGTCGGCCAAGGGGAGTCCACAATTGTCCTTGTTGCAGACTCGGGAGGCTATCGGGTGCTGCTCGTCGATATCAACATCGACAAGGAAACGGATGGGATCGATGTTCCGCGACTCATGCGAGATTTGCTCGAAGGGGAGGATGGGGGACTGACATTCGTCAACACTCATCCACACAGCGACCACTTGAACGGCGTGACAGAACTCGCGGATGCAGTTGCGATAACCGAGGTCTGGCACTCTGGGCACGCTCCTGGAAAAGCGCACGCTGATGCCTACAAGGACTTGCAGAACGTGATCAAGCAAGTCACGAAGGCCGGGGGAACGGAAGTCGAGCTACTGGGTAGCCGAAGTGCCCAACAGATCGGGGACGCGGAATACTATGTGCTGTCCCCCGCCGAACACGTCGTTGAAGAGATCGAAGGCGAGTCGGGGGAAGAACGTTACCGTCGGATTCATGAGCAGTGCGCGGTTCTGAAGTTCGGCACGCGCGGAAGATGGATCATGCTGACAGGAGATGCTGATCGGAATGCATGGGAGAAGCACATCGCCGACTATCACTCTGATCGTCTGCGCTCCTCCGTTCTTTCGGCGGCCCACCACGGCTCTCGCACTTTCTTCCGTTATGACGAAGACGACGACCCATACCTTGATGCCCTTCAGACCATCGAACCCGACTACGTGGTGATTTCGGCACCGACCAACGACGAGAGCCCGCATGATCATCCCCATGAAGACGCCGTAGGCTTCTACGCCGACGAGGTAGGCAAGGACAATGTCCTCCACACCGGCGAGAAACGCCATTCTTTTATCTGCGACATCTTTCGGGATGGGCAATATCAGATCGGCTCGGATAACGGTGATCTTGCAGATGCTTATCCCGCGAAGGATGAGGACGAGAAGACTGAGAACAACAAGGCCAAAGTCGTTGCGACCACGACGGCGTTCGGCACTCGTGTCGATCATCGCCCCATGGGAGCATCGTGAGCATGAGCACGTCCTGGATCGCCATTTATCCCCAGTGGTATTTGGAGGAACGGGAAAGACTCGCCCGTCATTACCCGCAGTTTCGCGTTGACGACAAGGCTTTGCGGCAGGGGAGGCTTCATTGCTTTGGCGAGCTTCTTGTGCGCCCACCAGGGGGAACTGTAAGGCATCCTGTGTGGCTCATTTACCCGGAAGCTACCCCCTTCGAGATGCCTTTCGTTGTGCCGCTTGAGCGACTTCCCGAACGCGACTCAGACGGATCGCCTAAGGAGAAATTGCAGTCCAAGTTGTTTGATCACCGGCACCAGATGCCGGGCGGGCTGCTATGCCTGTTCCAGCGAGATACGCGGTCTGGATTAGCTGGTGAACGGATACGTGGAATCGATGTTCTTCGCCGCGCGGAGCAATGGTTTCTCGGGCACCATACGGGGCACTGGCCTGCGGATTCGGTCTCGACAGAGCTTGAGCCGCATTTTGAGCACGCGGGTGATATCCTTCTCAGTAACGTCTTCTTTTCGCCCGACATCGACGGGTTCGGGCGGTTCTTCATGGTGCCGGATTTCCGGCGGCACATCGACGCCGTTGAAGACGACCTTTGCCCGATGATCATGACGGCGGTAACGGTGGAAAGCGGCGGCGTGGCGAAGTATTTTGACGCACGAGATGATCTTTCACGCATTTATCCATGGATTCAAGGGGAGGCGTGGTCGCCCACGAAGATCCTCGAATCTGACAACTCCGACTCCAGTGCCCCTGTTGCTCATGGGTATTGGTGGTCCTTGAGTCACGAGCCACGGCCGTTCCGAAATGGCGAGGGATTCTTACGGGAACTTGAACGATCCCATTCAGACCCATGGTCTCAGGTAACATCGCTTCTGAAGCACGACTTGTTGACCGCCAACGTTCATTATCTTGGCCTGCGATATCCGGGCCGACATGGGGAGTGGGAATGGCTGATCCTCTGCATGCTCCGTGGGAAGAAATCGAACGGCATTCTAATCGAGAGTGACGAGAAGAAGCGAAGAGGCTTTGAACGCGCTGGAATCGGCTGCGTGCGCGTTCACACGGCTCGACCAAACGATCTCAGGCTACGAAACACGAGCGTCGTTGACAAACGAATCGAAGACAGGACGGTCGCCCTAATCGGCTTGGGTGCCCTCGGTTCGCCCGTCGCAGAGCTTCTTGCAAAGGCTGGAGTTGGGAGATTTCGACTATGTGATTCGGATCGACTCGGTACGGGAAATGTCGCGCGCCACATCGGGGGTCTTCACGAGTTTGGTGCCTACAAAGTTTGCGTCGTAATGTCCCGCATGCTTGAAATAAACCCATACCTGAAGTTCGGTGATGGCGATTCTTCGGTGGCCTCAGCCGTCAGGTCTTTGGACCAACTCGCGACCTTCATCGCACCAGCCGATTTGACGATCTGCACTACTGCCAATGAGAACGTCGAGTCCACGATCAATCAGATTGCCGTAATACAACGGAAGCCCGTTCTGTATGGGCGCGCCCTTCGGCGGGGTAGCATGGGACGGGTCTTCCTGGTTCGACCGGGCGTCGATCCGTGCAAGGCGTGCCTCGGAGAGTATGCTCGCGCTGGCCGGTCAGGTGAAGCTGCCCCGGATGGCTGGATCGATGTTGAGGAGTCGCCGGATGATATTCTGTTGCATGAATGTGGACGACCGGTGATACCAGCAAGTGCCGCAGATTTGTCCTTCGTGGCCGCTTTGATCGCCAGAGTGGCCATCGACTACCTCGAAGGACGATCACTTGAGGCTAACCACTGGCTATGGTCACGACCGGCCGCCGTTGAAGTTGCCCCCCGATTCAATCGCCCAATGGTGACCCATATTGCACAGTTGCCTCGATGGGCAGAGTGTGGAACATGTCGAGAACCTGACGTGGTTGGTGTGGCGATGAGTCAGGAGATATACGATTCGGTCGTCGCCATGACAGAAGCGTCGCCCGAGAGTGAGACTGGTGGCATCCTCATTGGGTTCATCGACGACGATCATCGCGCTGTAGTGGTTCGAGCAACCGGCCCGGGTCCGAACGCCGAAAGATTGAAAAGCGGGTTTGCTCGCGACGTTGAGTTTGTTCAAGGCGAGTTGGATTGGATGGCGAGAGAGGTCGATTCTCGGGCAGTCTACATCGGCGAATGGCACAGCCACCTTGAGGCAGATCCCGAACCAAGCTCACGCGACATCGAGTCAATGTTCGGGATCGCGACTGCCCCCAACTACCTGACGCGTTGCCCCGTGTTGCTGATCGCCGGGCTTGATCCAGCCACGCGGAAGGTAGCTGCGTTGAAAACATGGGCCTGCCCTGTCGGAGGAAGGATCTACCTAATCGAAAACGATTTCTCGTCCGTGGCGGAAGAGGGCTTGCGGGTACGAGATCGTGGTGTCGAGTCTCCCTTACCCGATTTGAAACCACGTCGGTCCACTAGCGACTGATGAATTCATCCCGCGAGGTAGGCGAAGATTCCCCCGAAACCCCTACACCGCACCGTCTTGTGAATCTACGGAAGCTGTTATAGACTGAGCCGTTACGGAATGTGGAAGACTGGGCTCCGAACCAGCACGCCCATCGACACGCTCATTGCAGATTGATGCGAGCTTTACCCATAGGCAGCAACGTGTCGAGCACCGCCCGGAGCACCCCGCCACATGTCTGTCGCCGTAACCCCTTACGCACGTGCAACCTTGGGCGACATCAAATTCCGTTTCCTAAACCGGTGGTCGCAGGTTCGAATCCTGCCGGGGGTACTCAAAAAGCCATACGCCATAAAGGTTTATGGTGTTCTCTTCTGAATACCCAGTAGCGGATACCCTCCACTCGGGCTCCACAGCCGCACATCCCCGGAGCCCAAATCATGCAGACCCGAGCCCACCGAATTCTCCTTCTCCTCCCAGAGTGGGGCAAGCCCGCAACCCAACCCTCACAAACATGCCCGCACCATTCGCACAGGTCCAGCACAAAGACACTAATCTGCTACTGGACGGTGTGGGCTCTGTTCATCGTCGCAACTGCCCTCATGATCCACACGGCAAATCGGAAATAGGGCGTTCCACTCTGGATCATCATGGCGACATTGGCGGCCGCCGCCATTCTGCTTCAATTTGTGCCTGACAGCGACTCGGACAATCCCAACTACCAGCCGGCCTTGAACCTTCCGATCAATGAGTTTTCTCCCGGCGATTCTTCACAGCGGCCCCCAGAATACGAATCGAATGCTGCATCGTGTCCGTTGTCTGTCCTCATGGCAAGGATATGTCGCGGTCGGCCGGAGAGGCGGAGGTCTCCGGTGGTTGCTGAACGGGCCGGTCGTGCCGATTGCACCAGCAAAGTGTGGATTGGGCCGGTCCAAATCGCTAGAATGGCCCGGTGCGGGTCCCGCGTTTCGGCACGGGACGTTGACCGGAAGAACCACGTACTGCCGTAGCCCCATCGCCAGAGAGAGAACATCATGAACCTGCGAAAACTCCGCCAAATTCTGTTCGTTGGCGTTGCCGTGTCCTTCGCGGCCGCCACCTGTTCGGCCGACGTTCGTCTGCCGCATATCTTCGGGAACCACATGGTCCTGCAACAGAACCAGCCGATTCCCGTGTGGGGTTGGGCCGATGCGGGCGAAGAGGTGACGGTTCGGCTGAGCAACGGAGACGCAGCATCCACCAAGGCCGGCGCCGACGGGAAGTGGACGGTCAAACTGCCCGCCCAGCAGGCAGGCGGACCGCTGGTACTGACCGTGTCGGGCAAAAATAGCGTCAAACTGAGCGACATCCTCGTCGGCGAGGTGTGGCTCTGTTCCGGCCAGTCGAATATGGAAATGGCAGTTGCCAGCAGTAACGACTATGAAAAGGAACAGGCGGCCGCCAACTATCCCAAGATCCGCCATATCAAGGCTCCCAGGGTGCCGAACGGTTTCCCCCAAGACGACGTCGACGCCGCATGGACCGTCTGCTCGCCCGAAACGGTGGGCGGCTACACCGCGGCCGGCTACTTCTTCGGGCGCACGCTTCACAAGGAACTGGACGTGCCGGTGGGGCTGGTCAATTCGTCGTGGGGCGGCACTCGAATCGAGCCCTGGACGCCGCCGTGCGGATTCGTCGGCATTCCCGAACTGGCCGACATCCTCAATCAGGTGGAACTGACCAATCCCGCCAACGGCGCCTACCAGGCCAAGCTCGCGGCCTATCTCGACGGTCTGGAAGCCTGGCTGAAAGACGCCAAGACCGCCTACAAGCAGGAAACGCCGCTGAGTCCGCCCCCTGCTTATCCGGCGGAAATCCAACCGCTCACGAGCCATGGGTCTCCGACGACCCTCTACAACGGCATGATCCACCCGCTGGTGCCGTTTGCTATCCGCGGAGCGATCTGGTACCAGGGCGAATCGAACCATGCCGAAGGGATGCTCTATTACCACAAGATGCGGGCTCTCATCGGCGGCTGGCGGGAAGTCTGGAAGCAGGGCGAGTTTCCCTTCCTCTACGTGCAGATCGCGCCCTATCAATACGGCAACGAATCGGCCGGCATCCTGCCCACCTTCTGGGAAGTCCAGAACAAATCGCTTGAGATTCCCAGCACCGGGCAGGTCGTCATTCACGACATCGGCAACCTCCAGGACATCCACCCGAAGAACAAGCAGGAGGTTGGCCGCCGTCTTGCCTTGATCGCTCTGGCCAAGACCTATGGGCGTTCGGAAATCGTCTACTCGGGTCCGATGTTCAAGTCGCTGGCTGTCGAGGGCAATAAACTCCGCATCACCTTCGACCACGTGGGCGGCGGACTCGTCTCGCGCGACGGCAAGCCGCTCACCTGGTTCGAGATCATCGGCAAGGGGACCGACTTCGTGCCTGCCACGACCGAGATCGACGGCAACTCGGTCGTCCTTTCCTCGCCCAAGGTCGAACAACCGGCCGCCATGCGTTTTGCCTGGCACAAGCTGGCCGAGCCCAATCTGGCCAACAAGGAGGGACTGCCCGCCGCTCCGTTCCGGGCGGGCGAGGTGCCCGAGCGTGACTGGCTGGCGCTCAAGGTCGAAGAGGCCGCGAAGTACAAGTTGATCTACGATCTGAATCTCGCCAATCTGGGACGGGAGGTCAAATACAACGTCGATGCCAGCAAGGAGTTCAAGGGCCCGTTCGATCGCATTGCTTACTTCCTGGAACTGCAGAAGTTCGGCGATGAGACCCGGTACGTGTATGCGTCGATGGACGCCTTCACCAACGACGTGACCAAGATCGGCGTTCCCACGGTCGGCAGTAAGGCGAGTTTCCAGCAGAAGGTGGCCAATTTGAACGTCCTTTCCAACGTGGCGGGCATCGTCACCGGAGAAGGATTGGCGGGCGGAAACATCGAGTTCTGGCCCAACAACTACGGGCCAACCAACGTTGTGAACGTCCCCAACGCCAGTGCTTCGCTCTGGGACTTCGGCGACGAGAAGAGCAACCCCGTCGACGGCTACGGCTGCATGCAGGTTCACAACCATGAGGCCAGGCAGACGATCTTCGCGATCAACCAGTGGAAAAGCGGCCCGTCGGCCGACATCGGCATCGGCAACGGCAACACCGATCGGACTCGCGACTGGACCTTCACCTCGAACGCCTCCCAGTACGAGGTCAAACGCCTCCGCGTCCTCGTCCGGCCGAAGTGAGTCCCACCGTAGAAGAAAGGTCAAGCCTCGTCCACGTTCGAACCTTCATATTTCCGGATTCCGATTTGTTTCGGATTTCGCGTTTCGTTCTTCGGATTTCTGCGCTCACGGAGGTTCCTTGTGACAGTCCGAAAAGTCGCTCTGATGTTGGCCGGCATCCCGGCAACGAACATGGCCCTGTATCGCCGGATCCGCTTCTCCGTGGGCGATCCGGCGGCCTGTATCGAACTGCCGGGCGACGGCAACGAGGTGACGCGGGTACTGATTCTCCGCGACATCGAAATGGAACGAGCAAGGAAGCACGCTCAGGCCGATCGGGTAGCCTGTCCGGCCGACTACTCGCCGGAAGGAGGCCTGTCCGGCGACCGGGAAACGGCGACGGCCCAGGCGGCGGCCGAGTGCGTGCGCCGTGCCGGAATGGATCTGGTGCGAGCCGACCGATCTCTCCCGCTGGTGTTTGTCGACATGCTGCGGCAGGCCGGGATTGCGGTGGAATACGATCCGGATCTTGGCGTCCTCGATCGGCGAGCCAAAGATGCGCAGGAGATCGCCTGGATCCGAGAGGCCCAGGCCGTCACGGAAGGCGCCATGGAGATGGCATGCCGGCTGATCGCGCGAGCTGACGTTGCGGCAGACGGAACCTTGGTTCACTCGGGCGAGACGCTTACGGCCGAGCGGGTCCGCGCGGCGATCGATCATTGGCTTCTCGATCGGGACTACGTGAACCCACCGACGATTGTGGCCGGGGGTCGCGAGGGGGCCGACTGCCATAACCTCGGCACCGGCCCGCTGCGCACAGGCGAACCGGTGATCATCGACATCTTCCCCAGGAATCGCCGGACACTCTACAACGGCGACTGCACGCGAACGGTCGTGCATGGCCACGTGCCCGAGGCTCTGGCGGCGATGCATCGGGCGGTGTGCCAGGCCAAAGCGGCGGCCGAGGCGGCTGTGCGTGCCGGCGTGACCGGCGAGTCGGTCCACCGGGCGACCATCGCCGCATTGGAGGCAGCCGGTTATCCATACGGGATTCCACCCGAGAATGCCCCGGCCGATTTCTGTTCGCTTTCCCACGGAACCGGCCACGGCCTGGGGCTGGACGTTCACGAACCGCCGCTATTGGATATGAAGGGGCCGGAGTTGGTCGTGGGCGATGTGGTGACCGTCGAACCGGGACTTTACCGGCTCGATCTTGGGGGCGTGCGGGTTGAAGACGTGGTGGTGGTCACGGCCGAAGGCTGTGAGAACATCAATCACCTTCCAGAGGGGATCGACTGGGCCTAGATGTCCGTTTCGTAAGTTGACAAACAGTTATAGTTGACCTGGACAAGAAAGGGGACATGGGGTAGCAAAGGCGAATTGGTATTGAGAATCAGGGTTCCAGAGCAAGGAGGCTCGCCAT
>Ga0123333_10002635_pt1 | contig 18074 bp, 12 predicted proteins | sample BioC12SIPDNA_3_FD_89957 | JGI IMG/M metagenome (GOLD analysis project Ga0123333, IMG submission 89957) | Anaerobic biogas reactor microbial communites from Washington, USA - Biogas_R2_B C12 SIP DNA | ecosystem: Engineered > Bioreactor > Anaerobic > Unclassified | place: Washington, USA... | reverse complement strand
GCTTTCAGAGCAGACCTACAAGCAGTCCATTCGTCTGGTGCGGGCGCTGCGCCAGCTCGCCAAGAAGCTCGGTCCCGCCCAGCTCGATACCCATCTGGAGAATCTTACCGTCACCCAGTTGCGTATTCTGAGCGCGCTCAAAGAACAACCGGACATCGCGGCGCCGGACCTGGTCGCTGAACTGGGCTTGACACCCGACGCCGTCACCAGTGCGCTCAAACCCATGGTGCGGGACGGTCTGGTGCGCATACGACCCGATGACGCCGATGCCAGCATCCCACGCTTCTCATTGGATACACAGGGCCAGCGCGCGGCCTATAACGCGGAGGCGGTGCAGATTGTCACGGCAGCCGCGCTGCTGGGCTCGCTCGACAACGATGAGGGGGGCCGCGCCGTCGAGGCACTGGAACGGCTGCTCGACGTCCGGCCCGCGCGGCCGCCTCACCCGTAATTCCACAGCGTGCCGCGGCGCTGATCCGGGATCACCTGTGCACTTTAGTTATTACGCCCTTCGCAGTTTTCACATATACTTGGAAAAAGACGGCCCATGGGCCGGGGAGGCGCAATGGCTACCGAATTCACCGTTCAGATCCAAGACCGCCCAGGCGAGCTCGCCAAACTAACCGAAGCCCTGCGCAAAGGTGGCGTCAACATCCTCGCGCTGCACGCAACCTCTTGCCCGGACCAGGGCATGGTCCAGTTCGTGACCAACAATCCCGATGCGACTGTCGAAGCGCTCAAGACGGTGAGTATCGCCTACAACGTGCGCGAGGTGCTTCTGCTGCCGCTGAAGGAAGAGCCAGAGGCGCTGGTCCGGCTGGCAACGGCGATCGCCGAAGAGGGCATCAATATCAACGCGCTGTACGTCACCAACCAGGGGCAGGTCGTGCTCGATACGGACAACCTGTTGAGCGCGCAGAAGGTCGCGATGGGCCTGGGCGTCACCTAGCCGCGCTCATTCCTGCTTGAGCGCGACCACCGGCGGCAGATGCGCGGCGCGCAGCGCGGGATAAAAACCGGCGCCCACGCCGACCAGAGTCGCCAGCGCGATGGCCAGCGCCGTCAGCTCTGCCGGAATGACGATCAGGTTGCCGCCAATCTGCGAGGTGTCGAACGGCAGGAAGATCAGCGCCGGGCTGTCGCTGTTGGGCGCGGTTTTGACGGCCTGGTTGATCACGTTCTGCAGGAACAGCGACAGCCCCACCCCCGCCAGGCCGCCCGCCAGCCCCACCAGCCCGGCCTCGATCAGGAAGACGGTCAGCACGTCGCGGTCGGTCGCGCCAATGGCCTTCATCAGCCCGATCTCTTTAGTGCGCTCCAGGATCGCCATCGTCATGGTGTTGGCGACGCCAAACGCCGCCACCAGCAGCGCCACCGCGCCCACCCCGCCGAGCATCACGCGCATGGTGGTGAAGAAGTTGTTGAGCGCGCTCAGGTAATCGCCCATCCCGCCCGTCGCGTAGCCCAGGTCGCGGATCGCCTCGGAAACGTCCTGGCTGGTTTCGCGGCTGGTGGCGCGCACGATCACCCGGTCGTAGACGAACGTCTCCGGGTCGGCCTTCTGCCCGGTGATCCACTCGTTCCACTTCATCACGTCCTGAATGGACATCAGGATCGAGTAGTCGAAGCTCGTCCCCTCGCGGAAGGTGCCGGTGAGCTCCAGCTCGACCTTGCGCTCGCTGGGGGTGGGGCTGTTGTACTGGAACAGGCGCACCTCGAATGGCGTGTTCATCAGGTCCACCTGGACCGGCTGCCATTCTTCCTCCGTGGGATCAAAGAAGTTGTCGCCCACGCGCGGCCCCAGCAAGCCCTGGCCCGGCCCCAGCGCCAACTGCCCCTCGGTGACCTGCAGGCCCAGGTACGGCAGCAGCGCCGGATCGATGCCCATGATGTTGCCCCAGCCCGTGTAGTCGCCCGCCAACAGCTCGCCGCCTTGCAACATGACCATCGGGATGACAACCTCTACGCCGGGCACCTGCCAGAACTGGCGCACCGCCTCGACCGTGAGCTGCGGAAGGTTCTCGTTGGCCTCTGGCCCCCAGTTGGGATAGACCTCGATCTCGGTCAGCGAGGCGTTCTCGCCAATGCTCTTCTCGGCGGAACGCTGCAAACCGAAGGTCAGCGCGATCAAGAGGACCACGGCGGACGTGCCCACCAGGACGCCGCCCGCCGTCATGATCAACCGTCCGCGCGCGCGGGCCAGGTTGCCCAGCGCGAGGGGCAGCAGCTCACCGATCATCTCAGCTCCCCAGGCCCAGCAGCCCGCGCAGGAAGCGGCCTACCACGTCGTCGTCGCCGTCCTCGACCTGCGGCTCCGGCATGACCGGCTGCCCGATCATCGGATCATCGGGCGGGGGCGGGGGGGCGATCGCTTCGGTTTCGTAGGTCCGCACGATCGTGCGCTCCTGGTTGAGATCGTCGAGGTAGCGCAGCGTCAAGGTCACGCTGACCGGCCCTTCTTCCAGGGGCATGACCAGCGCGTTGAACGTCGTGTCCTCGCCAGCTTTGACCGGGGCGAGCGGCAACTCCTTGCCTTCGAGCACGTCGATGTTTTCGCCTTCCGTCGCGGCCCCGGTCAGGTTCACGGTGGCGGCGCCGCTGTTGGCGATCTCCAGCGCCAGCGGGAACGGCTCGCCTATGTTGACCGTCTCGGGAATGATGCCTTGTAGCGTGATCTGCAGGCGCGGTGGCGCGACAACCACCATGCTGGCGGCCAGCGTTTCCTGCGCCGTGCTGCCGTCCGCCTTGGTATAGCGCAGCGTGATCGGCAGGCTGTAGATCCCGCTCTTGACGGTACCATCGACGATGAACGTCTGCTTGAGCGAGGCTCTGCCCCCGTTGGCCGCCACGTCGCCCACGAAGATCGACCCGCCCGCGCCCAACGGCGCGAAGGTCGTGCTGGGCGTGGTGCTCGTCTGCTGCCCGCCGCCGGAGTCACCGCCGGACGTATCACCGCTCCCGCCCGGCGTGCCGCCGGTCGATTGGACGGTACCGAACGTCACCAGCATATCGGCCGCTGTGCCGTCGCCCACGTTCTCCAACCACAGGCGCAGCGTGAAGCGGTCGCCGGGCTGGAGCTCCTCCTTGCCCGTCGAATACGATTTGAGCAGAATCAGCGGCGCGGTCTCCTCGACCTTCGCCACGTCCACCGTGACGCTCGTTGAGACCTCCTGCGGCTCGCCGCCCTGCAGGAATGTGATCGTCACGGGCTGGGCCTGGGGACCCGGCTCGGCGTCACCCTTGACCACCAGCTCGATAGCGACCGCCGCGCTGGTGCCCGGCGCGATATCGCCCAGCGGCAGGCTGTCGCCCTGAGGACCGGCCAGCAGCACGCTGTCGGCCCCGGTGACGCGCAGCAGGACGCTCGTCGCCGTCTCGTTGCCGCTGTTGGTGACGATCCCGGTCAGGCGCACCCGGCTGCCCGGCTCGACGGGATCGGGCGCAAAGGCGTACCCGGCCAGCGTCACCTGCGAGACTTCCTCAGCCTTGACGACGAACGCGCTCAGCGTGCCTTTGCTCGTGTAGGCGTTGGCCTCGAAGTCGTGGTACGTCATCGTGATCGGGATGCTGACCGGGCCTTCCGGCGCTTCCATGCCCGCCACGGCGCGCAGCGTCACGCGATAGCTGGCGCCCAGCACCAGATCGGGCAGCACCGCGCTGGCCTGTCCGGCTGCGGGAACGAACTGCCCGCCCTCGTCCAGCGCCACCGCGCCGCCCAGCGCGCTCCGCGTGCCCTGGTTGACGATCTCGAAGGTGAGCGCCACCGTCTCGCCGGGCGCTACCGCCGACGGACTGGCCGAAAAACTGCGCACCACCAGCTTCGGCTCGCCCGGATAGGGCGTGGGCGGCAGCGGCGTTGGCGGGATGTCCGTCGGCAGCGGCGCCTGCGTCGGCGGCGGGACGTCGGTAGGGGGCGGCGGAGTCGCCGTCGGCGCGTCCACAGTCAGGCGCTGCGACGCGCCCGCCGTTCCGAGAGCCGGATCGGTCACCTCGACTGCGTACTGGCCGGGCGCCAGCGAGGCGGGCAGGCTCGCCATCAACGCGCCGCTGCTCACGAAGGTGGTCTGCATCAGGCCCACGCCGACCAGTCGGACAACGGTCGTGTCGGCGAAATTGGCCCCGAACACCGACAGCACCGCTTGCTGCCCCGCCGTCACCCGCAGCGGCTCGATGCTGCTGACCGACAGGGTCGGCAGCGGTGTGTTCGTCGGCTCCTCGGTGGCCTGGGCGATGACCGCCAGCGGCGCGGGCGCGGTGGCGTTCCCGCCCTGGGGATCGCTGACCAGCACGGCATACTGCCCGGCAGGCAGATTCGCCGGGATCGCCGCGCGCAGCGTGGACGCGTCGACCACCGTCGTGGGCAGCGGGCTGTACCCTTGCAGTTGGACGGTCGTCGCGCCGGTAAAATTGCTCCCCGATACGGTGAGCGTGCCGGGCTGCCCGCTCGTCACCTGGGCCGGGTCGATGCCCGTGACGGTGATCGCGGGAACCTGGTTCGGCGGCTGGCCCGGATCGGGCTTGCCCGACGTGGGCGACGCCGGAGGCTCGTCCTGAGCCAGGGCCGGGAGGCTCACCGCGCTGGCCAGCGCCATGGCGATCACCAGGATCGCCGCCACCATGCCCGGCAGGGTTGCTTTACGCTGCATCGGTCTTCTCCTTCGGCGCCATGAGGGTGTCCTCAACGATGCGCCCGTCTTTCAACTGAATCATCCGGTCGGCATACTGCGCCACACCGAGGTCGTGCGTCACCACGAGGACCGTCTTGCCCTGGCGGGTGCACAGCGTCCGTAGCATCTCCATGACGGTCTGGCCGGTCCGGCTGTCCAGGGCGCCGGTCGGCTCGTCGGCCATGATGACCGGCGGGTTGCCGAACAGCGCCCGCGCGATAGCGACGCGCTGCTGCTGCCCGCCCGACAGTTGGGACGGCTTGTGATCGAGGCGCGGGGCCATCCCCAGCGCGTTGAGCAATTGCAGCGCTCGCTGCTCGCGGACGTCGCGCGGCATGGCCGCAAACACGCCGGGCAGCGCCACGTTTTCGAGCGCGGTCATGGTCGGCACCAGGTGAAACGCCTGGAAGATGAAGCCGACCGTCTCGCGCCGGAACCGCGCCAGGCCGTCGCTGGTCATGCCGTCCAGCCGCGCCCCACCCACCAGGATTTCACCGCTGCTGGCGTGGTCCAGCCCGCCGAGCAGGTAGAGCAGCGTGCTCTTGCCGGAGCCGCTCGGCCCCATGACTGCGACGAACTGGCCCGCCGGGATGCGCAGCGACAGCCCATCGAGCGCCTGGACGGTCTGATCGCCGAGGTGGAAGATCTTCGAGACCGCCTGTGCGATGATCATGTCGCGGTGGTTGTTGCCATCGGGCGCGCGCTCGTTCACTGGACCCTCTCCGGCACCACTTCGATCGCCCCGGGCTGCGCGCCAGATTCCGCCGCAGGGGGCAGCTCGCTGGCCCCTTCTCGCGACGTCTCCAGTTCGGGCGCTTCGTCGCCGGGGATCGCCTCGCTGGATTCCTCAGCGGGCGGCATTTCGCTCGGCCCTTCCCCAGGCAACATCTCCGATTCGAGCGCTTCGCCGCCGGGGATCACTTCGCCGGATCCCTCCATCGACGGCATGCCTTCCAGGGGAACCTCGCCAGGTCCCACGTCGCCAGCGGGTGCTTCACCGCCAGGGAACTCCGCGCCGGGCGGCAGCTCGCCAGGCATCATATCCGGCCCCATCAGCTCGCCGGGTTGGACAGGCGGCGCCTCTTCCTCCGGCGCTTCAATGGTCCCCGCGACGACCGGAATGGCAACGACCAGCGCCACCAGCGCCAGGGTCACGATCACCACGACCAGCCACGGACCGCGCAGCGTATGGCGCCCGCCCAGGTACACCAGGGCCACCGACCACAGCGAAAACAGCGTCAGGCGGCTGGCGAACGACAGCGCCAGCGCCTGCTGTGACCGGGTCAGGTCGGCATACGCGTCCCATTCGGGCAGCAGGCCGGCCATCCCCGGCTCGCCCGACTTCCCGCCCGCGAAAAAGTAGATCAACTGGAGCGCCGCCATCAGGCCGAGCGGCACGCTGGCCCAGATCGCGATCTGGACGTTGTGGCCCCACCGGGGCGGAACTCCGCGCAGCAGCGTCACCACCGCCAGCAGCAGGATCACGATGATCCAGACCACGACGATGTTGCTGGCCGCGATCAGCGCGGTGGTCCAGTCCGCCACCGGGTCGGACTCCGCCGCGCTCTCCGCGGCTTCCGGCCCGGCCGGTTCCTCGAACGGCCCGGACACCACCGGCCCAACGCCCCGGCCCTCGCTGCTCGAAATTACCGCGCCGCCCGATACCTCGCCGCTGAACGGATCGCCCGGCATCGGGCCCATGTCGCCAGCGGGCGCCTGGGTGCCGCCAGCGGACGGCGCGTTGGAATTGACCTGCACGGCGCTGAAACCGGTCAGGATCAGGATCAGCAGCGCGACCCAGACCCACTGGCGGTTGTCGGGCAGAGTGGCCAGCGTCCGGAAGAAGCGGCCCGGCTGGAAGAGCACCATCCCGATCTGGCTCCACAGGCCACGCGGGCGCGAGTTGGGCAGCAGGCCATAGTCTGGCGGCTGGGTCGAAGCGAAATCGTTCGCAGAGAAATTCACGTTCGTCATAGGGTGCATCCCATTCCGATGGCACTCAAACGCTCTGAGGAGATGACGCCGGGTACAATGTCTGTTCTCGTGGACCGGGCAACCATCTCATTATACTAATGTATCATGCCAGGTTGTCAGCCCATAACCTACGCTTGATCAACTCCTCTGCTACTCCGGAAGCTTTTTTACGATTTTTTTGCAGGGGAATGGAAGGAATTCACCTACAATGAGTGTAGGCAGTGTGCTGGGTGGGATCATATACGTCCAGCCAGACGGTCTCGCTGAGGATCGACCCGATGGGTGGAGCGCACCTGAGCGCGGCGCTGCCTGCTCATGCGGCGACAACCGCCGCCATCCTGACCCTGCCCGGCGCATCCGCATCCGGCCACACGGTGCCCCCCACCGGGAATGTCATCACCGGCGCGGGCATGGCCACGGGACGGGGCTCCTGGCGCGGCAGGGACCAGCGAACTACGCACGATCGGGAAGTCGGGTCTGCGGGACTCGCGATTTCTACTAACCAGCCTCAAACCGCCCTTGTCAACTGGGGGTGACAGGCGGGGGCGAGTTTGCCGCGAGTAGGCGGGCCTGTTACAATACAGCTTGCAGATCACCCCGCCAGCACCTCCGGCGGGGGTTCTTGTGCCAGGGGTCACAGTCGAGTAGACATATCATGGATTTCTCGTACACTCGCATCAGCCGGTCAGTAGCTGGCGCCCTGGCGCTGCTCATCGCGGGGCTGGTTCTCAGCGCGTGCGGTGAGTCGCTCTCGGAGGCACAGATTTGGGCTAGCGCGACTGCTCGCGCCTACGAGCGGCAGACGCTCGAAGCCCAGCGCGAGAGCATCGGCACCCGCCCGGCCGTTGTCCGCACGCCGACGCCAATCCCGTCGCCGAACCTGGAGGCGACCGCTGTCGCGCAGATCCGCGAGCTGCTCACGGTGACAGCGTGGAGCTGGACCCTCACACCCACGCCGACCGAAACCGTAACGCCCGATCTCAATGCAACGGCCCAGGCGTTGATCTTCGAGGCCTGGACTGTCACCGCCGAAAGCTGGACGGCCACGCCCACACCCGACCTCGATGCGACCGTCCAGGCGCTGGCCGCCGCCGTGCAGAGCGGATCGAGCACGCCCGACTTCGAGGCGACCGCGGACGCTTTGCTCGCCCTACGCCTGACCGAGACGGCAGAAAGCTGGACCGACACGCCGACGCCGGACCTCGACGCGACGATTGACGCGATGGTGCTCACCGCGTTGACCGCTACTGCCGCCGGTTGGACCGAGACGCCCCTACCGACCGCCACCGCGACCCCGGCAGCTATCACCGACACCCCGACGCCCGATTACGATGCGACCGTCCAGGCGCTGGTCGCCGCCGCGCTCAGCGGCAGCACGCCTCCGGTGTTCATCAGCCTGCCGAGCGCCGCCGAGCTGGCCGAGGATGCGCTCGCCCAGGGGCCGGAGGATGCCCCGGTAGTGCTGGTGGTCGTGTACGACCCACAGTGCGCGAACTGCGTGCAGTTCCACACGCAGATCCTGCCTGACCTGCTCGCCACCTACGCTGATTCGGTGCGAGTGGCGTACCGGCTGGTGCCGGTGTTCGGCCAGGATTCGACGCGAGCGAGCCAGGCGGCGCTGTGTGCCGCCGATCAGGGCCAGTTCTGGGAGATGATGGATGCGCTCGCCGCCACCCATGAGGCGGGTGTGCCGGAGCCTTTCAGCCGCGCCAACCTGATCGGCCTGGCCAGCGATCTGGACCTGGGACTGGCCAACTTCGTGGCCTGCCTGTCGGACAGCGCGCGCCGTGACGCGCTCGGGTCTGCTGCCCAGGAGATGGCTAGGTTCGGCATCGCGGAAGTTCCAACCTATCTGATCAACGACAATTCACTGACCGGCGCCGCCACCCTGACCGATTTCGAGGTGGTGATCAACGCGCTGCTGGCGTTGGCCGCGCCCGCCAGCTAAGGCGCACGGCGCTCACATATTCGTCTGGTGGAACACGTTATGAAGATTCGCAAGTATGGTATGCAGCGGGCAGTCTCGATCGCCCTGGCGTTGCTGATTGCCGGTGCCCTCTTGAGCGCCTGCGACACGTCTAACGTCGATGTGGAGCAGACCGCCACGAAATTCGCCGCGAACGATCTGCAAACGCGCACCGCCATCGCTGTCGCGCAGACGGCTGGCGCGATCAGCACGCCAACGATCGACTACGACGCCACCGTCGAGGTGATGGTCGCGGCGGTCTTCACCAGCACCGCCGCCGGCGTGACACCGACCGATGCACCGACCAGCACGCCCGCCGCAACCGACACGCCGACCGAGACGCCGCTGCCCCCGTCCGAGACGCCGACTCCCAACTACGGGGCCACCGCCCGCACCATGCTCCGCGAGATGCTCACGCAGACAGCCATGAGCGTCCAGTCGGGCAGCCCCACGCCGCTGGACATGCCCGCCACGCTGGCTGTGGCGAGCCTGACCCCATCGCTGACGCCCGATCTCGACGCGACGGCCCAGGGGCTGCTGCGCGACGCGCTGACGGCGACCGCCGCCGTGTGGACCGACACGCCCACGCCCACCCCGATCCCGCCGACCGTCCCCACGGCCACGCCCACCGCCACACCCAACCTGGAGGCGACTGCCGGGGTGCTGTTCGTCGCCGCCTTGACCGCCACGTCCGACGCCTGGACGGATACACCGACGCCCACCGACACGCCGTCGGCCACGCCCACACCCAGCGACACGCCGACGCCGACCATCCCGACGGCCACGCCCACCGTCACGCCCAACCTGGAGGCGACTGCCGGCGCGCTGTACATTGCGGCCTTGACCGCCACGGCAGGCTCCTGGACCGATACCCCGACGCCCTCGGACACGCCGACGCCGACCGACACCCCGACGTCGACTCACACGCCGACGGATACCCCGTCGCCGACCGTGACGCTGACGCCGACCGACACACTCACACCCACCCAAACGCCCGACCTGAACGCTACGGCGCAGGTCCTGGCCATACAGGCGCTGACCGCCACCGCTGACGCCTGGACCGACACCCCGACGCCGACCGATACGCCCCTGCCCACCAATACGCCGACGCCATCGGAGACGCCGACACCCTCGGACACGCCGCGGCCCGGCGATTCTCCTGTGCCCACCCTGCCGCCGACGATGACGCCGGTGCCGACCGAGACCTTCACGCCGACCCAGACGCCGGACCTGGATGCCACCGCGCAGATCCTGGCGATGCAGGCGCTGACCGCCATCGCCTCGGCCTGGACCCACACGCCCACGCCCAGCGAGACACCGGTCCCGACCAACACGCCCGTTCCGACCACCACACCGCTGCCCACCAACACGCCGCGCGCGACCGAGCCACCGCCGCCTGTCGACACGACGCCCGCGCCCGCCCAGCCAACGCCCGTGGCGCTGCTGCCGGAGAACCTGGTGACCTACCACATCACCAACAGCATCCAGATCACCACGCTGGACCCGCAGGCCGCGTCCGATGCCGTGTCGATCGCCGCCATCAACCAGCTTTTCCTGGGCCTGACGCGCCTCAATCCGATCACCAACGCGCTCGAGCCCCAACTGGCAACGAGCTGGATGGTCAGCGACGACGACACCAAGTGGACCTTCTTCCTGCGCGATGACGTGCCCTGGGTGCGCTGGAATCCGGTCACCAACCAGGGCGAGATGTTCCGCAACGTGAACGCCCAGGACGTGGTATTTGGCATCCAGCGGGCCTGCGATCCGCGGCTGGATTCGTTCTATTCGCCGGCGCTGGCCGATGTGATCGCGGGCTGCGCCGACTTGCGCGCGCGCCGTCCCGCCGACGTGACGCTCGCCGATTATGAGCTGGTCGAGGCGCTCGCCGTGGGCGATGACATCGTACAGGTCACGCTGACCCGGCCCGCCGCCCAGTTCTTGACCATGACGTCGATGTGGTTGCTGCGCCCGGTGCCGACCGAGTTCGTGCAGCAGCTTGGCAGCCTGTGGAGCGAGCCGGGCAACCTGGTCACGAACGGCCCTTATGTGCTCGGCGAGTGGTCGCGCGGCGTGCGGCGGGTCTTCCTGACCAACCCGTACCTGCCCGCCAGCCTGCGCGGCCCGGGCAACATCAACCGGATCGTGGAGTCGGTTGTGCGTGACGCGGGCAGCGCTTTCGCGCACTACATCGACAACGAGATCGACGCCGCAGCCGTGCCGTCGATCGCGCTCGACGTCGTGCAGGACGACCCGGCGACCAGCGGTCAGCTCCGGCTCACCGTCGAGCCGTCGGTGTTTTACCTCGGCCTGGCGCACGACCAGCCGCCCTTCGACGATGTGCGGGTGCGCCGCGCCTTCTCGGCGGCCATCGATCGCGCTGCCTTCATCGAGGAGCACCTGGCCGGCGGCGGCGTGCCGATGATCCACTTCACGCCGCCGGGGGCGTTTGGCGCGCCGCCGATTGATTCGGTCGGCGTGGGCTACGATCCGCGCTATGCACGCACCCAACTGGCCGAGGCCGGTTACGCGAGCTGCGACGGCCTGCCCGCGATCGAGCTGGTCACCTGGTCCGGCACCACGGCCTGGGCCGAGTCCCTGGTGAACAACTTCGTACAGGAATTGGGCTGCGATGCCGGTCTCTTCACGATCGTCGAGCAAGATTTCTCGGTCCTGACCGACATCCTGAGCGCGACGGCAGACCCCGAAGACCGGCCCAACATGTGGATGATGGTGCGCAGCCCCGACTACCCTGACGCGCACGACTGGGTGGGCGAGGTGTTGGGCTGCGAAGCGGACACCACCCTCAACCGCGAGTGCACGCCCGTGGACGACTTGGTCGAGCAGGCCGCCGCGAGCAGCGACCTGGGCGAGCGCGGCCGCCTGTACGCGACGATCGAGGAGCAGTTCTTCGGACAGGAGGGCGAGTTCCCGGTCATCCCCCTGCTCATCCGGGCCCATTACCAGTTGTTCAAGCCGTGGGTGGAGACGCTGGCCGGCGCGCTGGTCCCGGTGACGCAGTATGACTTCGTCGAGATCAACGTCGCGGCCCAACCGGACATGTCGGTCTTTCTGCCTTCGGAGGTGGCCGTACAGCGCTGCTATGTTCTGGCCCAGCGCCTGGTGAACCTGCGCTCCGGCCCCTCGACCGCGTCCGCGGTGCAGGGCACGCTCGACGACGGGCAGGACGCCGAGGTCGACGGGCAGACGCGCGGCGCGGACAATTTCACCTGGTGGCGGCTGACCAACGGGTTGTGGGTGCGGTCGGATGTCGTGCTGGCCGACGACAACTGCGCCCAGGTTCCGGTCGTCGAGCCTTAAGCGGCGCTCAAGGGGAACAATCGCGCGATGAAAAGGATCCTCACCCTGCTCTGCGCCTTGAGCGTCGTCGCGGCTGCCGCTTTGCCTGCGCCCTCGCCGGCCCGCGCCCAGGGCGGTACGGAGCCGATCACCGCCAGCAACGCGGATCAGGTGGCGCTGATCACCACACTCGACACACTGGCCACCGTCCTCACCCTGGATGTCGAGTTCAACCCCGCCGCGAATGTGCTTGCCACGGCCGGCTGGGACCTGACCGACCAGGGCGGCGCGAGCGTCATCTGGCTGTGGGATTTGGACGACTTCGCCATCATAAACAGCCTGACCGACCATCCCTGGCCGGTGGTCAGCATGATCTTCGCGCTCAACGGCAACCGGCTGTTCACGGCGGGCATTTCGCTCGAAGGCGAGAGCAACCCGATCCGCATGTGGAACGGGCGCACCGGCGAGGGGCAGGCCACGCTGGAAGGCCACACCTGGACCGTGCCCAGCATGGCGATGCGCGATGACGGAGCGGTGCTCGCCTCGGCCAGTTGGGATCGCACCGTACGGCTCTGGAACGGCTTCACCGGCGAGGCGCTGACCGCCCTCCAGGGTCACGCCGACGACGTGCAGGCCGTTGCCTTCAGCTCGATCGGCGCGCTGGCCTCGGCCAGCAGCGATGGCACCGTCTGGCTGTGGAACTCCGTCAGCGGCACCGTGATCAACATTTTCATGGGCCACACCAGCGACGTGAACGCCGTCAGTTTCCACCCTGATGGGGCCATCCTGGCCTCGGGAAGCCGCGATGCCACCGTGCGGCTGTGGGAGGTAGAGACCGGCGCCACACTGGCCACGCTCGAGGCGTCTGCCCCGGTCCGCGACGTGAAATACAGCCCGGACGGTGCCGTGCTGGCGGCGCTGGACGAGGGCGGCCTGATCTGGTTGTGGGATGGCACCAGCGGCGAGGCGTTGGGCGACCCGCTGCAAGGCGCCGATCCGAACGTCCCGTTCGCCTTCAGCCCGGACGGCTCCCTGCTAGCCTCTGCGGCGCCGGGTGGCGCGATCCAGTTGTGGGACGTGGCCGCGGGCGAGCTGGCCGCCACCCTGGACGGCCACGCGGTAGACGAGACCAGCCAGGTGTATACCCTAGCCTTCAACCTTGACGGCACGCTGCTGGCCACAGGCGGCAACGACGGCGGCGCCAAGCTGTGGGGCATTCCCTGATGGTCGCATCTCGATGGCTGGGCCACTCCGCGAACACGCTGCCAGGAGTTGTTCATATGCGGATTGACCGAATTACTGGACAGATCATTTCCGAATCTGTGATAATATTAAGATGAACGCCCATTCATGATAGAAATCGGGACGAGATACCCTATGATCAAGCCGTCCAGGCTGTTGTGGCTCGTCATCGTAGTCTTCTTCCTGGTCATGAAGCCACCAGCCACCAGTCTGACCGCATCTCCGCCTGACGAGGCTGTGTGCCAGCAGATCGTCTTCCAGGCGCTTGAGCTCTCCAGCCAGTTGTGCGAGGACACAGGGCGCAACCAGGCGTGTTATGGGCACGTGCAGGTCGAAGCCGAGCCGCAGCCCGGCATCAGCGACCTGCTGTTCCAGGAGGCCGGCGACATCGTCGATGTGGTGAACCTGCAGAGCCTGCGCCTCAGCCCGATGGATCTCGAAGAAGAAGCGTGGGGCGTGGCCCTGATGCGGCTGCAAGCCAACCTGTCGGAGGATGAGCCCCGCCAGAATGTGACTCTGCTGCTGTTCGGCGACGTTGAGGTTGAGAACGCGACCGAAGCCGAAAACGAGCTGGCCGAAGAACCGCTCTACAACCCGATGCAAGCGTTTTACTTCCAGAGCGGCGTGGACGACGCTATGTGCCCGGCAGCGCCCGACAGCGGCATGCTGATCCAGACGCCCGAAGGCGTAGGTGAAGTCACCTTCCTGATCAACGAGGTGGACATCCAGCTTGGCTCGACGGTGTATTTCCACGCTGAGACCGAGGGCGAGCTGACGGTGAGCGTGATCGAAGGATCGGCGCGCGTGAGGGCGAATGGTGTCGAGAAGAACATCGTCGCCGGTTCCGAAGTCCAGATCCCGCTCGATCTGGATCAGAAGGCTATCCCGCTGGGCGAGCCAAGTCTGGTCAAGGCGTACGACAGCGAGAACCTGGAATCGCTGCCGACGAGCCTGCTCGAGCGACCGGTTGAGGTTCATCCGCCGCTGAGCGACACGGCGATCCAGCAGCTCAACGACAGCGCGCCGCCAGCAGGCAGCCAGCCTCAGCCGACACGCCGCCCGGCTCCTACCCGGACGCCGACGCCGACGCCGAGCTACACACCGACGCCAACCGCGACCTACACCTACACGCCGACCTATACGTACACGCCGACGTATACTTACACGCCGACGTATACCTACACCCCAACTTACACGTACACGCCGACCCACACCTACACGCCGACGTATACCTATACGCCGACCAACACCTTCACGCCGCTGCCAACCGACACGCCGCTGCCAACCGACATACCGCTGCCAACGGACATACCGCCGTCGACGGATACGCCGCTACCCACCAAGACGCCGGTGCCAAGCGATACCCCCAGCGGCACGCCGGCGTTCACCCGGACGCCGGTCCCAACCGACCGATCGGATGCCAGCCTGAGCAGCGTCGCGACGAGCACGCCCGTCCCGCCGCCCTCGTCCACGCCCGAGCCATTGGGCGTGTATTACCCCAGCTCGACCTCGCCGCCGCAGACCTCGAACACGCCTGTCTTGCTGAGCGTCAGCATCAGCTCCACGCCGACGCGCACAGCGACGCCAAGCCCCAGCCCGGTAATGATGATCCCAACCTTTGTTCAGACAACCGAGTTCGCGCCCAGTTCCACCGTAATCGTGTCGGATTCCGTGATGGTGCGTGCTGAGGGTGTGCCTACCGCGTGCGGATGCTGAGCAGAGAGATCACGAAGCTGGCGAAAAAAACGTGCATGCCCAATGCGACGAGTACCACGCCGGGGATGAGGCGGCGCAGGGCGATCTGGTAGTCGAGCGCGCCGAACTCGACCTGAGCCCACAGCTCGAACGACAGCGCCGCCGCGATCAGGCCCAGCAGGCCCAGCAGCCCACCGGCCAGCAGGCCCGCCCGCAGCGAGAATCGCTCGAGCACCCGGCGCGCAAACCGGCTGGCGGGCAGGTATCCGGCGCTGGCGGCGAACAGGTGCGCGTATAACCAGAAGGTCAAAACCTGGACGCCGACGATGATCGCCACGCCGGACACGAGCAGCGTGTGCACGTCGAAGCCCACCCCGCCCACCGTGCGCGGCCCAGGCAGCAGCCAGGCCATGCTCACCAGCCCGGCGATCACGAGCGCCAGACCGGGATAGAGGAAGATCCAATTCGGGCTGAGCAGGAGCAGCAGCTCCAGGTGGCGCCACCCGTCCTGCCAGGTGCGCAGGTGCGACGCGCGCGACCGGCCATCGGGGTAGTAGACGATCGGGATCTCGACCATCGACAGCTTGTTCAGCGCCGCCTTGGCGACCATCTCGGTAGCGAACTCCATGCCCGTCGAGCGGAGGTCCAGCGCGGCGACGGCAGCACGGTCGAACCCGCGCAGGCCGCAGTGATAGTCGCTGATCCGCGTGCCGAAGAACAGGTTGCCCAGCGCGGTGAGCACGGGCACGCCCAGCCAGCGGTGCAGGGGCGGCATGGCGCCGGGCTGGATCTGGCCGCGGATGCGAGTGCCCATCACCAACTGGTACCCGGCGCGCAGCTTCTCGACAAATGGTGCAATCGTGAGAAAATCGTAGCTGTCGTCGGCGTCGCCCATGATTACATAGGTGCCCCGCGCTGCCGCGATGCCCGCCCGCAGGGCCGCGCCATAGCCGCGCACGGATGCCGATACCACGCGCGCGCCCGCCCGCGCGGCGATGGCCACCGAATCGTCGGTGCTGCCGTTGTCGGCGATGACGATCTCGCCGGGCACGCCCAACTGGGCCAGCGCGGCCTGCGCTTTGTGGATGCAGCGCTCGACCGTCTCGGCCTCGTTCAGGCACGGCATGACGATCGACACTTCGGGCTGACCGGTCTCTGCCGGGGACACCATCGCGGCGGCGCCGGGCGCGGGCCCCTGGTCGCTGGTGCTCATGATCGGTGGTGAACCCGGATGCACATTCTGTTCGTGACCCACTACGCGCTGCCCCACCCTGGCGGGATCGAATTCGTGATCGATCAGCTTGGCCGCCGTCTGAGCGCGCGCGGCTGCACGGTAACGATCATCGCCAGCCGCGCCGGTTTTCGCCCAGACTGGACCGGCGACGGCCCGCTGACCGTCCTGCGCGTGCCGGCGCTCAACGTCCTGGAGAGGTATGGCATTCCATACCCGTTGTTCCACCCACTGCGGCTGGCGGCGGCGCTGCGGGACACCCTGCCGGCCGTTGATGTCGTTCACCTTCATGGACTATTATACCAGTCTAATGCACTGGCGGCCTGGACTGCGCGGCGGCGGGGCACGCCGGTCGTGCTGACCGAGCATGTCGGGCTGGTGCCCTACACCAACCCGATCGTGACCGGCGCGGAACGTCTGGCGATGGCGAGCGTGGGGCGGCTGGTGGCCCGGCGCTGCGACCGGATCGCGGTGCTCAACCGGCGCATCGCCGAGGAAGTCCGGCCGCTGGCCCGCCCCGGCACGCCGGTCGAGGTGATCGGCAATGGCGTCGATACGGCGCTGTTCGCCCCCGCCCCGCCCGCCGAGCGCGACCGGCTGCGCGCCAAATGGGGCCTGAACCGGCCGGCTGTTCTGTTCGTCGGGCGGCTGGTGCCCAAGAAGGGTCTGGGGCTCGCCGCCGCGGGCGTGCCGCCGGAAGCCGATCTGATCGTGTGCGGGCAGGGCAATCCTGGCAGCGATCTCCCGTCCAATGCGCGGCTGATGGGCCAGCTTCCCCAGGCCGAGCTGGCCGAGCTGTACCGCGCGGCGGACGTGTTCGTGCTGCCCTCGGAGGGCGAGGGCTTCCCGCTGGCGGTGCAGGAGGCGCTGGCGAGCGGGCTGCCGGTCATCACCAGCGACAACGCCGCCATCCGCGAGACATTGGGCGAGGACACCGCGCTCCTCGTCGAGCGCGAGCCGGGCGCCGTGCGCGCCGCGATTCGCGCCCTGTTGGACGATCCGGCGCGCCGCGCGGCCCTCGGCGAAGCCGGGCGCAGGCTGGCCGTGGCCGCCTTCGACTGGGATCACACGACGGCGCGCTACCTGGATCTGTACCGCGCCGCGCGCCATAGCTAAGGGGGAGAGGGAATCATGCACAGGCTTCGAGTTGCATTCGTTGGCGGCGGGTGGGCCACCTGCCACCGGCACCTGCCCGCCGCGCGCGCCGACGCGCGGATCGAGCCGGTCGGGTTGGTGACGCAGACGCCCGCCTCGACATGGTACGCTCCGGCGCTGATCCGGCGGCGCTTCGGGCTGCGCCACATCGGCTATTCGCTGGACGAGCCATGGCTGGCCGACGACGTGGATGCCGTGGTGATCGGCACCCCGCCCGACACGCATTACCCGGTGGCCATGGACGCCCTGTGCCGGGGCAAGCACGTGCTGGTCGAGAAACCGTTCGCGCTCTCGGCAGAGCACGCCGCGGAGATGGTCCGGGTCGCCGAGGAGGCGGGGCTTGTGCTGGCCGTGGTGCACAACTTCCAGTTCGCCCGCGCCACGGCGCGCGCCCGCGCCCTCATCGCGCGCGGGGCGCTGGGCGAGGTCCGCACCGTCACCGGCTTCCAGGCGAGCAACCCCGCGCGCCGCCTGCCGCGCTGGATCGGGACGCTGCCGATGGGCCTGTTCACCGACGAAGCGCCCCACCTGCTCTACCTGCTGCGGGAGTTCGCCGGCGCCGCCGCGCCGGAGTCGATCTTCGTCGGGCCGCCGCTGGCCGGGGACGATCCCACACCGCTGGCCGTCGGCGCGCACTTCGCCGCCGCGGGCCGGGCCGGCGCGCTCACCATGACCTTCGCCAGCGCCGTGTCGGAATGGTACGTCGTGTTGTTTGGGACGCGCCGCACCGCCATCATCGACCTGTTCCGCGACATCCTGATCGTGCTGCCCGACGACGGCGGCCACGGCTCGCTGGAGGTGCTGCGCACGTCGGGGAGCGCGCTCGGCGGGCACCTGCGCGGCGTGC
>Ga0123333_10002632_pt1 | contig 18078 bp, 14 predicted proteins | sample BioC12SIPDNA_3_FD_89957 | JGI IMG/M metagenome (GOLD analysis project Ga0123333, IMG submission 89957) | Anaerobic biogas reactor microbial communites from Washington, USA - Biogas_R2_B C12 SIP DNA | ecosystem: Engineered > Bioreactor > Anaerobic > Unclassified | place: Washington, USA... | reverse complement strand
CGAGGGCGCTCGAGGGCGAGCGGCTAGGTGGACATGCCCACTACCGTCCCGCTCCGTCGCCCTGGCGCTAGTCGAGGCGGCTCGCCCGCGCGGCCACATGGCGGAGGAAGCCGTCGAAGCCGCCGCTGAAGGCCTGCAGCTCGGTCAGCGCGCGGCGCGTCGCCTCCGGCAGCTTGTGCGGGTAGGGCACGTGGCTGAACACCGGCGTGCCGCGGTCGTCGCCGTTCATGGCCGCGAACGACCACACGAACATGGCCGGCGCGGCGTGCTCCGGCAGGTGCAGCGCCACGCCGTCGAGCCTGAACCCCCGCGGGTCGCGGCCGGACCCCCACGCGACCCACTCCCTCCCGGCGAAGCGCTCGAGCTCGGCGGCCGTGAGGCGGCGGTAGCGGCCCAGGCTCACGTCAGGAAGACGCGCTCGTCGCGCGGGTCGACGAAGGGATGCAGGCTGTCGAGCAGGTCGTCGAGGTCCTGCGGACGGTCGATCGCCATCAGTAGCGCCTGGTACTCGACGCAGAACGGGTGGACGAAGCCGGTGACGCTCCTGACCGCCTGGGCACCCGCGTCCCACGTGACGATGGCGACCGGGCGCCTGCGCCGGGGCCGCCGGGCCGGGCTGTGGGGGCCGCGGTCCCAGCCGTAGCCGTAAACGGCGACGTAGACGTGGTCGTCGCTGGCTCCCTCCAACGGCAGGTACTCCTGCGCCTCGGCGGCCGTGAGGAGCTCCGCGTAGGCGCCGTGCGGCTCGGGCAGGCGGCCGGAGGAACGATGGTAGCGGCGGGGGCGGACCGCCCATGTGGGCTGCATGAGGCAGATGATAGCCACGGCCTCCCGCCCCGCTTCGTCCGCCCAGGCCACGATGCGACGCGTGTGAACGAAGCCTCAACGCCCTCGCGGGCCGCTCACGACCGGGCCAAGCGCGGGTCCCAGGCGAGGTCCCTCACCGCGCCTACCGCTACCGACGCCGCGGTATCGGGGTGCCTGGGGTTCACCACGTAGTTGAGGTACCCGGGCTCGTAGCGCAGCTCTGGCGGCACGACCACGCTCGGCACCGCGAGGACCGGGCTCTGGAGCCCCTCGAGCCACTCGTCCCCCGCGACCTGGCTGGCGCGGGACTCCGGGCGCGAGTCCCAGCCCGGCGGCAGGTCGGCGGCCTCGATGACCGCGACGGCGTCGTCCGGGAAGGCGAGCGTGAGGTAGACGTGCGGCGTGGCCAGGAACGCCTCGGCGTCGTCGACGTGGACGAGCAGCTCGAGCATGGCCAGGCTCAGGTGGCCGCTGGCGTACACGGCGTGGTGGCCGGGGCTGTTCCAGCGGCCGCCGGAGCGGTAGGCGCCGACGCCGCTCATCGCGGCGTCGCGGTAGCGGGCCTTGCTGATGCGGTAGGCGGTGACGGTGCTCAGCTGACGATCCCGTGCGCCATGCGGTCGAGCAGCGCGATGACGTAGTCGCTGCCCTCGGGCGTCCGCGCGAACTCGAGGGGCGCCCTGCCCCCGAGCGCGACCTTCGGGTGCGTCAGCCACCGCCGCGCGGCCTCCTCGTCGCCCTCGAAGTAGGCGATCGCGGCCTCGACGGCCCGCGCCACGCGGTAGACGCGGCTCGAGGCCTCCGCCGAGAGCGGCCTGCCGTCGGACCGGCGGCTGTGGAACGTGCTCTCGGGGATGTCGGTCGCGGCGAGGACGTACCTGTCAGGCACGCCGAGCCGGCGCGCGAGGGCCTGCACCGCACCGGGCGGCAGACCGGCGTTCACGCGCGCCGCCATCTGGAACTCGTCGGCGTCGTCGATGCCCAGGACGCGGGCACCGAGGACCGGCTCGGGCGACCGGGTCGGGACGAACCGCACGGCCATCGCGTCACCTCCTCCCTGGAGACAGCATACTCCACGGATGGAGCGCGGCGCGCCCCCGGGCGGACGGCGACGGTGGGGGCGACTGGGGCGGACGCGGCGGGAGCCGTGCTTGCCGCGCGCGTGCGGGGACGGCGCGGAACGCGCCTCAGCCCGACAGCTCCTGCCGCAGCGCCGTCAGCAGCAGGTCCCTGTGACCGAACGAGCGGCGCAGGTCGCTCTCGAGGTCCTTGACGATCAGGAGCTGCTGCGGGGCGCGGGGGTCGTGGTGGTAGTCGGTCGCGTAGGCGGGCAGCGTCGCCGCGGTCCAGTCCGCCAACGCCGCCGCCTCGGCGCGCGAGAGCGCGCTGTTCGCCTGGACCCTCACCAGCCCCAGGCGCGGGTCGACGCCCGGCGCCGCCCCCCGCGGCCTCATCACCCACTCGAGCCGGCTCAACAGGCTCCTGTCGCCGCCGTGGACCCGGTACACCGGCGAGCGCTGGCCGGGCGCCAGGTCGGCGAGGACCCCGCGCTGCGAGGGCGGCAGGCGCTCGCGCGACGTCGACTTCACGAAGCCCAGGACGTTCTGCACCGAGGCGTCCGACCGCAGCGGGCCGTCGAGCAGCACGACGTCGCCCGGGTGAGCGTGCGCGACCTCCTCGGCCAGCTCGGCCTCCCAGCGGAGCATCAGGCGCTGCGCCTCGGCGGCGAGGTGGTGCTCGCCGCCCGCGACGCGCCGCGGCTCGTACTCCAGGCCGTAGCGGGCGACGCGAACGGGCTCGAGCGGGACGTCCTCCTCGGTGCCGACGATCACGTAGCGCCGCGCCGGCGCGTGGGCGGGCGGGGCGACGGGCGCACCGAGGCGGCTCGTGACGCTGCCGACGGCGATGACCGTGAACAGGCACGGCCACGCGCCGAGCGTGCCCGCGGCGTCGTGGCGCCTGGCGCCGTCGACGAAGTGCACCGTTCGCGGCGTGGCAGCCGCCGGCGACAGCGGCTGCCACGCGTCCTCGTCGACCTCGAAGCCGAGTTCGAGCTGCTCGTCGCCGACGTCGTCCTGCTCGGTGATCGTCAGGAGCGTGTCGGGGTCCCACGGGTGCAGCAGGAAGCGTGCCGCCACGGGCCGATGGTAACGCGGCGCTCGGCATCCTCCCGACCCGGCCGGCGCGGGCCCGCGCGGTAACCTCAGGGGTCATGCGCGTCCTCCACACCGGCGACTGGCACGTGGGCAAGACCCTCTACGGGTACGACCGCACGCCCGAGATCGCCGCCGCGCTGGAGGAGAGCCTCGACGTCGCCATGCACCACGGCGTCGACGCCGTGCTCGTGGCCGGCGACCTCTACCACTCGCGCAACCCCGGCGCCGAGGCCGAGGCCGCGGTGTTCGAGTTCTTCAGGCGCGCCACCGAGGCGCGCCTGCCCGTCGTCGTGATCGCCGGGAACCACGACAGCCCGCGGCGCCTCGACGCGATCGCGGGCTTCATGCGCAACCACCGCGTCCACATCGTCGGCCGGCCGCGCCGCCCCGAAGAGGGCGGGGTCGTCACCGTCGACGTCGGCTCCGAGCGCATGGTCGTCGCCTGCCTGCCGTTCGTTAGCGAGCGGGTCCTGAGGACGAGCGGCGAGCTCTTCCAGGAGGGCCTCGGGGACGCGATCACGACGTACCAGCAGAAGACCGCCGCGCTGATGCACGGCTACGCCGCGGCCTTCCGCAACGACACCGTCAACGTGCTCCTGATGCACGGCACGATGGACGGCGCCAAGCTCTCGGGCTCCGAGTACACCTTCCATAGCGGCCGCGACTACGCCATCAGCCCCAGCCACGTGCCCGACACCGCGACGTACATCGCCATGGGCCACATCCACATGCCCCAGGCCGTCAGCGGCTTCCCCGAGGAGCAAGCTCGGTACTGCGGCAGCCTCGTGCAGCTCGACTTCGGCGAGGCCGGCGACCGCAAGTACGCCTACGTCGTCGAGCTCGAGCCGGGCAAGCCCGCCCGCACCGTCGCGGCCGAGCCTCTGCGCTGCGGCCGGGAGCTCCGCCAGGTGCGCGTGACCCTCGCCGAGCTCGAGGCGCGCGACGCCGAGCTGCGCGCGTTCACCGGCCACCTGAAGCTCGTGCTCGAGCTCGAGCGGCATGACCCCACGGTCCGCGAGCGCGTCAGGGAGCGGCTGCCGAACGCCCGCATCGTCCAGGTGGAGGTGCCGCGGAGCGAGGCCCCCGGAGTGGCGAGCGACGCCGCGACGCGGACGCTGCGGGAGAACTTCGAGGCCTACTGGCGCGAGACGCACGACGGGCACCTCGACGAGGGCGTCATGAGCAAGTTCGCCGAGCTGCACGCCCTCGTCGAGGCCGAGGAGCTCGCGCGGTGAGGCCCAAACGCCTGCGGCTGCGCAACTTCGGCTGCTTCCGCGGCGAGCACGACGTCGACTTCGGCAGCCTGGGGAGCGACCTCTTCGCGATCGCCGGGCCCACGGGCAGCGGCAAGAGCACCCTGCTCGACGCCATGACCTGGGCGCTGTACGGCGCCACCCCCCGCCTCGGCGCCCGGCCGAACGAGCACATCCTCACCCCCGGCGAGAACGACCTCTCCGTGGTCCTCGAGTTCACGGCGGGCGGGCAGGAGTACCGCGCCACGCGCGGCCTCAAGCGGCGCCCCTCGGGCACCGCGAGCGAGGCCAAGCTCGAGCGGCGCGCCGCGGACGGCACCTGGAAGGCGCTCGCCGAGACCGACAGGATCAGCGCCTACGAGGCCAAGCTGCGCGAGGTCGTCGGGCTCGACTACGACGGCTACGTCAGGGCCGTGACGCTGCCCCAGAACGCCTTCGACGAGTTCCTGCGCGGCGACGACAAGAAGCGTCGCGAGGTGATCAAGGCCCTGCTGGGGGCGCGCACGATCGAGAGGATCCGCGACCTGGCGGTGCGCGAGAAGGAGCAGGTCGCGGCGGCGCGCGACCAGGCCAAGGCCCGCATCGACGGCGAGTACGACGGGGTGACGCCCGCCCGCGAGGCCGAGCTCGCCGCGGAGCTGAAGGGGCTCGAGGCCGACCTGGAACGGGCCCGCGAGGCGCACCGGGCCGACCTCGCCGCGCTACAGGAGCACGAGCGCCTCGAGCAAGCCGACGCGGAGCTGCGCGCCGCCGCGGACGAGCTCGTCAGGCTCGCCGGCGAGGAGGCGGCCGTCGCCACGGCCCGCGAGAGGCTGGAGCGCGGGACCGCCGCCCGGTCGGTGGCGCCGGCCGTGAAGGCCTTCCGCAGCCGCGAGAGGGAGCTGAGCGACGCGGCGCGCGAGGCGGCGGCAGCCCGGGAGGCCTCGGCGCGGGCCGCGACCGAGCGCGAGAGCGCCGCCGCCGCGCTCGCCGCGGTGAGCCGGGAGCGCGACGCCGCCAAGCCGGAGCTGACGCGCCGGCTCGAGGCGATAGAGGGGGGCCGCCGCGACGCCGCCCTGCTCGCCAGGCACGGCGCCGCGCTGACGCTGGCGGCGGACGCCGACGACGGGCCGTTCGACGCGGAGCGCCTCGACGAGCTCGTGCGGCTCGCCGGCCAGGCCGGGGAGCTGAGGCACCTCGAGCGCGCCGCGTCCGAGGCCGCGCGCGCGGCGGCCGAAGCTCGCGCCGAGCTCCGGCGCCGGCGCGAGCGCCTCGCGGGGCTCGAGGCGCGGCTCGAGCGCATCGTCGCCGACGGCAAGGGGCTGCGCGCCGCGGCCAACGCCGCCAAGGAGGCCTACGAGGCCGCCCGCGTCGAGCACGCTGCCCAGGCGCTGCGCGAGCACCTGCACGTCGGCGACACCTGCCCGGTGTGCCACGGGACCGTCGCGAGCGTCCCGCCGTCCGACGCGGCCGTCGACCTCTCCGCCCTGAGACGCGCCGCGGAGGACGCCGAGGCGAGGGTCAAGGACCTCCTCCAGGCGCACGCCGCCACGAAGGAGGAGGTGCGCGCCGAGCAGGAGGCCGTCGCGAGGCTCGACGCCGAGCTGCGCGACCGGCACGAGCCGGCCGTCCGCAGCGCCGAGGCCGAGCTGCGAGCGGCGCTGGAACCGTTCGCCGCCTTCGGCGCCACGGCGGCCGACGTGGCGCGGGCGCTGGAGGACGAGCGGCGCGCCCAGCTCGCCCGGCTGGCGAAGCGGCTCACGGCCGTGACCGGCGGCCGCGACTTCGACGCCCTGCTGGCCGAGACCACCGGGGAGCTCGAGCGGCTCGACGCCGCCGTCGAGGCGGCGCGGACGCGGCTGGCGGCCGCCGACACAGCGCTGGCGGCCGCGAACGCCACGCTCGGAGCGGCCGAGGCGCGGGAGGGGGCCGCGCGGACGAGCCTGGCGGAGGCCGAGACCGACCTCGCCGCGGCCCTGTCGGCCTCGCGGTTCGCCACGGCGGCCGAAGCGGAGTCCGCGGTGCTCGACCCCGCCGAGGCGGAACGCCTGCGCGCGCTCGTCGCGGGGCACGAGGCGCGCCGCGCCGAGGCGGACGCCAAGCGCGCCGCCGCCGAGCGGGCGCTGGCTGGCCGCGCTTACGACGCCGGCGCGCACGGCGCGCTCGCGGGCCGCGTCGCTGCCCTCGCGGCGGACGTCGCCCGGCTCGGCGAGGAGCTCGGCGGGGCGCGGCAGCGGCTCGAGGACGTGCGGCGGCGCTTGGAGCAGCTCGCGGCTCTCAACGCGGAGCTGCGCGAGCTGGAGGAGCGGCTGGCGGTGCTCGCGAACCTCGACCTCTACCTGCGCTCCGACCGCTTCGAGGCCTACGTCCTCGGCCACGCGCTCGCCGACCTGGCCGCGAACGCCAGCGTGATCATCCACGAGCTCACGGAGGGGCGCTACGAGCTCACCTACGAGGACGAGTTCTTCGTCCGCGACACCTGGATGGACTCCTACCGCCGCTCGGTGAAGACGCTCTCGGGCGGCGAGAGCTTCATCGTGAGCCTGTCGCTGGCGCTCGCCCTGGCCGACACGATCGCCGGCAGGCAGAGCCTCGGCGCCCTGTTCCTCGACGAGGGCTTCGGCACGCTCGACGCCGAGTCGCTCGACAGCGTCACCGAGGTGCTGACGAACCTGACGAGCACGGGACGCATGGTCGGCGTGATCACGCACGTGACCAGCCTCACCGAGCGTCTGCCCGCGCGGCTCGTCGTCAGCAAGGGCCAGCTCGGCAGCAGCCTCGCCTGGGACGCCTGAGCCGCGCGTGGCGGCCCTTCGCGGGCGAGCTCCACGCTGCGCCCGGCGAGGTCCCGGCGCCCGGCGCCGACCCGCCGCACGCACGTCCCCAGCCCCGCGCCGGGGCCGGCGCCCGGCCGCGGCGCCGTCCGTCTGATAGCCTCGGGGTCGGTGAGCGGTCAGAGCGTCGGCATCGTCCTGGCGAACGACAGGAGCCGGCCCCTCGAGTTCTGGGTCAAGCTCGACGTGGCCGCGCGCGTCCAGCTCGACGAGCTCGTCGCCGTGGACGTCGACAACCCCTTCAACCCCGAGCGGCCCGTGACCGTGTACGCGGTCGTCGACGACCTTGTCGACAGCGTCGAGGGCCTGACCTTCCCCGGCGACACCGAGCTGCTCGAGCAGGGCGCGAGCTACGGGCGGCGCATCCTCATGGCGCACGCGCGGGTACTGCGCTTCACGCCCGACGTGCTGAGGCCGCCGCGCCCCGGCGCGCCCGTGCGCCTGGCCGCCGGCGACGACCTGGTCAAGGCCCTCTACGTCGACCGGATGCGGGACGCTGCCCTGCCGGTCGGCGTGCTGCGGAACGGCCACCCGGCCTACGTGAACTACGACTTCCTGTGCGGCGTCGCCGGCGGGCACGTGAACATCAGCGGGATCTCGGGCGTGGCCACGAAGACGAGCTTCGCGACCTGGCTCCTCTACAGCGTCATGAACGCCAGGCGCCCCGACGGGCAGTTCGTCGCCGACGACAGGCAGCACGTCAAGGCCGTCGTCTTCAACGTCAAGGGCACCGACCTCCTCTACCTAGACAAGCCCAACGCCCGCTGCCGCGAGGACGAGGCCGCCTTCTGCCGGGAGGCGGGCCTGGACGCGGCCTCGCGCTACGAGCTGCTGGGCCTGCCGGCGCAGCCGTTCGAGCGCGTCGCCTGCCGGCTGCCGCCCCGCGCGGGCCTGGCCGGCGCCGAGCACCTCGGCTGCGCCACGCCGGCCGGGGCCGTGGCGACCCCCTACGCCTGGTCGCTGCTGGAGTTCTGCCGGCAGGGGATGCTGCCCTACCTGTTCGCCCTCGACCCTGGCAGCCAGATGGTCCAGTTCGTCACCGAGGACGTCACGGAGAGGCTCAAGCACTACGCCGCCGGGCAGCACGGGCCGCACGTCCTGCTCCCTGCCGGCGAGTCCGCCGCCGATTGGGACGGGGAGGCCGCCCGCGCGACGGTCCCCGGCCTCGAGGGCGACGGGCGCGTGAAGGTCACGACCCTCGACGAGCTCGCCGACCACGTCGCCGCCATGCTCCTGGACGGCCACTGGGCCAGGAACCAGCAGCAGGGCACGCTGCAGGCGTTCGTCCGCCGCTTCCGCGGGGCCTTGAAGCACGTCAGGCACCTCGTGCGCGGCGACCTGCCGCCCCAGGAGTTCGAGGCGGCGCGCCTCGACCCGCTCGGCAGCAGCGACATGGTGCACGTGATCGACATCCACGACCTGCACAGCGTCGCGCAGGCCTTCGTCGTGGGCGTCGTGCTGCGGGACGTCTTCGAGCGCCGCGAGGCCTCGGGCCGCAGCGCCGGCACGGTCTACATCGTGCTCGACGAGCTGAACAAGTACGCTCCGGCCGAGGGCGAGAGCCCGATCAAGGAGACCCTGCTCGACATCGCCGAGCGCGGCCGCAGCCTCGGCGTGATCCTGATCGGGGCGCAGCAGACCGCCAGCGAGGTCGAGAGGCGCGTGGTCGGCAACGCCGCGGTGCGCGTCGTCGGGCGCCTCGACATGGCCGAGGCCGCGCGGCCGGAGTACCGGTTCCTGCCCAGCACGCTGCAGGAGCGGGCCGGCATCCTGAGCCCCGGCTCGATGATCGTCCACCAGCCCGACCTGCCGGTCCCGCTGCTGGTGACGTTCCCCTTCCCCGCCTGGGCGACGCGGCACTCCGAGGTCGCGCGCGACGCCGCGGCAGGCACGACCGCCTTCGACGACCTGATCGCGCTGGAGTAGCGCGCCTCGCTAGCCCGGCGTGGCGTCCCTGACGCCGACGAGCGCGGCGGGGTCGTCGCCGATGAGGCCGTCGACGCCCAGCGCGAGCAGGCCGGCGGCGACGGCGCCGTCGTTCACCGTCCAGGCGTGCACGGCCAGGCCCATGGCGCGCCACCGCGCCAGGCTCGCGGCCGTCACCAGCGCGTGGTGCGGGTGCACGGCCTCGACGGGCACGCACGGCAGCAGCTCGAGGTGCACGTCGTCGGCCGCGAGCAGGGCCAGCGGGACCTCGACGTTCAGCCGCGACAGCCTGATCAGCGCGTGGGGGTCGAAGCTCGACACCCAGGCCCTGCCGCGCGACCGCCCGCCCCAGCCGGCCAGGGCCTGGGCGAGCGCCGCCTCGCGTCCGTCGGGCCGCGGCAGCGACGGCTTGAGCTCCACGTTCAGGCACGCCTCGGGCCAGTCGTCGAAGAACCGCAGGGTCTCGGCGAACGTCGGCGCCGCCGGCGCCAGGGCGCGGAACTCCGGCAGCGACAGCTCGGCGATCGCGCGGCCGCCGACGTCGGCGTCGTGGTGCACGACGAGCCGGCCGTCGCGCGTGAGCTGCAGGTCGAGCTCGATCCCGTCGGCCCCGGCGCGGAGCGCCGCCTCGAACGACGCCAGGGTGTTCTCGGGCGCGATCACCGGCGCCCCCCTGTGCCCCAGCACCCAGGTCCTGCCACCACCGGCGTTCACCACGTCGACCTCCCCCGGCTCCGAGCTTCCCATCCTAGACCCGCGGCGAGCCCTCGGGCCTGCCGCCCCTGGGCGGCTTGACAGCCGCCCGGCCCGACCCTATCCTGTGCCATACCCTTAGTATCTAAGGGTAACGGAGGGAGGCGGGCCCATGCCCCCACGGCCGCTCAAGCAGACGCAGATCCTGGAGGCGCTGAAGAGCGCCTACGAGCGCACCGGGACCACCCCCGACCTCTCGTCGCTGGCCCGCAGCTTCGGCATCACCTACCCCACCCTGCGCGAGCACCTCAAGGCCCTCGAGGCCAAGGGCAAGCTCGTCCTCGAGAGCCGCGGCCCCGGCCGCGCCCCGCGCCTGAGGCTGCTCGGCCTCTCGGTGGGCGTCCCGCTCTTCGGCGAGATCGCCGCCGGCCTGCCCGTCGGCACCTACCCGGAGCCCGAGGGCCACCTGGTCCTCCGGGGCCGCCCCGACCACTTCGCCCTGCGCGTCAGGGGCGACTCCATGGCCGACCGCATCGAGGACGGCGACGTCGTGCTGCTCCAGCGGGTCGAGCCGCAGCGCTCCGGCGAGGTCTGCGCCGTCAGGGTCGGCGAGGACGAGTCCACGCTCAAGTACCTGGAGTGGAGCCCGCCGCGCTCCGGTGACAGGCCCGCGCGGTACCGCCTGCGGCCCCACAACCCCAGCTACCCCACGCTCACGGTCGCGGCCGCCGAGCTGCACATCGACGGCGTCATGCGCGGCCTGATCCGTGGCGACGTCGTCCAGGACCTGCTGTTCGAAGGGAGTGGTTGACGGCCCGCGAGCAGCCGGTCCGCCCAAAACGGAAGGACACATCCACCGCCGCCAAGCAAGAGAATGTGTCCTTTCGCCGCCCATAGTCGACCGCGGTCGCGGTCGTGACTCAGGTCTCTCTCATGCTAACACCAGCACACAGGGTCGACCGGCCTGCCCCCGCCCTCGGCACACCGCCGCGGCCGGGCCGGCCCCCGAGGGGGCGCCCGCCGGTGCGCCACGTGAGGGGGAGGGGCGCATGATCGCCGCGCTCTGCTTCGACCCGCTGCCGCTGTTCCTGGCGGTCAGGGCCGACCCCGGGCTGGCCAGGACGCCCCTGGTGAGCGTCGAGGAGCAGCGCGTCACCCACGCGAACGCCGCCGCCAAGCGCCACGGCATCACCCCCGGCATGCGGCTCGACGGCGCGCGCATGCGCGTCGAGGGCCTCCGGGTCGTCGCCTACGCCGAGCCCGACCTCCAGCACGCCTGGGAGGAGCTGCTGCGCGAGCTGAGCGGCCGCACGCCCTGGGTCGAGGCCGTCGCGCGCGGCCGGGCCCTGGCGCGGCTCGAGCCGGACGAGGCCGAGGCCCTCGCCGCCGTCTACGGCGTGCGCGTCGGCCTCGCCCCCGACTGCCAGACCGCCGAGCTCGTCGCCCTCAGCGTGCGCCCGGGCACGGCGCGTCGGGTCGACGACGTCCACGGCTTCCTCGCCCGCCTCCCGCTGCGCTTCCTGCGCGGCGTCGGGCTGTCGGAGGCGAACCTCACCCGCCTGACGTGGCTGGGGCTCGGCACCGTGGGCCACCTCGCCCAGTGGACGCCCTCCCAGGTCACCTCGTACCTCGGCGACGAGGGCGAGGTCCTCCTCCCCTACGTCCACGGGCCGCGCCGCACCACCCTGCGGCCGTTCGAGCAGGTCCCCACCGTCAGCCGCTCGCTGGCGTTCACCGAGCCGGTGCTCGAGCCCGGCCAGCTCCTCCCCGCCATCGACCGCCTCGCCGCGGAGCTGGCCGCGGAGCTGGGCGACCGCGCCGCCAGGCGGCTCACGCTCACGGCCGGCCTCCCGGGCGGCACGCGCCGCGCCAGCCGCCTGAGCAAGCGCCCCCTGACGCAGGCGCGCCACATCCGCCAGCAGGCGCTCTTCGCGCTCCGCGACAGCCGCGCGCAGGGCCAGCCGATCGAGCGGCTCACCCTCGAGCTCACCGCCCCCGAGCCGCTGGGGGTGCAGGAGGGCCTGTGGCCGCGGCGCGAGCGCCGCCAGCGGGCGCTCGAGGCCACGCTGGAGCGCTTCCCCACCGCGCCGCGGCGGCTCGAGTGGCAGGAGCCGCACGCCCAGGCCACCGACAGGGCCGGGCGCTGGGAGGGCTACGCCGACGAGGGCGGCGCCTACGCCGCCGCCTCCGTGGCCGAGCGCGCGACGCCGGCGCCCGACCAGCGCCGGACGCGCCGGCGCGCCGCGGCCGCGAGGCCCACGGCGCCGACGGCGGTGGAGGCCGCCTCCGTCCCGCTGTTCGAGGGCGCGCCGGCGGCGCCGCCGCGCCCGGTGGCCGACGTCGCCATGCCCGACCGGCCCGCTACGGCGCCGGGTCCCGGCACCGTAGCGGCGGCCATGTACCTCGACGCCCTCTTCACCGGCGCCGCGGAACCCCTCGAGCCCGACGACGCCCTGGGCGTCACCGCTCCCCTCGCCGTCCCCGGCCACGTCGCCCAGGCGCAGCGCCCGCTCTTCGCCCGGCGGCCGGGGCAGCGCTACACCGAGGAGTACGGGCGCGAGGACGACGACTACGGGCTCGAGGCCGCCTGAGCCGACCGGGTCACGCCCCGCAGGGGCGGCACCAGGGCAAGGCCCCGTCCCGCCAGGCGCGGCCCGCACCGCCCCGCGGCGCTCACTCCCCGCCCACCCCGTGGGCAGTATCATCCCTGCGGCTCACACGACTCCACGACCCCGGAGGTCGGACATGCGGCTCCTCGGATCGCGACGGCGCGCGGCGGGCGCGGCCCTCCTCGCAGCGACACTGGCCCTGGCACCGACCGCGGCCGCCGGGGCCGGCCGGCTCGGGCCGGGCGACGCCCAGCTACGCACCGGCGAGTACTACGACCGCGTGACCTTCGAGGCCGCGGCCGGCGACCAGGTCGTCATCGAGCTGACGTCGACCGAGTTCGACCCCTACCTCATCGTCGTCGACGCCAACGAGCGGCCGCTGCTCGAGGAGGACGACAGCCCCGGCGCCGGGCTGGGCGTGAACGCCACCGTGACCCTGCCGGCCGCGGGCCGCTACACGGTGATCGTCACCAGCGCCTTCCCCAACGAGACCGGCGCCTACCGCCTCACGATCGCCGCGGTCGGGGCGGGCGCCCCGGCCGGGCAGGCGCCGCAGCCGACGCCGCAGCCGGCCCCGCCCGTGACGCAGACGCCGGCGCAGCCGGGCCAGCCCACCGCGCCGCCGCCGACCCGGCCGGGCACGGTCACGGGCACCGTCGTCGACACGCAGGGACGCCCGATCGCGGGCGCCAGGGTGTGGATACAGCCAGCGATCACCACGGGCCTCGTCGAGGTCAGGACCGACGCGAACGGACGCTACCTGGCCGAGGGGCTCATCGACGTGCCGTACACCGCCAAGGCCTGGGCGTACGTCACCTACGGCGGGAGGCAGGTCTGCGTGCGCCTCGGGATGGACTCGCCGGTCGACTACACCGCCTTCGTCCCCGCGCAGGGCGCGGTCAAGAACTTCCGCTGGCAGCTCACGGGTCCGATCGAGGACCTCAGGGACCTCAACGAGTACTTCGGCGGGATGCTCCGCGTGATGAACACGGGCTACTACGCCGGCGACCGCATCGAGCTCTCGTTCACGCCCACGGGGCCGCGCATCGACGGCTCGAGCGTCGCGCCGTTCACCCGCACGCTGAACGACCCGTCCCGCGACTACGACGTCCGCGACCTACCCGCGGGCCCCTACCGCGTCACGGCCACGCTCGTGGCCTCCGACGGCTCGCGTCGGCCGCTGCGGCTGAGCCGCGACTCGCTGGCCCCGCCCGCCGAGGCCATCGACATCGACTGGAGCGGCGACGGCACGTGCTCGAACACGAACGGCCTCGACTGGCAGTACGCCTGGCTCGAGACCCCCTGAGGGCGCGGCCCGCGCCCCCGACGACGGCCAGGGCGCCGTCAGCCCCGGCCGCGGCGAGGCCGTCCCGGACCCAAGGAACGCCGTCCCGGACGCGTACCTAGACGTCTACGAGCGCCGCGACGGCGAGCACCAGCCACTGCGCGGTGAGCGTCCACTCCGGGTAGCCGAACGCCTCCAGGAGCAGCGCCGGCAGCGCGACGACGATCGCGGCCACGGCCTGCGGCTCCATGCGGGTCGGCGCCGCGCCGCTCCACGACGAGTACTTCTCGAGCACCAGCGCGGCAGCAACGGCCAGGGCGCAGTAGCCGGCGACGGCGCCCGCGGCGAGCGGCCCGATGCCAGGGACGGCTCCGACGACGGCGCCAGCGACCGTCGCCCCCGCCCCCAGCGCGACCAGCGCGGGCGCGAGCCGGCCCCACGTGCGGGCGGAGGGCGGGACCGGGACGAGCCGCGACGGGGCGGGAGGGCCGAGCAGCGCCGCGACCGTCTGCGCCACCAGGAAGCCCGCGAACAGCGCGGTGACCGGCCCGCCCAGGGACGCGCCCGGCCCGCCGGGGGCTCCCGTCGCGGCTCCCGTCGCGGCGACCGGTCCGGTCGCGGCGACGGCGCGCGCGGCCAGCAGGCCGGCCGCGCCGGCCGCCGTCGCCCTCGCCGCCAAGCCGAGCCACGTCACGACGGGGCGCCGGTAGAGGCTCGACGCCGCCCGCCACGCCAGCGCGACCCACGTCGGCGCGGTCGGGGGCGGCCGCCGCAGCGACCGCACCGGCCGCAGGCTCCCCGGCCTGTCGTGGAGCGCGGCCAGGAGCCGCTGGCGCTCGACGCCCTCGGCCCCGCCGCCGAGGTCTAGGCCCGAGAGCCGCGACAGGACCTGCAGCGAGCGCATGCCCCCGAGCTGCGCGAGCACGAAGCTCTGGGGCGCGAAGCGCGGCGGCCAACGCTCGGCCAGCGAGCGCCTCGCGGCGAGGCCGGCGCACGCCACGAGGACGAGGGGCGCGGCGGCGGTCCAGGGGGAGGCGTCGACCAGGCTCCGCGTGACGGCGGGCGCCCACGGCGGCGCGCCCCCGGCGAGGAGGGCGAGCGCCGGCGCGGCCGCCGACGCGGCGGCGACGAGCGCCAAGACCGCCCCCACGCGACCCGCGGTCAGCCGCCTCCCCAGCACCGGCATCGGACCGGCGTAGAGCAGCCAGCGCGCGTCCAGGCGCGCCACGGCCAGCGCCGCCACGCCCGGCGCAGCCCAGGGGGCCGCGACGTGCAGGTACGAGGCGGCCAGCAGCGACCAGGCGGCGCCGACGGCCGCCCCGCCGAGCGCGGCGCCGGCGCGAGCGAGGCCGCGGCGGTACGCGAGGACGGCGTGGGGCGGGACCGGGGCGAGCGCCAGGCGGATCAGGTCGCGCCTGTCGAGGTGGACCGGCGGCACCCGGCGCCGCGGCAGCGCCGCGGCCAGCCAGACCGACAGCCCCGCGCTCGCTGCGGCGGCGACGCTCGGCGGCAGCGGCTCGGCCGCGGGCACGACCGCGAGCTGCACGCCGGAGACCACGAACACGACGAGCCAGAAGACGAGGTAGGCGACGGTCCACCAGCCGACGGCCCTGCCGACCCAGCGCGCGTAGGCGCGACCGGCCCGCAGCAGCGTGAGCCGGCGCAGCCTACCGACGGCGACGACGCCGGCCCCGGCGTGGGCGTTCACGGGCCCCCGACCGCGCGCCCTGGGGCCGCGCGCTCGCCCTCCGCCGGCTGGGGCTCGAGCCGACCGTCGCGCACCGCCACCACACGTGCGCCGAGCAGCCCGGCCAGCTCGCGCTGATGACCCGTGAGGAGCACAGCGCCGCCGCGTCGGGTCGTGTCGCGCAGCAGGTCAGCGAGCAGCTCCTGGGACTCGAGGTCGAGCGCGTTGAACGGCTCGTCGAGCAGCGTCAGGGGGCGCCACAGCCCCAGGGCCAGCGACAGGGCCAGCTTCTGTCGCATGCCGCGGGAGTGCGTGCCGGGGTACTCGTCCGCCCGGCCGCCCAACCCGAACGTCCTCAGCAGGTCGAGCGTCCGCGCCTCGGCCTCGGGGTCGCGGTAGAGGGCGGCGTTGAGGTAGGCGTGCTCGGCCAGGGTCAGGTCCTCGTAGAGGGCGGGCTCGTCCGGCGCGTACGCGAACGCGGCCCGGCCCGTCAGCGAGGCCGGCGGCCGGCCGGCGACCTCGACCTCGCCGCTCGCCGGTACGAGGCCGACGAGCGCCCTGAGGAACGTGCTCTTCCCCGCCCCGTTCGGCCCCGTGAGCAGCACGAGGTCGCCGGCGTGCAGCTCCAGGTCGGCGTCGGCGATCACGCTCACCCCGCCCAGGCGCACGCTCACGCCGGCGGCGCGCAGGATCGGAGCGGCGTCGCGCGCTTCCGGGTCGAACGCGGCGAGAGCGGTCACAGCGGCAGCCTTGCACGCCGGGCCCGCCGCCGGCCAGCGCCGGAGCCCGCTCCGGCGCGCGTGGCGAGGCACCGTCCGGGGGCGAGGGTCGCGCGCCGCGGCCTCGAGCGCCCCGCGCTCCGGGGAGACATCCCTGGCGGACTGTAAGAGTGGGGTAAGGCCGGGGAGCCTAACGTGCGGCCGCAGCATGACAGGGAGCCCGCCAGAGCCCGACGCCAGGGACGCCGCCGGACCGCCGACGACCGCCGCGAGCCCGTCGCCGGCGGCGGGGGCCGGCGCGGCGCCGGCGACGGCCGCGCACACGCTGGTGGTGGCGCGCTTCGCCGCCGGGCGCAGGCACGCTCTGGCCGTGTTCCTGTGGGCGCTCATGGGCGTGGCCGCGTCCTGCCTGCTGGCCCGCGTCGTCCTGGGCGGCGGGCCAGCCGGAGGCGCGCCGTTCGCGTTCCTGGGCCTGATCGTCGCGCTGCTCGCGGCCGGTCTGCTGCTGAACCGGCGCCGCGACGACGCGGTCGCGGTGTGGCTCGTCACGGGCGCGTACCTCGTCGCGGTGCACGCCTCGCAGCTGCTGCCGGGCGGCGCCCCCGTCTCCCCCTACCACCTGTTCGTGCCGCTGGCCCTGGCCGGCCTGATGCTCAGGCGCCGCGGCCTCGCGCTCACGGCCGCCGCCTCCGTGGCTACGGTGTGGGTCGGCCCGCTGAACGACCTGCTCGCACCCGCCGCGCCGGCCGCGGCGACGCCGACCTCCGTCGTCGCGGCCCTCGAGTTCACGGTCGTCTACGCCGCGATCGCGCTCCTCCTCGAGCGCTTCGGCATCACGCTGCGCTGGGCGCTGATACGGGCGGCCGAGCAGGAGGCGAGCCTGCTCGAGGAGGCGCTCGAGGCCAAGGCCGACCTCGAGGCGGAGCGCGAGCTCAACGAGGCGATCCGCGAGAGCTTCCCGGGCGTCTACTACGTCGTCGACGAGCACGGCAACTACGTGCAGTGGAACGGGAACGTCCTCGACATGCTGGCGGTGAGCGAGGAGGAGCTCGCGCGCACGAACGCCCTCGAGCTGGTCGCGCCCGAGGACCGTGACGCGGTCAGGGCCGCGATGCGCCGCGCGCTCGAAGCCGGCAGCGCGACGGTGCAGGCCAGGGCGCTCGCCGGCGACGGGCGCAAGGTCCCGCTCTACCTGGCCGCGGCGCGCGTCAGCTCCCGTGACGGGCCCCTCGTGGCGGGCGTCGGCATCGACAGGCGCGAGCTCGACGCCGCCCGCGCGCGCATCGACGCGCTCGACGGCGAGCTGCGCGAGAGGCTAGGCACGCTCAGCGCCCTGCACGCGATCGACGCCGCGGTCGCGAGCCCGCGCGACCTGCGCAGCACGCTCGGCCTGATCCTCGAGCTCACGCTCGACCGGCTGCACCTGGACGCCGGCAACGTCCTCCCCTACTCCGCCGAGCGCGAGCGGATGGTCTTCGGGGCCAGGCGCGGGTTCCGCGACGCCGAGTGGCGTCCCGTGTCGATACCCGTCGGGCACGGCATCGTCGGCCGCTGCGCCGAGAAGCGCGTCGTCATCGAGCTGAGGGGACAGGACGAGATCGCGCGCCACCTGTGGCGGTACCCGCAGTACGCGCGCGAGGGCTTCGAGAGCTACGTCGCCGTGCCGCTGGTAGCCAACGAGGAGCTCGTGGGCGTGATGGAGCTCTTCTCCCGCCGCCGTATCGCGCCGGCGGAGGACTGGCACGCGTTCCTCCGCACCGTCGCCGCGCAGGCGGCGATCGCGATCGCGAACGCCACCCTGATCGCCGGGCTCAGGCGCTCCAACGAGGAGCTGACGCGGTCGTACGACAGCACGATCGAGGGCTGGGCCCGCGCCCTCGACCTCAAGGACCAGGAGACCGAGGGGCACAGCCGGCGCGTGACCGAGCTGAGCGTCGAGCTCGCCCGGCGCCTGGGCGTGCGCGGGGAGGAACTGACGCACGTGCGGCGCGGGGCCCTGCTGCACGACATCGGCAAGATGGGCGTGCCGGACGCGATCCTCCTGAAGCCGGGCAGGCTCGACCCCGGCGAGTGGGAGGTCATGAAGCGGCACACGACGTACGCGTACGAGCTGCTCAAGCCGATCCCGTT
>Ga0123333_10002631_pt1 | contig 18085 bp, 9 predicted proteins | sample BioC12SIPDNA_3_FD_89957 | JGI IMG/M metagenome (GOLD analysis project Ga0123333, IMG submission 89957) | Anaerobic biogas reactor microbial communites from Washington, USA - Biogas_R2_B C12 SIP DNA | ecosystem: Engineered > Bioreactor > Anaerobic > Unclassified | place: Washington, USA... | reverse complement strand
TTGTCGAAAGAATCGATAGAGTCGATGGATTCGAATGATTCGATTCTTTCGGATTGCTCGATTCTTTCGATTCGCTCGACCACCCCCACCTAGCGACGCCGTCGACACTACCAACTGCCCCTGTCCCCTGTCCCCTGTCTCCTGTCCCCTGTCCCCTGTCCCCCGCCTGTACCGAACCACCCCGCCCACCGCGCCTGCACAAGCTCACGGTACAGCCACCGAGAGGTAGGGCGAGCCGCCTGTCATACGTAGCCTTGGCGAAGTATGGTCCCCGTCACGCCGCTACGCGGTGTGACCGGCGAGCCGCACGCAGGTTATAAACCGCCAAGACGCCAAGAGAAGAGCGCCAAGGAAAGGCGATGGAGTGTGGCATGGCCTTGCGGTTGTGGGCTTGCAGTCTGCCCCTGCGGCTTTCTCTTCAACCCTATCCGCACGCGGCGGGGACGCCGCGTCTACCAGCCGAACCCCGCCGTTCACGGCGGATATCCGGCAGACAGACGACATATTCCATGACTATGTCCCGCCCCTTCTGGGCTCGTCGTTCTCTTGCCCTTTCCCATGGGCGTTGGTCATTACATGCAAGGGTTCACCCGCAGGCTCTTTGTCAAAGTCGGAGTCGAGCCCCCACACTCGGGTTTCCTCCCCGAAGGGATGTTTCCACGTCCGTCGTCCCCTGTGCTCGACATTAGCCCTTAGTCTGGCATCACATACCGGGCACTCAAAGAAATAGCCGAAACCGCTATGGTGCCGACCTGTTGAAGAAGCCCGGTCGCCCTCATACCATATACGACCATCCCACAAGTAGTCACCCCTTCTACGCTGGTATAACGTGGCTTCTATTGCCTTGCGGCACTCCGGGCAGATCCCGTATACATTGACGTCGTATTCAAACATTTTCATCCCTCCTCGCCTCACATATAGTTTTGGGCCACCAACCATAGACAAAACAAGAAACACCACTGCGGCAAGGATCGTCAGCATGACCACGGATACCACCAGCATCTTCCGGCGGCCCCGAAACCAACATCGAAAAGCATAAGGACGATTCACTCGGACACTCCCAATTGATGTCGCCCCTTCAGGGCTGGAGCAGCAAGTACCGTAACCGCCTTGTCCGAAGCGCCAGTGGCCACGCTACTATAACCGCTGCACTCAGGCCCATCGGCCTTGTCGAGACTGTTTCCGGCCCTATAGGTCAAGGCGCAACCATTCAAAGCTCGCATAACATCAGGCACCCTGGCGTCTTCAAAATCAACATAATTCATGGCGAGTCCCTTTGTTCATCCAGTTACAAGGCAAGAGTATTAGCGCTAGGGCAAAAAGGGAAGCTGCAATCCCGTCCTATGGGGCTGGCGACCTCAGTTTAACATATAGACGCCTCTGGTGGTTGTTTTGTTTGAGCACATCAAAAATATTTTTCCGGATTGGCCACAGGGGCATGGGGCCCATTTCCATGATGCTATATCCTGTCACTAGCCGACACGTAGGCAGGAATGCATACGGTCGCTAGCACTTGACGTTTGCATCGACCCGGGCTTTGTGCTACAGTCTTACCGGTAAGACAAGCAGAAAGGATCAAGGCGTCATGAGCAACATTGCAACCACACGGATGTCATCCAAGGGACAGGTAGTGATCCCTGAAGAGGTACGTACTCGACTGGGGCTTGAACCGGGCACACAGTTCATTGTGATGGGTGAGAACGATGTCGTGATCTTGAAGTCCATCACACCGCCATCGATGGCGGAGTTTGACACCATTGTGACCCGCGCCCGCAGGCAGGCCAGGCAGGCCGGCATGAAGCCCTCCGACATCGCTCGTGCCGTTGCCAAGGTGCGGGATCGCACATGAAGGTTGTTCTGGACACAAACGTCCTCGTTGCAGGCATCTTCTTCTCGGGGCCGCCCGCCGCGATCCTGCGTGCTTGGCGCGAGGGACGTTTCACGCTAATGGTGTCACCGCCTATCATGGATGAGTACCGACGCGTGATGCATGAACTGGCATCTGACTTTCCCTCTGTCGATCCGGCCCCGCCTCTGGAACTTCTGGCCATTCATGCACACATGGTTTACGCTCCACCACTGCCAAAGACAGTCTGCACAGACCCGACAGACGATATGTTTCTGGCTTGTGCAATCGCCTGCAACAGTCAGGTTGTTGTAAGCGGCGACAAGGCGCTATTGCGCACATCCGGCTATCAGGGTGTAAACGTTATCACGCCTCGTGCTTTCTTGAGTAGCTTGTAGCTTAAACGTCACGAATACACATGGGATAACCTCGCGGAAACCGCCACATGCACGATAGCAACACTCAAATGGTGGATGCGGTAGCGCAGTCTCTCCGCGAGGCCTGGCCCGGGGCGGCGCCCGCCGTGGCCGCCCCGCTGCTGGAGGGTGCCGCCGCCGCGCAGGTGGCGCAGGCCCTGCAGCAGCTCCACCCCAATGCCTGGGTGATCGTGGTCACCAGCGGCCCCAACGAGCTCGAGGCCTTCCATTCCGACCTGCTGACGCTGACACCCGACCAGACGCTGCCGCCCCTGCTGCTGCCGCCGCCCGAGGCGGAGGGGAGCAGCGGGGACATCGAGCGCGACGGTGCCCGCCTGGCCGTGGCGCGCCGCCTCAGCGAGGCCGTCGCCGCGCCGTCGGCCTCCCCCGCCCTGCTGGCCACCACGGCCACCGCGCTGCTGGCCCCGCTACCCGAACCGCAGGCGGTCGGGCAGGCCGGACGCATGCTGCAGGCCGGCTCTTCGGAACACGGCTTCGAGGCGCTGGTCGCCGCACTCTCGGAAGCCGGCTACGAGCGCGAGTCCGAGGTGGTCGCCAAGGGCCAGATGTCGGTACGCGGCGGACTGCTCGACGTCTGGCCGCCCGACGCCCCGCTGCCGGTGCGCGTCGACTTCTTCGGCGACACGATCGAGACGCTGCGCACCTTCGATCCCGCCTCGCAACGCTCTACCGAAGCCCTTGATGCACTCTGGATTCCGCCCTGCGATCTGGCGCGTCTGCCCGCCGCCGCACCGGTCGGGCGGCTGCCCGAAGGCGCCATCTTCCTCTGGCTCGACCACGACCGGATCGCCGCCACGACCACGGCGCCCGGCGCGGCGGAGCCCTCTCCGGCCGCCTGGGAGAGCCTGCGCGCGGCAGTGGCGCAGCGCGCCCCCCGCCGCGAGATCTTCTGCGGCGATCCGCCCCCCGCCGGCATCCCCACCCTGCCGCTCCGCGTGGGCGCGCCGCCGGGACTGGCCGGACTGGCGGACGATCCCTACCAGCCCGATCTGCGCATGGCCGCGCGCCAGAAGCTGCTGGCCGACCTCGATGCGCGCGCGCGTGCCGGCGAGTGTGTGGTCATCTACCTCGACACGGCGGGCGGGCTCGAGTGGCTGGCACGCGACCTGCCGCCCGATACCCCGATCATCCTGCGCCGCGGCGTGCTCTCCGGCGGCTGCGAGTGGCCCGGCCTGAAGCTGGTGCTGCTCGGCCAGCCCGACATCTACGCCCTGCGCAAGCGTTCCGCCCGCGCCTACACCCCGCCCGCCACCACCGGACGGGGCGGACGCATCGAGCGCACCGAGGAGCTCCAGCCCGGTGAGCTGGTTGTCCATATAGACCACGGCATCGGCCGCTTCGAGGGCACGAGGGAGATCGAGCGCGACGGACGGCGCGTCGAGGTGCTCACCATCGGCTATGCCGACGGCGCGCGCCTGCACGTCCCCACCAGCCATGCCCATCTGCTGAGCCGCTATATCGGCATCGGCGGACGCGAGGTGGCGCTGCACCGCCTGGGCGGACGCCGCTGGCAGCAGGACAAGATCAAGGCCGAGCGCTCCATCGTCGACTTCGCCGCCGCCCTGCTCGAGGTGCAGGCGCGCCGCGCCTCGCGCCCCGGCATCGCCTACGACCTGTCGGGACCCTGGATGCACGCCTTCGAGGCGGCCTTCCCCTTTGTCGAGACACCTGACCAGACCCGCTGCATCGAGGCGGTCAAGGCCGACCTCGCCGCGCCGCGCCCGATGGACCGCCTGCTCTGCGGCGATGCCGGCTACGGCAAGACGGAGGTCGCCATGCGCGCGGCCTTCGCCGTGGTCATGAACGGCTACCAGGCCGCGGTGCTCTGTCCCACGACCGTGCTGGCGGATCAGCACCACGCCACCTTCCGCGAGCGCATGGCGGCCTTTCCCGTGCGGATCGAGGTGCTGAGCCGCTTCCAGACCCGCTCCCGCCGCGCGGCGATCCTGGCGGATCTCGCCGCCGGGCGCGTTGACATCCTGATCGGCACGCACGCCATACTCCAGCCTGGCGTGAAGTTCAAGGAGCTCGGGCTGGTGGTCATAGACGAGGAGCAGCGCTTCGGCGTGGCGCACAAGGAGCGCCTCAAGCAGATGCGCGCCATGGTTGACGTGCTGACCCTCAGCGCCACCCCCATCCCCCGCACGCTCTACATGAGCATGACCGGCGCGCGCGACATGAGCCTGCTGCAGACCCCGCCGCAGGAACGGCTGGCCATCGAGACGCGCATCGCGCGCGACGACGACGCCCTCATCCGCACCGCCGTCCTCAACGAGATCGCCCGCGACGGACAGGTCTTCTTCCTGCACAACCGCGTGCTCACCATCGAGCTGATGCTCCAGCGGCTGCAGCGCCTGCTGCCGACCGTGCGCATCGCCGTCGCGCACGGACAGATGCCCGCCCAGACGCTCTCGGAGACCATGCGCCGCTTCGCGCAGGGCGACTTCGACCTGCTGCTCTGCACCACGATCATCGAGAGCGGCCTCGACATTCCGCGCGCCAACACCATCATCATCCACCGCGCCGACCGCTTCGGCCTGGCCGACCTCTACCAGTTGCGCGGTCGCGTGGGGCGCTCCTCGAAGCGCGGCTTCGCCTACCTGCTGCTGCCGCCGCAGGGCATCACCGACGAGGAGGCGCGCCAGCGCATCGCCGCCCTGCAGCGCCACGGCGGGCTCGGCGGCGGTCTGCATCTGGCGCTACGCGATCTGGAGATCCGCGGCGCCGGCAACATGCTCGGCGCCGAGCAGAGCGGACACATTACCGCCGTCGGTTTCAACCTCTACTGCCAGCTCCTGCGCCGTACCGTGGCGCGCATGCAGGGCAGGCAGCCGCCACCGCTGATCGACGTCGAGCTGGCGCTCGACTTTCTGGAACTCTCCCCTGGGCAAGAGGGCCTGCCTGGGCGTTCCGCCTGCCTGCCCTATACCTACATCGAGGACGAGAACCAGCGCCTGCGCACACACCGCGAGCTGGCCGAGGCCACCAGCGTGGCCGAGGTGCGCGCCTTGCGCGAATCGCTCGAGGACCGCTTCGGCAAGCCGCCTCAGGAGGTGGTGAGGCTATTGCGCATGACCGAGCTGCGCATCCTGGCGTCACAGCGCGGTCTGATGCGCGTGGAGACACGCGGAGAGCGGGTCTACCTGATCCGCCGCGACCGCCAGCCCGTGCTGCTGACCGGCGGCCGCCTGCCCCGGCTGCAGGGCCACACCCCCGACCAGCATCTTGCCACGCTTATCCGCATGGTCGGCAAGCTGCCCGGTGCCCCCGCGCAAGGGCGCGGGAGAAGTTCTAAAGTCCGGGAGTTCTAAAGTTCTAAAGTTTGGCTGGCGCCTGTACCAAGCCGCCCTGCTGGTGTTGAACCGCCAAGACGCCAAGGACGCCAAGGGGAACCGCGAATGGACGCGAATTCACGCGAATGGGTTCGATGGTGCTGCGGAAACATGAGCCGCGAAAATCGCGAAAATCGCGAAAATTGGAGTAAGCGGGTGGAGTAAGACCAGCGTGCCGATTAAGTGTGGGCTTAAGTGTGGGTTTAGAGTGGGTGCTTCGCACTTACACCTTGTCTCCACACCTTGTCTCCGCACTTTGTCCCCACACCTTGTCTCCGCACTTTGTCCCCACGCTTTGTCGGATACGCTTCGTCCCTGCACTTTGTCCCCACGCTTTGTCGAAAGCGAAAGATGGGGCGGCATAAATGCATAAGACCAGTCCAATCGTCCTCGTCCTCGTCCTCGAGACCGCCGGGACTGCCGGGACTGCCGGTACTACCGACGGGGGGGCGACAGGTATCGACAGGTAGCGACAGGTTCGATGTGGCAACGGGCTCCACGTTCCGGCATCCCGTTCACTTCCGATGCGCTCTGGGGCCCGCGGTCTCCGCGGTGTATTGATGCGGCGCATGGATGGAGAACGACACCGCCGGGGACGGCGAGCTCCACGTTCCCGGCCTTTCCGTTCACGCGCCTACTCCCCCTCCTGTACCGACAGTCTCCTGTATCACACGCGTTCGCGTAGTAGACGCGGCGCTCTCGCTGCGCGCAGATCCCCTGTCCCCCTGGACGCGGCGGGGACGCCGCGTCTACCAGCCGCCACTGCCTACTGCCTACTGCCACTGCCTACTGCCACTGCCACTGCCTACTGCCACTCCCCCTGTCCCCTTTCTCCTGTCCCCGCCTCCTGTCGCCAACCGATTGCCGACGGCAGCCTTGACGCATTTACACCGCTTCGCTACCTTATTCCACATGGGCGTGCTTTTCATCACTCCCGTCCGCTCCGCAGCCTGAACAAGGAGATTACATGAGACGTACCTTCAGTTTCGCGATGCTTCTGACTTGCGGCAGCCTGCTTGCCAGTGCGCAGGGCGCGGCGCCGCCTGCCACGGTGCAGGCGACGCTTCCGCCCGCCGGCGAGGTCTTCCGCATCCGCGCGACCTGCGGCGCAACGGGCGGACAGGTGGTCGTCGCGGTGGGAAGCCCCGAGGCGGCCCGCCTGACGCTGACCGGTGCCGACTGTCCCGCGCAGAACAAGGACTACGCGATGACGAAGATCCCGAAGGAGGCCGAACTCCGGGACGGCACCATCACCGCGGTCTTCAAGAACGGCTCCCGGTTCACCTACCACATCCGTCCCAATCCCCGCTTCTACGTGGGCAAGGAGTTCGAGGCGGTCCTCAGGCAGTGGGAGCAGCTTCCAGCCGCCTCGCAACACGTCTTCACACTGCTGCTCCGCCGGCAGGCGGAGGGCGTGGAGTGGTGGCTCGACGGACGGTACCTGACGGTGACACCGCTGGATGCCGACCAGTCGGCGCTCGCCCTCACGGTGTCCGGCGGCGGCGCGCTCGCGGAGACGGGTGCCGTGCCCGATCCGCTCGCCGGTTCCGCGCACCTGCTGCCGCTCGACCTGGCGGGCTACAGCCTGCACCGGGGCGCCCTTCCGGCCGGGGAGCTGCAGGTGGAGCGGGAAGCGCTCCGCGCCAGACGGCTGGAAGGCGCCGATCCCGCCGTCCGGCTTGATGTCGGCCTCTCCCGCTGGCTTGATCAGTCGACCGATTCCGGCGGCTTCTATGACCGCTTCTACATGCGCGGTGCCTTCGACGGCTTGCCCGAGAGCCTGGTGCTGCGCGTGCCGAAACGGCACTACACCCGCGCCTGGATTCTCTGCGCCGTCGCCCCCGGGGAGAGCCCCTGGATGACGGTGCGCATCGGACGCTACCGCGAGACGTGGGACGGGAGCGGCATGAGCGTGGGCGACACCCACGTGAAGATCGATCCCGGGGCGCCCGAGGGCCTGCTGGAACTCCGCCCGGTCGGCACCATCCGCCTCGGTACAAACGGCGTTGCCGGGGTGCCCCTCTTCCTGGCGTCCGTGCCGCTGGCGACGGACAAGATCGCCGACTACCTGCAATGGGAGGGGCTCGACCCCAAGCGTCAGGATTTCGGCGAGCGCCTTGACTGGCTCAACTTGGAATTCAGCCGCCGTATCGGGACGCGCCTGGCGCTGAACTCGGGCATTTTCGATGCCAAGCCCGTCGGCCCGCGCAGCGGCGTCCAGATTCTGGGCGTGACGCTCCAGTCCGAGCCGATCCAGGTGCTCGTGAAGTCGGAGGAGCCCGGATTCAGCTTCTACCTGGACCGGAAACCGCAGCTCCTGCTGGAGACGCGTAACCTGACCGCCGCGGCGCAGACGGTCACCATGCAGGCCCGCATCACCGATTTCGACGGGCGCGTCGTCAACCGCCAACTGGAGTTCAAGGCGGCACCCGGCACCACAACCACGCCATGGCGCCTCGACAACCTGCCGCCCGGCTGGTACGACGCCGCGCTGGTCTTCGACGGCGTGGTGGCCGGCGAGGCCTGGTCGCAGAAGGCCTCGCTGAACTTCGCGCTGCTGCCGCCCGACGAGCGCCGGGCCGGCGACGAGTCGCCCTACGGCACCTGGTGGTTCCAGGGCAGCCACTATACCGAGCCGGATCCCGCCCGCGTGCTGCCGCTCTTCCACAAGATGGGCTTCCGCCACTGTCCCCCCGGCGTCAAGTCCGCACCCCCGATCTTCCAGAAGTACCAGGTGACGCCCAGCATGATGGGCTACATGGGCAGGGTCACGCCGAGCAACACGCTGCCGATGCAGACCTTCATGACCAACTGGCCCACCGTCAAGACGGCGATGATCTTCCACGAGACCAGCCTCAAGGGCCTCTCCACCGCCCTGCCGCACGAGCTGACCGGCCAGCCACCGGAGCCTTTCACCGACGAGCAGCGCGCGCAGCTCGGCACGTTGCGCGCCAAGATCGAGGAGCAGGCAGCCATCATCCGCGGCCTCGACCCGGAAATGAAGATCATGGTCGGCAACGGGGCCACGATCTTCAACAGCATCTGGTTCCGCGAGAAGCTGCCGACGAACCTCTGGGACTACTGCGGCCTGGAGATGGCCATGCAGACCATGCATCCCGAGAGCCAGCCAACCGGTTGGAACACCCAGTCCTTCTGGATCGCGCGGCAGATGGCCGCGATCTACGGCTACGCCGACTTTCCCGTCACCACGTGCTTCGAGGTGGGCTACCGCTCGACCGGCCCCGGCGGACTCTCGTTCAAGCGGCAGGCCGACTGGTACGCTCGGGACGTCCTCCACATGCTCGCCTGGCGCAGCCCGCACATCAATGTTGCACTGATCATCGACGTCAACGCCTCCTACTACACCAGCCGCTGGGGCGCCACGGGCGTCTTCCAGCGCTCACCCCTCCACCTGCCCAAGCCCGCCTTCGTCTCGCTGGCCACGCTGACGCTGATGCTTGACGGCGCCGTGTACCAGCGCGCCGTGCCCACCGGCTCCACCGGTGTCTACTGTCTCGAGTTCCGCAAGGGGCGCGACCAGGTCTATGCCATCTGGTGCAGCCGCGGGTCGCGGCCGGTCGAGCTCGCCCTCGCGGGCGATCCGGGGCGGTCGGTCGACAGCATGGGACGCGACCTCGGACTGCGCTACCGGAACGGACGGGTATCGGTGCCGGCAACGGAGTCGCCCTGCTACGTGACGTCGCGCCACCCCGTGACGGACTTCGTGCTTGGCGCGCCGGTGCATGCGGCGGTACCTCTGGCGGAACCGCAGGTGGTCGACGCCATGCGCGGCACGGCCGCCTGGCGCCTGGTCGCGGAGGGCGACGAGGCGTTCGGCAACTACTGCCTCTACTGGCCGATGGTCAAGGGCGATATCGCCATCGGGGAGACGGCGGACGCGCAGGCGGACGGCAAGGCCGCAGGAATCCGGCTGACGCTGCGCCCGCAGCCCGGCGTCCGGGACATCGTCGGACGCTACGCGGTGCTGGAGCCCGTTGACGGCCCCCGCCCGATCACGGGACGGCCCGACACGCTGGGGGTCTGGGTCAACGGCAATTCCGGCTGGGGGCGCATCTATTTCGAGTTCACCGATGCCCGGGGACAACGCTGGCTCTCCAATCGCAGCGAGGGCGTGGACTGGGATTTCTCCGACTGGGAAGGCGAAACCAGCATCAACCACGATGGCTGGCGCTTTGTGAGCCTGCCCCTGCCGGCGTGCTACGCATCGGGATACTACAAGCCCTCCATGCGCCATTGGCGCTGCATCGGGAAGGATGGCGCCACGGTGGAGAGCAAGACCGCCGAGCCAGTCTGGCCCATCGCCCTTTCGCGGCTCTATGTCCTGATGCGCGAGAAGCTGGTCTACGTCACGGAAATGACGCCACCCGCCTCGCCCTCGATCGAGCTGCGCGACATCACCGCCGGCACCCGCCGCGACTGACTTTGCAATCGGCTAGCGACAGGGTGGGTGCGGTAGCGCATGGAGATCGGCACTGCCTACTGTCTACTGAGGCTTTTGCAAAACCCTTGCAGGCACACGTGGCACGGGCATCCTGCCCGTGGACCGTACATGGGCGGGACGCCCATGCCACGATGGTTTTGCAATAGCCTCTACTGCCACTGCTTAGTGCCCTCTTGGCGTCCTTGGCGTCTTGGCGGTTAAATTACCAGCGTTTCTTCCACCGGCAGTTCGGCGCGCAGCTCGAGGACTACGAGACGCGCATCGCGCCCATGCTCCAGGCCGTCTTCGCCGCCCGCGAGCCGCTCGCCCTGGGCTACCTGAAGACGCTGCTAGGAATCGACGGGGACACCGATCTCCGGCGCCGCCTCAACCGCCTGGGGTCGCTCTTCCCCGTCAGCGGCGAGACCGGCGACGACACGATCCGCCCCTTCCACCGCTCCCTGCGCGAATGGATCACCAACCGGACAAGCGCCGGGCACTTCGTGGTGGCCGAGTCGGACGGGCACCGCATGCTGGCCGAACACGGACTGCGCGAGTACCGGCGGGGGGTGGACGCGCTCTCGCCCTACGCGTTGCGGCACCTGCCGGCGCACCTTTGCGCGATGGAACGCTGGGACGACCTCATCGGCGACGAGGCCACTCCCGGCCCGCTCACCGACCTGCTGTTCATCCAGGCCAAGTGCGAGGCGGGTCTGGTGCATGATCTCGTCAAGGACTACAACGCCGCGCTGGCGGCGCTGCCCGAGTTCCGCGAGGAGAACGCGCGTCTCGCCAAACGCGACGCCGCCATGATTGCCTACAACAAGGCGCTGCGCGAGTATGCCGTCGCCCGCTGCGACTGGTGGTTTGCCAGGGAGCGCGGCGAGACGCGCCCCGAGCCGCCATATCCGCCGCTGCCCGACGAACTGCGTGACGAAGCCCAATATCCGATCCCCGAGGAATCCTCCCCCCGTGCCGCCCGCTTGCGCCATTTCGCCAACTTCGTGTCGGGGAATCTCGCGCCTTTGTCGCAATCAGGACAAGACACCTTGTCAATCGCCTACAACTGGGCGGATTCGGGGCCGGTGACCGTTCAAGCCGAGAATCAGATTGCGACCTCCAAAGAACCTTGGCTCAGCCGTTCGCCCCGACATCCCGCTCACTCCTTGAGACCACAATGCCTGCGCACCCTCGAAGGCCACAGCAGCAGGGTCTTGAGCGTGAGCGTCAGCCCGGATGGCCGCCGCGCGGTCTCGGGGAGTTATGACAATACCGTCCGGATCTGGGATCTGGAGACCGGCGCGTGCCTGCGCACCCTCGCAGGCCACAGCGACTGGGTCAGGAGCGTGAGCGTCAGCCCGGATGGCCGCCGCGTGGTCTCGGGGAGTGAAGATCATACCGTCCGGGTCTGGGATCTGGAGACCGGCGCGTGTCTGCGCACCCTCGAAGGCCACAGCTACCCGGTCGAGAGCGTGAGCGTCAGCCCGGATGGCCGGCGCACGGTCTCGGGGAGTGGCGACAAGACCGTCCGGGTCTGGGACCTGGAGAACGGCGCGTGCCTGCGCACCTTGAAGGCCACAGCCTCCCGGTCAATAGCGTGACCGTCAGCCCGGATGGCCGCCGCGCGGTCTCGGGGAGTTATGACGATACCGTCCGGGTCTGGGACCTGGAGACCGGCCAATGCCTGGCGGTTTACCACGCCGGCGCTGGCGTGAACTCTGCCGCCTTCTCTTCTGACGGCAGTCGCATCGTCTGCGGCACGTCGGACGGCCAGATGCACTTCCTCGCACCGGTCAACTTCCCGCCATCCAGTCCGCCGATTATCACCGCGGTTCGGCTCTGGCGCTTCGGCGAGGCTACAAAACAGCCCGACGGCACCGTCCTCCCCGTCCCCGGCCGCCGGGACGACCATCTCACCTGCCGCTGTCTCCACTGCGGCAAGTTGTTCGAGCCGCCGGAGCCGGTTTTGGCAATCGGCATGGAAGGCGCACAGGTGATCCGCAAGGGCCTCTGGCTCCCCGAATCCGCCTACGCCGACCCGCGCCTCCTCGCCCCCTGCCCGCACTGCGGCGGTGCGTTGAAGTTCAATCCATTTGTTGTGGACGCTCAAGCGAGCGATCCACGAATTCCAAAAAGAGCAAGAGAACCCACACGATGAAGACCATCCTTGTCACCGGCGACCCGATCTGCGACCACAACTACTACAAGGGCCGGCGCTTTTCCGCTGTCTCGCCCGAACGCCGCGGCTTCCGCGCCACATGCGTCGGCGGCGGAGCGCTATTGGTGAAGGAGCTGATTTCCAAGGTGATCGAGACGGCACAGGAAGCGCAGCCCATGACCGATGCGCCGGCGGCGTCCAGGCCGGTTGCCGACGACAAGGCCGCCCCCGCAAGACAGGCGCGCGGCAACTGGCGGGTGGAGTTCGGCCTGAACGAGGACTTCAGAACCTTGCCGGCGGCCTACCACTCGTTCTGCATCTGGGAACCGCAGGACGGCCCGGAGGACAAGGCTGGCGGAAAAACGCCACAGTTCTGGCGGATGCTTGAACCTCCCCTGGGCTATGGTCCCAAAGAGGAAGCGGAAGTGGATGGGCGTCGCCCGACGGCGTATGATTGTCCTGCGGGCGCTTGCACGCCCAACCCGGACATCGTGGTGATTGACGACGCGGGCCTGGGCTTCTGCAAGGAGGAAAACCACAAGGCGACCCTCTCCGCGTTCTGCCGCCGCCTTGATGGCGATGGCAAAGCCTCCGAAGACTCCCGCCCGGACTGGGTCGTGGTGAAGCTGACCGGGCCGGTCAGCGACAACCCGCTGCTGCAACAAGTCATCTCCCGATACGCGGATCGCCTGGTCGTGATTGTTCCGGCCGAAGACCTCCGCCGCCAGAGTTTCCGTCTGAGCAAGGGGCTTTCCTGGGAGGCCACCGCGGAGGATCTCACGGCGGAGCTGAATAACAACCCCCGGCTCGCGCCGCTTCTCAACGCCAGGCATCTCATCGTCCCCTTCCAATCGGACGCGGCCTACTGGCGGGATCAATCGGAAAAGGATGCGCGGGCGATGCTGGTCTTCGATGCCAAACGGGCGGAGGGCGAATGGGCGGAAAGCCAGGGAAAGGGAAGCGCGTATGGCTATCTCTCCTGTTTCACGGCGGCGATCGTCAAGGCCTTGAGTTTTCCCGTCATGCCGGGTAGCCAACCCGACCTCGAGACGGCCATCGGCGCCGGCTTGAGCGCCGGACGCACGCTGCGGCACATCGGCCACGGCGCACTGCCCGACAAGGCAGACGATGACCCCACGCCCGGATTCCCGTTTGAACAGATCGCCGCCGAGATCAACGGCAAGCCGGATGCCAAATATGTCAGCGCGGTGGTCCCGCTTGCCGCAGGCACCGGGAAGGCCGACGGAAAGAGCGGGCGGGGCGACTGGATGATGCTGGACGAATGGCAGGTGCAGGCGCGCAGCCAGGCCGAGCCGCGCCCCCATTACGATGTCGCCCTGGCTGTTGCGGTGCTGGGGCCGGAGGCGCTGGAAAGATTCCCTGTCGCCCAATTCGGGAGCTACCTGACGGTTGACCGCAAGGAGATCGAGAGCCTGCGGACGATCCGCCAGCTCGTGATGAACTATGTCAACGGCGGCAGGCAGACAAAGCCGCTCAGTCTCGGCGTTTTCGGCCCTCCGGGATCGGGAAAGTCGTATATCGTCCTCGATATCGCCAAGGCCGTCGGCATCCAGAGAAAAGATGTCAAAGTCTTCAACCTCTCCCAGTTCAAGGATCCCGCCGACCTCTTCGGCGCCTTCCATCAAGTGCGGGATATGGTGCTCAAGGGCACCACGCCGCTGATTTTCTGGGACGAGTTCGATGCGCAGGGCTACCGCTGGCTGCAGTATCTGCTGGCACCCATGGAGGATGGCGAGTTCCAGGACGGACAGGTCACGCACCCCATCGGCAAATGCATTTTCGTCTTTGCCGGCGCCACGTCCGCGACGTTCGACAAGTTCGGCCCGGTCAATCCCGACCAACTGACGCATGAGGATCTTGAAGCGCTTGGCCGGGAACCCATCCGCCTGCAGGAGGTCGAGAAGGCATGGCGGGACTTCGTGCTCGCCAAGGGCCCCGACTTCAAATCCCGCCTCATGGGCTATCTGAACATTCTGGGCGTCAACAAGAAGGTGGTTTGCGAGGAGAAGGCCGGGCGGCGGGTCTGGCGCGAGGATGAGGGGGATCTCTACTTCCCGATCCGGCGCGCCCTGTTCATGCGCTCCCTGTTCAAGGTCAGGGACAAGGAGCGTTTGGAGCTGGACGAGCAGATCATCAAGGCGTTGCTGGAGATGCCGAGATTCAAGGGCGGCGGCCGTTCGCTGGATTTCCTCTGCAAGCACATCAGGGGCGGCTCCGGCAAGCCCGGCCGGTCCAGTCTGCCGGGTTCCGAGCTCCTCGACATGCATGTGGATGCGGAACTGTTCTGGGAACTCTGCGAGCGCGACATGGATTTCCTCCCGCATGCCGAGACACTGGCTTTCCACCTGCATGAGGCGTACCGCCTGCGGATCAAAGGGCGGGCGGATAAGAAGGAACGCGATGTCCCGTTCGACAAACTACCCCCCGATATGCAGGCCTCCAACATCGCTCAAGCGCTCCGCATTCCGGGGATTCTGCGTTTGGCGAACATGCACCTGGAGAAAGGGCCGGTCGTGCCCCTGTCCAAGCTAATCCCCGACCGGAAGAAAAGAGGGGCTGCCGAAGCTCCGATCAGAAAGGCGCTGGAATCAGACAACCTTCTGGAGCTTTTGGCGGAAGCCGAACACAATGGCTGGATGGTTGAGCGCATGCTCAGCGGTTGGCGGTATGGCCGGGAGAGGGATGACGGCAAGAAAATCCACGACTGCCTGATTCCGTACAGCCAGTTGACAGAGGAGATCAAGGACTACGACCGCCTGACGATCATCGGAAAAGAGGCACCGGCCGGCCAACCCCACCTTGAGCAGTTCGGCTATGTGGACATCGTGAAAATGATTGGCCTGCGCGTGGTGATGGATGACAAGGCTTCCCGGAAGGGCGCAGCGTCATAGGGCATTGGGTTTAAAGGAGGCGTGGAGATGAGCTGGCAAACAGCGCTGGATGGGGAGTCGCGGCAGGCACTTCAGGCGGTGTGGCAGGAGATTCAGGCTGGCCGGCCGGATTCGGCCGCGGCTCGTCTGCGCACGCTGGATCCGGACTCCGGGGCGGTGCGCAACGCCCGCGCCGTATGCCTCATGCTGCGGGGCGAGCACCGGAAGGCGGTGGATCTCTTGCGCACCCTGGTCTTTCCGCACGACGGCCTGGCGATGGATCCCGCCGCCGACCCCGCCTGGCGCGCCAACTTCTGCCTGGCGCTCCTGCGCAGCGGCAACCAGGATGGCTTCCGCACCTACGCCGGGAGACTCGAGCCATCGGGGCACCCGGCCGTGGATGCCGTCCGGGGGCTGCTTAACGTCCCCGACCCGCCCCGCGGGAGCCTGGGCCGCCTACGGCGGCTCTTTGCCGGCCCGCCTCCAATAGAGCTGCCGCCGGACTTTCCCGCCGGCTGGCCGGAGCAGTGGCTGACCCCCGCATCGCCTGCCCCGGCATCTGCGCCGCCAGCCCCCGTCGCGCCGTCTCCGGCCCGTACTTCGGTCGAGCCACGGATAGGCGCTGTGCCGCCTGCATCCTCCGGCCCGCCCCCGCATCGTCCCGCGCGCGCGTCCGCGACTGCCGAGCCGGAAAAGGAGGACGCTGCCAAAAAGCGCGTCATCCGCGTCTTCATCTCCTCGACCTTCCGCGACATGATGCGGGAGCGCGACCTGCTGGTGAAACAGGTCTTCCCCGAGCTGCGGCGCAAATGCGCCAAGCGCTTCGTCACCTTCACCGAGGTGGATCTGCGCTGGGGCATCACCGAGGAGCAGTCGGCCGAGGGACAGGTGCTGCCGCTGTGCCTGGCCGAGATCGAACGCAGCCGTCCGTACTTCCTCGGTCTGCTGGGCGAGCGCTACGGCTGGATTCCCGATTCGATCCGGCCCGAGGTCGTCGAGCGGGAGCCGTGGCTCAAGGAGCATCTGCACGACCGCACCTCGGTCACGGAGCTGGAAATCCTCCACGGCGTGCTCAACAACCCGAAGATGACCGGCTACGCCTTCTTCTACTTCCGCGACCCGGCCTACCTGGACGATCCGTCGCTCACGGAAAGCGAGCGCCGGGACCTTGCTGAGCGCAACATCCCCGCAGAAATTGAGAAATACGGCGAGGCGGAAGCCGCCCGGCGGACGGAAGAACGCAAGGCGAAACTCGCCGCCCTCAAGCAGCGCATCCGCGACAGCGGGCATCCGCTGGTCGAGCCGTACGCTAACCCGGAGGTGCTGGCGGAGATCGTCCGGAAGCAGTTCAATGATCTGATCGACAGCCTCTATCCCGAGGACCAGACCCCCGACCCGCTGACGCAGGAACGCCTGTCCCACGAGGCCCACGCCAAAAACAAGCTCTTCGGCTGCATCGAGCGGCCCGTACACATGAAGGCGCTGACCGACTTCGCCGACCGCGCCGACACCGGGGGGCAGGGGCTGGTCCTTACCGGCGAGAGCGGCGGGGGCAAGACCGCGCTGCTCGCGGCCTGGGCGCGGGAGAACCCCGACGACTTCCTCTTCCAGCACTACTTCGGCGCGACGCCCGAGAGCGCCTCGCCCGAAGGCTTCCTCCACCGGCTGATGGGCGAGCTGAAATCGCGCTTCGGCATCCACGAAGAGATCCCGTCCGACCCCGAGAAGCTGCGCGACGCCCTGCCGGTCTGGCTGGCGATGACGCCGCGCGACGTGCGGATCGCCCTCGTCCTCGACGGCCTCAACCAGGTGCAGGGCGGCGACGCCGACCGCCGCCTGCGCTTCCTGCCGCGCCAGTTCCCGCCGCAGGTCACGGTGCTCGCTTCCGCGCTGCCCGGCCCGGCGCTCGACGCCCTGCGCGAGCGCGGCTGGACGGAGTACGAGCTGCCCAAGGCCACGGAGGAGGAGGCTGATGCCATGGTGGCGGAGTACCTGCGGCAGATCGGACGCTTCGTGGATACCGAGGGCCGTCCGATCAAGACCCCGCTGCACGACCAGATCGTCGCCGCGCCCGGCTCGCGCAACCCGCTCTTCCTGCGCACGGTGCTGGAAGAACTGCGCCAGTTCGGCAGCTTCGAGAAGCTGCCCGACCGCGTGGCGCACTACCTCGAGGCGGCTGATCCGAAGGAACTGTTCCTGCGCGTCATCCGCCGCTGGCAGGAGGATTTCGACGGCAGGGATCCCGGGGGCCGCGACCGCGACCTCGTCCACCGCGCACGACCCCGCTTTCCGGTGGGACGTATTCCAGCGGATACTGGCCAGAAGCGGCGGCGGACGCGAGACCCTCTACACGAACATGTGGCACGCCTATCGCCACGCGCTGGAGCATGGCGCATGGATTCATGATGATGCCGGCGACCTCTTTGTCGCGGGGACTGCCGGAATCGCCTTCGACACGCCGCGCGAACTCAGGCGTTATTTGGCATACCACGAGCGCAAACGTATGGCGTTCAGCGAAATCCGCGACGTCTATCTCTGCGGCAGGCGATTCATCGCCCTGCAAAACGCCAGCGAGGCGTGTTTCTCAGGCTCTGGCGCCAGGCTGCGCCATGCCGCGCACGAGAACGCTCTGCGGCAGGACATGGCGCTCGACCTGACCCTGCTTGAGGAGGGCATGCTGATACCGGTTCCCGGCGATGAAGAGCGGACATGGAACGAATACCGGTGCCTGTCTAACGAAGTGACCGCCTTGATCGCATCCGGCGGTCGGAATGCGCTGTTGCCGGATCTCGCGGCCTTCACCGCCACCCAGGCGGCATGGGCGGAGTATTGCCGCGCTTTCACCAACGCCGTCAAGCCGTGGCATTGCGATCTGGTGACTCAGGACGCATGGATGGTCTGGCTGCTTGAAAAACGGATCCTGCAGCTCCGGCGTCTCAAGAACCGGATAATCGGGCTGACAGATTGACGAGGCAAGGCA
>Ga0123333_10002628_pt1 | contig 18092 bp, 15 predicted proteins | sample BioC12SIPDNA_3_FD_89957 | JGI IMG/M metagenome (GOLD analysis project Ga0123333, IMG submission 89957) | Anaerobic biogas reactor microbial communites from Washington, USA - Biogas_R2_B C12 SIP DNA | ecosystem: Engineered > Bioreactor > Anaerobic > Unclassified | place: Washington, USA... | reverse complement strand
GCGCCGAGCTACCCGCCGAGCTCAGCCTCGGCGAGTGCCAGCGCCTGTGCGTGGCGCGCGCGCTGGTGAACGAGCCGCGCCTGCTCCTCGCCGACGAGCCCACCGCCGGTCTCGACTCGGTGGCCGCCGACGAGGTCATGCGGCTGCTCTCCGAGCTCGTCGACGAGGCGGGCCTCACCGTCCTGCTCGCCACCCACGACGTGCGCGCGGCGGCCTACGCCGACCGCGCCTTCCGCCTCAGCGGCGGGCGGCTGGAGCCCGCCTGAGATGCGGCACCACCGAGCGCTGCTCCTCCTGACGCTCGGTTACTGGCGCCGCCGGCCCGGCCGCGTCGCGCTGATGCTGCTGGGGGTGGCCGCCGGCATCGCCCTGCTGGGCGCCGTGCTGCTGGTGAACGACGCGCTGCTGCGCACCTACGCCGGCTGGGCGCGCGGCGTGCACGGCTGGGCCGACGTGGAGGTGCGCGCCGTCGCCGACCGCGGCTTCCCGCGCGCGCTGGCGGCGCGCCTCGCGGCCGTGCAGGGCGTGGAGGCGGCGGCGCCGAGCGTCGAGCGGCGCAGCTACCTGCTCAGGGGCGAGGGGCAGGTGGCCGTGAGCGTGCGGGGCGTGGACCCCGCGGCCGAGGCGGCGCTGCGGCCGCTGGCGCTGGTGGCGGGGCGCGGCCTGGAGCCCGGCGACCGCCAGGTGACGCTCCTGTCGTACGCGGCCTCCCTGGCGCTCGACGCGCCGCCGGGCTCCGACGTCGAGCTCCTCACCCCGTACGGCCTCGAGACGCTGCGCGTGGTGGGCGTGTACCACCGTGCCGACGACGGCACCGGTCCCGTCGAGCGCGCGGCGCTGGCCCCGCTGGCGGCGGTGCAGGAGATGTTCGAGGACGGGCGCGACGCCGTCACGCGCGTCGACGTGGCCGTCGCCGGGCGCGCGCTGGCCGAGGTGGAGGCGGAGCTGAGCGCCCTGGTGGGCGCCTCCGCCTACGTGCGGCCGGCGCGCCACGCCCTCTCCGAGCAGGCGGCGGCCAGCGCCGACCTGCGCGCGCTGCTGCTGCTGGCCGGGGTGCTGGCGGCGGTGGCGGCCGCGCTGCTGATCGTGGTGCACGCGCGCGCCATGCTCGACGAACGCGCCCCCGACCTCGCGCTGCTACGCGCCCTGGGCGTGACGCGCGCGCGCCTGCGCCGCTGGCTGGCGGTGGAGGTGGCGGCGCTGGTGGTGCTGGGCGCCGTGCCGGGGGTGCCGCTGGCGGTGCCGGGAGCGCGGCTGCTGCTCGGCTACCTGCCCGGCGAGCTGCTGGCGCCGTTCGGCGCCTCGTTCGTGGCGCCGCGCCTGGGCGCCGCCGCCTTCCTCACGCCCGCGATGGCGTGGCTGGTGGTGGCGGGCGCGGCCACCTGGGCGTGCGCGCTGGCGCTGCGCGAGCTGCTCGGCCGCCTGGCCGCGCGCCTCGAGGGCGCCTCCGAGCGGCAGGTGTGGCTGCGGCTGGGCGGCGCGCTGCTGCGCCGGCGCCGCGGCCAGGCGGCCACGGCCGCCGCCGCCCTCACGCTCACGTTGGCGGGGCTGGTGGGCATCCACGGCGTCGCCGACGCCAGCCGCCGCTCGCTGGCCAGCTGGCTCGACGCCGCCGTTACCTGGGACCTGCGGGTGGCCGCCGGTCCCGGCGCCAGCGGGGCCGCGGTCGCGCTGCCCGGCGAGGCGGCGGCGCAGGTCGCCGCCCTGCCCGGCGTGGCGGCCGTGACGACCGAGCGGCAGCTGACGGTGGCCTCGGGCGGGCGCGGCATCACGGTGATCGCCCTGGGCGGCAGCGCCCCCGACCTGGGCCAGCGCCTGCGCGTGGTGCAGGCCGCCGACCTGGGTGGCTCCGAGCGGCCAGCCGCGACGGCGCGGGTGGCGGTCTCCGAGCAGCTGGCGGCGCGCCTGGCGCTGTCGGTGGGCGACCGCCTGCCGCTGACCACCCACGCGGGCGAGAGCGACTACACGGTGGTGGCGGTGGTCGAGGACAGCGCCAACCGCGGCGAGGCGGCCTACGTCGAGCTCGACGCCTACCTGGCCGCCTGGGGCGACGGCGGCGTGGACTCGATCACGGTGCGGCTCACGCCGGGCGCCGAGGCCGCCAGCGTGGCGCGCGCCGTCAGCGAGAGCACCGGCCTGGCGCGCGCCAAGGTGCCGCTGCACGTCACGCTCGCCGACGCCTACCGCGAAGAGCTGCTGGCGGGCGTCAGCGGCGTGTACGCCGGCGTGAAGCTGGTGGTGCTGCTGGCGGTGCTGGTGGCGCTGGTGGGGGTGCTGGGCAGCAGCGTCTCGGCCGCCTGGCAGCTGGAGCCCGAGACGCGGCTGCTGCGCTCGCTCGGCGCCCAGCGGCGCCTGGTCGCCGGGGTGCTGGGCCTCGCTCTCGCCCTCACGGCCGGGCTGGGCGCGGCGGCGGGCGCCGGGCTGGGTACGCTCCTGAGCCTGCGCCTGTCGGCGACCATGAGCGGCGCGGCGGCGCCGCTGGCGTGGCACTGGCCGCTGGAGTCGTACGCCGTGGTGGCGCTGCTGCTGCTCCTCACCGCCGGCTGCGCCGCGCTGCTCCTGACGCCTAGCCTGCGCTGGGCCGTGCCGCGCTCCGGGCGCCGCTGACGGCGCTGGGCTCGAGCGCGGCCACCACCGCCTCCGTGAAGGCGCGCGTGCCGCGGCTGCCGCCGAGGTCGACCGTGGGGTCGTCGGCCAGGGCCCGCGCCACCGCGCCCTCGAGCGCCGCTGCGGCCGGGCCCTGGTCGAGGCCGAGCCGGAGCATCATCGCGGCCGACAGCAGGGTGCCCACGGGGTTGGCCACGCCGCGCCCGGCGATGTCGGGGGCGCTGCCGTGTACCGGCTCGTAGAGGCCCACCGAGCCGCCCAGGCTGGCGGAGGGGAGCACGCCCAGCGAGCCGGGGATGACCGCGGCCAGGTCCGACAGGATGTCGCCGAACAGGTTGCCCATCACCAGCACGTCGAAGGCGCGCGGGTCGCGCACCACCTGCATGGCGGCGTTGTCGACGTAGAGGTGCTCGAGGGTCACGTCCGGGTACTCGCTCTCGTGCACCCCCACCACCACGTCGCGCCAGAACTGCGACACGTCCAGCACGTTGGCCTTGTCGACGTTGGTGACGTGGCCGCGGCGCTTACGCGCGGTCTCGAAGGCGAGGCGCGCGATGCGCTCGACCTCGTGGCGCTCGTAGACCATCGTGCTGTAGCCGCGGTCGGCCTCGGTGCCCGACGGCTTGCCGAAGTAGATGCCGCCCGTGAGCTCGCGGACGATCAGCATGTCGGTGCCGCGGGCGCGCTCCTCGCGTAACGGCGAGAGGCGCTCGAGGCCGGGGAACACGGTCACCGGCCGTAGGTTCGCGTAGACGCCCAGGTGGCGGCGCAGGGTCAGGATGCCCGACTCCACGCGCTTCTCGCGCGGCAGGCGGTTCCAGGGGTGGTCGCCGACCGGGCCGCCGGCCGAGCCCATCAGCACCGCGTCGGCGGCGGCCGCCGCCTCGCGCGTGACGGGCGGCAGCGCCTCGCCGTGGCTCTCGATGGCGCTGCCGCCGAACGGCAGGCGCTGGAACTCGAACGCGAGGCCGTGCAGGGGCGCGAGCGCCTCCAGCACCTCCACGGTGGCGTCGACCACCTCGGGGCCGATGAAGTCGCCGGGCAGCACGGCGATGCGGTAGCTCATGCTCGTCTCCTCCTGGGGCTCAGGCGGGCCCGTGGCCCAGCTCGGCGGCCTTGGCGCGCACGGCGTCGAGCCCGTCGAGCAGCTCGCCGAGCGGGTCCCAGTAGCCGCTCACCAGCGCCTCGCGCGCGCTGGCACGGATCTCGACCGGGAACGTGCGCCCGGCCGCGCGCACCTCGCTGCGCGCGACGTCGACCTCGACGGTGAGGTCGGGCCGCGCGGCCACCAGCGCGGCGAGCTCGGCGCGCGGGCCGTCGGCCATGGCGGCGCACACCAGGCCGATGGTGGTGGCGTTGCCGAAGAATATCTCGGCGAAGCTGCCGGCGATCACGGCCGTGAAGCCGGCGCGGCGGATGGCCTGAGGGGCGTGCTCGCGGCTCGAGCCGCAGCCGAAGTTGTCGCCGGTGACGATCACGCTTGCGCCGGCGCGCGCGGGCTCGTCGAGCGGGTGGCCCTTGGGGCTACCGCCCTCGTCGAAGCGCTCGTCGTGGAACAGGCCGGCCGCCAGGTCGTCGAAGGTCACGCACTTCAGGAAGCGCGCGGGGATGATGCGGTCGGTGTCGATGTCGTCGCCGGGCAGCACCACGGCGGTGCCGGCCACGCGCGTGATCGGTGCGAGCGCCACTCAGGCCACCGCCCCTTCGGCGTGCCCGAACACCTCGCGCGCGTCGGCCACCACGCCGGTGACGGCCGCCGCCGCCACCATCACCGGGCTCATCAGCACCGTGCGGCCGGTGGGGGAGCCCTGTCGGCCCTTGAAGTTGCGGTTCGAGGAGGAGGCGCACAGCTGGTCGCCCTCGAGGCGGTCGGGGTTCATCGCCAGGCACATGCTGCAGCCGGCGTCGCGCCACTCGAAGCCCGCCTCCTTGAGCACGCGGTCGATGCCGCGCCGCTCGCACTCGGCCTTGACCAGCTGCGAGCCGGGCACCGCGATCGCCTTCACGCGCGGGTGCACGCGGCGGCCCTCGAGCACGCGCGCCACCTCGACGAAGTCTGACAGGCGCGCGTTGGTGCAGGAGCCCAGGAACGCCACGTCGACGGGCGTGCCCGCCAGCGGCCGGCCGCCCTCGAGCTGCATGTGGGCGAGCGCCTCGGCCACCGCCGCGCGCTCGCTCTCGGGCACGCTGTCGACGCTCGGCACCGGCTCGTCGATCGCCACCGCCTGGCCCGGGTTGATGCCCCAGGTCACGGTGGGCGGGACGTCGGCCGCGTCGATCACCACCACGTCGTCGTAGCGGCAGTCGGGGTCGGAGGCCAGCGCCTGCCAGCGCGCCACCGCGGCTTCCCACGCCGCGCCCTGCGGCGCGTAGGGGCGCCCCTCGAGGTAGGCGAAGGTGGTGGCGTCGGGGTTCACGTAGCCGCAGCGCGCGCCGCCCTCGATCGACATGTTGCAGATCGTCATGCGCTCCTCCATGCTCATCGCCTCGATGGTGGTGCCGGCGTACTCGTAGGCGTAGCCGATGCCGCCCTTGACCCCCAGGGTGCAGATGACGTGGAGGATCACGTCCTTGGCGTAGACGCCGGGGCGCAGCTCGCCGTTGACCTCGATGCGCCGCAGCTTCGGCTTGCTCATGGCGATGGTCTGGGTGGCGAGCACGTCGCGCACCTGGCTGGTGCCGATGCCGAAGGCGATGGCGCCGAAGGCGCCGTGGGTGCTGGTGTGGCTGTCGCCGCAGGCGATGGTGGTGCCGGGCTGGGTGATGCCCTGCTCGGGGCCCACCATGTGCACGATGCCCTGGCGGCCCGAGGTCACGTCGAAGAAGGTGATGCCGTGCTCGCGCACGTTGGCGCGCAGGGCGCGGATCATCTCGTCGGCCAGCGGGTCGGCGTACGGCTCGACGCGCGTGTGGGTCGGCACGATGTGGTCGACGGTGGCGAAGGTGCGCTCGGGCATCAGCACCTGCAGCCCCAGGTCGGCCAGCATGCCGAACGCCTGCGGGCTCGTGACCTCGTGGATCAGGTGGGTGTCGATGAAGAGCTGGTCCTGGCCGTTGCGCAGCGTGCGCACGCGATGGCCGTCCCAGACCTTGTCGAAGAGGCTTCTCGGTGTCATCGTGCTCCTTGCCCGCATGAACGCGAAGACCCCCGGCCGCGGGTGGGCCGGGGGTCGTGAGGTCGCTCTCAGCGCTCGGGCGCGCCGCGCCGAGCCGTCAGCTCACGCCGCCCGCGGTGGCTAGTAGCAGCGCGTACCGCGCCTGGACGAAGGCGAGGCGGCGACGTACCAGCGAGGTGGGGCGGCGGGTCATGGCGCGAAGTATATGGTGCGCGCCCGGGAGCGTCAACCCGGCCTCAGCCGTTGCGCCCGCCGCGCCCGATGGGGGGAGCCGCCGGGCGGCCGCCAGCCGGCCGCGGGCCGGCGCCGCGCGTGTTGACGGCGGGCGGCGTGGCGCCGCCGCCGGAGCCGCCCGTCTCGACGAGGCGCTCGTACTCCTTGGGGTCGACGGCGCGCTCCAGGCCGGTCTCGAAGCTGATCAGCTTGCGCAGGTGCAGGTCGGCGAGGCAGGCGTCCATGGTGAGCATGCCGATCTGGCCGCCCATCTGGATCTGGGCGGGGATCTGGTGCGTCTTGCCCTCGCGGATGAGGTTGCGGATGCCGGGGGTGGCGAGCAGGAACTCGTAGGCCAGCACGCGGCCGTCGCCGCTGGCCTTGGGCAGCAGCTGCTGGGTGAGGATCGCCTGCAGGTTGTTCGCGAGCTGCACCCGCACCTGCGCCTGCTGCGCCTCGGGGAAGACGTCGATGATGCGGTCGATGGCCTCGGACGCCGTGTTGGTGTGCAGCGTGCCCATCACCAGGTGGCCGGTCTCGGCGGCGGTGACGGCGGCGCCGATGGTCTCGTAGTCGCGCATCTCGCCGACCAGGATGACGTCGGGCGCCTGGCGCAGCACGCTGCGGAGCGCCGCCTGGAAGTCGGCGGTGTCCTCACCGACCTCGCGCTGGTTGACGATCGAGGTCTTGTGGCGGTGGAAGAACTCGATGGGGTCCTCGATGGTGACGATGTGCTTCGAGTACTCCTCGTTGATCAGGTCGAGCATGGTGGCCAGCGTGGTCGACTTGCCCGAGCCGGTGGGCCCGGTGACCAGCACGAGGCCGCGCGGCAGGCGCGCCACGTCGGCCACCTCCTGGGGCAGGCCCAGGTCGGAGAACGCCAGCACGTCGTCGGCGATGGTACGCATCACGCCGCCCACGCTGCCGCGCTGCAGGAAGACGTTGACGCGGTAGCGCCCGTGGCCGGAGAGCGAGAACGAGAAGTCGAGGTCCTTGCGCTCCTCGAAGTTGCGCTGCTTCTTCTCGTCCATGAGCGCGTACATGAGCCGGCGCGTCATGGTGGGGTTGAGGGTCTCGTACTCCGTCGGGCGCCACTCGCCGTTGATGCGCAGCATCGGCGGGAGGCCGACGGTGATCAGCAGGTCGGACGCCCGCCGCTCGATCGCGAGCTTCAGCAGGTCGACGATGTCGGCTTGGATCTGCGTGGATCTGATCTGGTCTGCCATCTCTCTCCTCGCGCCCCGCCCCGTAGCGGGGCGAGCGCCGCGCCCCCCGCTACTCGGCGGTGCGGGCGAGCACCTCCTCGAGCGTGGTGATCCCTTGGAACGCCTTGTGGATGCCGTCGTCGCGCAGCGTGCGCATGCCGCGCTGGATGGCCAGGTCGCGGAGCTCGATCGCCGACGCCTCCTTGACGATCGCCTTCTCGAGCTCCTCGTCTACCACCAGCAGCTCGTGGATGGCGTAGCGGCCGTTGTAGCCGCTGCCGCCGCACTTCTCGCAGCCGACGCCGCGGTACAGGGTCTTGCCGTGGGTCTCGGCGTCGGACAGCCCGAGGCGCCGCAGCACCTCGGGATCGGGGGTGGACTCGACCTTGCAGTCCTTGCACACGCGCCTGACGAGGCGCTGCGCCAGCACGCCGATGAGCGAGGCCGACACGTTGAAGGGCTCGATGCCCATCTCCTGCAGGCGCGTGACGGCGCCGGCGGCGTCGTTGGTGTGCAGGGTGGCGATCAGCAGGTGACCGGTGAGCGCGGCCTCCATCGAGATCTTGGCGGTCTCGTGGTCGCGGATCTCACCGACCATGATGATGTCGGGGTCCTGGCGCAGGAACGAGCGCAGGGCGCGCGCGAAGTCGAGGCCCGCCTTGACGTTCACCTGCGTCTGGTTGATGCCCGGGATCTCGTACTCCACCGGGTCCTCGATGGTGGTGACGTTGACCTCGGGCACCGCCAGGCGCTTGAGGATCGAGAAGGTGGTGAACGACTTGCCCGAGCCGGTGGGGCCGGTGATGAGGAACATGCCGTACGGCTTCTGGATGACGTCGGTGAAGCGCTGGAAGTTGTACGGCGCGAAGCCCAGCTGCTCGATCTCGGGGATGTCGGACGCCTTGCGCAGGATGCGCATCACCGACTTCTCGCCGTACACCGTGGGCAAGGTCGAGAGGCGCAGGTCGACCTCGAGGTTGCGGTCCTTGAAGCGCACGCGGCCGTCCTGCGGCAGGCGCCGCTCGGCGATGTTCAGCCCGCCCATGATCTTGATGCGCGACGCCAGCGCCGGCCCCGTGACCTTGGGCATGGTCATGTACTCGCGCAGGCTGCCGTCCTTGCGCACGCGCACCAGCACCTTGTCGGGGCGCGGCTCGATGTGGATGTCGGAGATGTCGTTCAGCACCGCCTCGCGGATGATGTTGTTGACGACCTTCACCAGCGCGTTGTCGTCGATGGCGCTGGTGTCCTCCTCCTCGGCCTGGACGGCGGTGCCGACCTCCTCGACCACGGCCCGGGCCAGCTCCTCCATGTCGGCCCCGTCGCGGTAGAAGCGGTTGAGGAGCCGCGTGAGCGTCTCCTCGGTGGCGACCGCCGGCCGGATCTCGCGGCCGGTGATGAGCTGGATGTCGTCGAGAGCGAACACGTGGCGCGGGTCCTTCATCGCCACGACCAGCGTGTTCTCCTCCAGCCTGACGGGCATGGCGGTGTAGCGCCGCGCGGTGGCCTCGGGCACGAGGCTGACGGCGTAGGGGTCGATGCGAGCGTTCTCCTCGACGAACTCGAAGCCCAGCTGCATCGCCAGGCTGCGCGCCAGCATGTCGGGGCTGATCTTGCCCGACTGCACCAGGGTGTCCTCGAGGCGGCCGCCGCCGGAGCGCTGCTTGTTGAGCGCCTCGTCCACGTCGCTCTGGGTGACGTAGCCCAGGTCGACGAGGATCTCGCCGAGCGGCTTGATGCGCCCCAGCTTGGCCTGCTCCTCGAGCGCGCGCCTCAGCTGCTCGCGCTTGAGGCGCTTGTTCTGCAGCAGCGTCTCGCCGAGGCGCCCCTGGTCCTGGGCGTACATCTTCTCGATGCGCGCCTCGACGGCCTCCAGGGGGCTGACGACGAAGCCGACGTCCTGGTTGACCACCGACTCGATGTCGGCGATGCGGCCCGGGTCGGCGACGGCCACGATCAGACGCTCGTCGTCGAGCTTGTACGGCACGGCCGAGAACTGCACGGCGTCGAGGCGCAGCAGGTAGGCGGCGAGCTTCTCGCTGGGCGGCTCGTCGTCGAGGTCGGGCACGAACGGCACCTGGTACTGCTCGGCCAGCAGCCGCATCAGCTGCTCCTCGGAGAGCATGCCGAGCTGCACCATCACGCGGCCCAGCATGCTGCCGGTGCGCTGCTGCTCGGCGACGGCGTCGGAGAGCTGCGCCGGCGTGATCAGCCCCGACGCGACGGCCAGGTTGCCGAGGCGCTGGCTGGCGTCGACCTCCAGGTCGGTGGGGGGCTCGAGGCCCAGCTCGGGGTAGTAGCTGGCCAACGCCCAGTGCATCTCCTTCTTGAGCGCCAGGTACGGCTCCACGAGGCAGCCGGTGGCGTCCTCGACCTCCTCGATCGTGAGAGCGTCGAGCGGGTCGACGAAGGCGACGCGCAGGCGGTCGTCGTCGAGGGCGAAGGGGATGGCCTTGAGCTCGTTGGCCACCGTGGCGTCGAGCTTGGTGAGGGCGTCGGCCATCACGTCGACGCGCGGCAGGTTGACGAGGGGCACGCCGATCGACTCCTCGATGGCGCGCGCGATGCGCTGCTCGGAGATGACGCCCAGGCTCACGAGGATGTCGGCGAGCCGACCGCCCACCTCGCTGTGGCGCGCGATGGCCTGCTGGAGGTCGTCGTCGGTGACGTAGCCGCGCTCGAGCAGCACCGCCCCGAGGCGCTTGTCTCCGATGGAGAGGACTGCCACGCTCATAGCTCCTTCAACACCAATCTTTCCAGGCGCCTGGCGAGGCGCGTATGCGGGAGCTTGCCTGGCGACAGGGGCTGCACCAGGACGGTCTTGAGGCCGGCGCTGCGGGCACCGAGGACGTCGGTGAACAGCTGGTCACCGACCATGGCGGTGCGGGACGGCTCCACCCCTCCGAGCAGCCGCAGCCCGCGCCTGAACGCCCGGCGGAACGGTTTCCCTGCCATGGACAGGGCGGGCACGCCGGCCTGCGCGGCGATGGCGGCCACGCGGGCGGGGGTGCCGTTCGAGAGGATAGCCACCTTCACACCGGCGCCTCGCAGCGTGGCGAACCATGCGTAGACGCTGGGGTCCACGTCCGACTCGCGGGCGGCGAGGAGGGTGTCGTCCACGTCGACGAGCACCGCCTCCAGCCCGAGCTCTGCGAGAAGCGAGGGCGTCACCTCCTGGACCGAGGCGACTCGCAGGTGCGGTTGGAACACACGCGAACTCTACCATGCTACCCCGTTCCCGAGAGGTAAGAAACCGACTCCCGGGCGGGGTCGGTACCCAGGGAGGCTAGGCCGTCGCCCCGCCGGCCCCCGCGTGCGCCAGCGCCTCGCGCAGCAGCGGCACGAAGGCCTCGGGGTCGTCGAGCCAGGGGTAGTGGCCGGCGTCGAGCAGGCTGGTCAGCGCCTGCGGCAGGCGCGCCAGCACCGCCTCGACCTGGGCGGGGAAGGCGGTGCCGTCGTGACGGCCGGCCAGAACCACCACCGGCTGCTTCACGCCGCCCACGGGCTCCAGCAGGTCGACGCGCCACACGCCGACCGGCTCGGCCTCCTCGTCGGGGCCGAACAGCGCCTCGGCGTCGGAGTGCTCGAGGCGCAGCCTTGCCGCCGGGCTGGGGAACTGCAGCGCGTCGAAGAGCGCCTTGGGGTTCACGAGCGCGAAGGCGTCGTCGGCCAGCCGCTCGGGCTCGCCCACCACGGCCTCGTCCGCGTCGCCGTCCTCGGGCGCCACGCCCGCCAGGCGCGCGGCGGCGCGGTAGAGGTCGCGCGCCAGCAGCGGCATCGACAGCCACGGGTTGACGAGCACCAGGCCCGCCACGCGCTCGGGGTGGTCGAGGGCGGCCTGCACCGCCACCGCCGCCCCGAAGCCGTGGGCCAGCAGGGTGGCGCGCGGCAGGCCCAGCGCCGAGAGCACCGCCGCGACGTCGGTCGCCAGCGCCTGCACGTCGGCGGAGCCCTGGCCGTAGCTGCGCCCGCCGCCGCGCTGGTCGGCGTAGACCACCTGGTAGGCCTCGAGCTCGTCGCCCATCAGGTCGCGGAACGAGTGGCTGCTGTAGCCGGGCCCGCCGTGCAGGTAGTAGACCGCCGGCGCGTCCGCCGGCCCCACCCGTTCCACGTAGAGGTCGGCGTCGGGCAGCTCGACGTTGAAGATCTCGTCCAGGAAGCGGCTCTCGCCTTCGTGGCTCATGCCTTCACTCTACGCCCGCCGCCGCGCGCGCCGCGGCCAGGCCGAAGAGCCGCTCGGCGTTGGCGTCGAGCACCGGCTCGAGCTCCGCCAGCGGAACGCCGCGCAGCTCGGCGAGGTACGCCGCCGTGTGGCGCACGTACGCCGGCAGGTTGCGCTTGCCGCGGTGGGGCACGGGGGCTAGGAAGGGCGCGTCGGTCTCGACCAGCAGGCGGTCGAGCGGCACCTCGGTCGCCGCCGCGCGGACGTCGGCGGCGCTGCGGTAGGTGAGGTTGCCGGCGAACGAGACCATCCAGCCGAGGGCCAGGCCGGCCTCCAGCAGGCGCGGCGAGCCGTTGAAGCAGTGCAGCACGCCGCGCCGGTGGCCCGCGGCGGTGATGGCGGCGGCGGCCTGCTCGCTCGCCTCGCTGCTGCCCTGCGCGTCGCGCACGTGGAGGATCAGCGCCTTGTCGAGGCGGGCGGCTAGCTCGGCCTGCCACTCGAACGCGGCCGCCTGCTCGCTGGGCGTGGCGGCGTCCCAGTGGCGGTCGAAGCCCGTCTCGCCGATGCCCACCACCAGCGGGTCTTCGGCCAGCGCCTCGATGCCGGCGCGCACCTCCGGGTCGGCCGCCAGGCGGGCGTCGTTGGGGTGGACGCCCACGGCGGCGTAGACGTTGGGGTGGCGCCTGGCGGCGCTCACCGCCCAGCGGCTGCGCTCGAGGTCGGTGCCGACGGTGACGAGGGCGGCCAGCTGCGGGTCCACCGCGGCCGTGGGGTCCTCGCAGCGGTCGAGGTGGCAGTGCGTGTCGATCACCCCCCGACTCTAGCCCGACGGGTGCGGGGCCGGGCGCGGCACGCGAACGCCGCGCCGCGCTGGCCTCGCGTGCGGGTGCCGCGGCGCAGCGGGCGCGCCCGTGGCCGTGTCAGAACCGTGTGAGAGAAATGTGAGGTTCCTGTAATACGCGCGTTGCTACCTTCTAGCTGCGGGCGCGAACACGCCCCCGAGCCGCCGCAGCCCCCAGGCGCGGCCCGAGAGTGGAGACGAGGCAGGACATGGTGCAGGCAACCACGAGCGACAGCTTCCGTCATCTCAGCAACGAGGAACTGAGCGAGGTGATAGCCCGCTGCGAGTCGGCTATCCAGGACGGCACCGCCGACATCGAGGACTACGAAGCGTTCGTGCTCTGTCAGAAGGAACTGGCCCGGCGCACCTGGGCTTGAGGACCCGATCAGGCGTGGCGCGGGGGGGCGACACGCCGACCCCCAGCCGAGGCACGGCCCGGGGGTCGCCGCGACGGGAAGCTTCACATCCGGTCGTGGACGCGCGCGTTTAGCATCGAGCGTGATGCAGACGCGCGCTTCGTTCTCCGTACGCCGGCCGCGGCCCAGCCGCCGCGGTCGCCTGCTGGCAGGGCTGGCCGTGTGCGGCCTGCTCTTCACCGGCTGCGCGCCCGCCGTGGTGCGTGCCAACGTCACGGGCCGGCCGCCGGTCGCCGGCGCCGCCGCCGCTGGCGGCGAGCGCGCCGCCGCGCGGGTCACCGAGCGCGGCATGGCGTCGTGGTACGGCCCTGGCTTCGCCGGCAGGCGCACCGCCAACGGCGAGGTGTTCGACCCCAGCCAGCTGACCGCCGCTCACAAGGAGCTGCCGTTCAACACGCTGGTGCGCGTCACCAACGAGGACAACGGCCGCAGCGTGGTGGTGCGCATCAACGACCGCGGGCCGTTCAAGCCCGGCCGCATCATCGACCTGTCGCGCGCGGGCGCCGAGGCGATCGACATGATCGGCGCCGGCGTGGCGCGCGTGACCGTCGAGGTGCTCACCCTGCCCGAGGGCGTGGTGCGGGTGGGCGCGTCGGGCGAGCTGCGCGGCTTCGAGGTGATGTCGCGCCTCCACCCGGTGGGGACGCTCATGGTGCTGAGCCCGCTGGTGGGCGGCGAGCCCCTGGTGGTGCGCGTGGTGTCGCAGGAGCTGCCCATCGAGAGCCCGGCCGACGTGGTGGTCGGCTACGAGCTCTACGCCGCCGTGGGCTCGGAGGCGCGGCTCCACCTCGACTGAGCGGGGCGTTCGGGCGGACCCACGGGCCCGCCCGAACGCGGCGTCAGCGCCGGCAGCCCGCCGCCAGCTCGGCTGCCAAGGCGCCCACGTCGCCCCCCTCGGCCAGGCGCTGCACCAGCGCCGAGCCCACCACCACCCCGTCGGCCACGCGCGCCACGCGCTTCGCGGTGGCGGCCGAGGCCACCCCGAAGCCCACCGCCACCGGCAGTCCTGAGGCCTCCCGCGCGCCCGCCACCAGCGCGGCGACGCTCTCCGGCAGGCTGTCGCGCGCGCCGGTCACGCCCGTGACCGACACCGCGTAGACGAAGCCGCGCGCGGCCGCCCCCACGGCCGCGAGGCGCTCGGGGGTGGAGGTGGGCGCCACCAGGAACACCGTGTCGAGGTCGACCGCGCGGGCGGCTGCGATCAGCTCCGGGCCCTCCTCGGGCGGCAGGTCGGGCAGGATCACGCCGTCGGCGCCGGCCGCCTTCGCCGCCTGCGCGAAGCCCGCGTCGCCCCCCGGGAAGCAGTAGATCGGGTTGTAGTAGGTCATCAGCAGCAGCGGCTTGTCGGTGCGCTCGCGCAGGCGCGCGACCATGCCCAGCACCCTGGCGGTGGTGGCGCCGGCCGCCAGCGCCGCCTCGCCGGCGCGCTGGATCACCGGCCCGTCGCCAAGCGGGTCGGAGAACGGCACCCCCACCTCCAGCAGGTCGGCGTGCTCGAGCACGGCCGTGGCCGCCTCCAGGAAGCGCGCCTCGTCGGGGAAGCCGCCCGGCAGGTAGGCGACCAGCGCGGCGCGATCGTCGGCGGCCGCGGCGGCGAAGGCGGCAGCGATGCGGCTCACGCCCGCGCCCCCGTCGGCGCGGCCCCGCGCAGGCGCGCCACCTCGGCGACGTCCTTGTCACCGCGGCCCGAGAGGTTCACCACCACCACCTGCTCCGGCGCCATGCGGGGCGCCAGCTCCAGCGCGTGCGCCACGGCGTGGGCGCTCTCCAGCGCCGGCACGATCCCCTCGCTGCGCGCGAGGCGCTCGAAGGCCGCCAGCGCCTGCTCGTCGGTCACGGCCACGTACTCGGCGATGCCGGCGTCGTGGTAGTAGGCGTGCTCGGGGCCCACCCCCGGGTAGTCGAGCCCGGCGCTCACCGAGTGCGGCGGGCTGATCTGCCCGTCGTCGTCGGAGAGCAGGTACATCAAGGAGCCGTGCAGCACGCCGCGCTTGCCGGCGCTGATGCTGGCGGCGTGCTCGCCGCTGGCGAGCCCACGCCCGCCCGCCTCCACGCCGATCAGCCGCGGGCGCTCGGCCTCCGGCAGGTAGGCGTAGGGGGCGAAGACGCCGATGGCGTTGCTGCCGCCACCCACGCACGCCACCACGGCGTCGGGCGCCCGGCGGCCCTCGGCCGCCTCGAGCTGAGCCATGGTCTCGCGACCGATCACGCTCTGCAGGTCGCGCACGATCATCGGGTAGGGGTGAGGGCCGACAACCGAGCCCAGCACGTAGAAGGTGGAGGCGACGTTGGTGACCCAGTCGCGGATGGCCTCGTTGGTGGCGTCCTTGAGGGTGCGGGTGCCGCTGCTGACCGGCACCACGGTGGCGCCCAGCAGCTCCATCCGGTAGACGTTCAGCTGCTGGCGCCGCACGTCCTCCTCGCCCATGTAGACCACGCAGTCGAGGCCGAAGAGCGCCGCTGCGGTGGCGGTGGCCACGCCGTGCTGGCCGGCGCCGGTCTCGGCCACCACGCGGCGCTTGCCCATGCGCCGCGCCAGCAGCGCCTGGCCGATGGTGTTGGTGATCTTGTGGGCGCCGGTGTGGTTCAGGTCCTCGCGCTTCAGGTAGACGCGCGCGCCGCCCAGCTCGCGCGTGAGGTTCTCGGCGCGGTAGAGCAGGCTGGGGCGCCCCACGTAGTCGCGCAGCACGGCCTCGTACTCGCGCATGAAGCCCGCGTCGGCGCGCGCCGCGCGGTAGGCGGCGGTCAGCTCGTCGAGGGCCGGGACGAGGGTCTCGGGCACGTAACGGCCGCCGTACGGGCCGAAACGACCGCGGTCGTCGGGCAGGGGGAAGGTCATGGGGCCTCCGGAGGTTCGGTTGTGAGGGGTTCGGGGTTCGGCTCGCTGACGGGGCCGGGCTACCGGCCGTGGGCCGCTGGCGCGGACCGGTGCGTCAGCTACGCCACCAGCGCTGGTGGCGCCGCTTGAAGCTGCGCGGGGTCCTCACGCGGGGGCGCGGTCGCATGGCCCGGAGTGTAAGCCGCGGCCGCGGCCGGGCTCAAGGGGAGGGCGCCGGGCGCGCCACGCGCGGGCGCCTGGCCACGCGCCGGTCACGCGTCGGTGCCGGGCCGGGCGCGTCGTCACGTGGCGGCGCGCGGCCACGCGCCGGTCACGCGTCGGCTCCCAGCCACGCCAGCTCGGCGTCCGTGAGGCGTGCCTCCGGGAACGCCGTGCGGCTGGGGTCGAAGGCGGCCAGCAGCTCGGCGGCCGTCAGCTCGGTCGGAGTGGGCACGAGCCCGAGGCCGTGAGCGAGCAGCCCCACCACGCGCTCGGGGCGCACGCCGGCGGCCGCCAGCTCGCGCAGCGTCAGCGAGCCGCGCCGCTTGGCGAGGCGCTCGCCGCCGCCGTCGACCAGCAGCGGCAGGTGCGCGAAGCGCGGCGGCTCCGCGCCCAACGCCGCGTAGAGCAGCAGCTGCGCCGCGGTGCTGGGCAGCAGGTCGGCGCCGCGCACCACCTCGGTGACGCCCATGGCGGCGTCGTCGACCACCACCGCCAGCTGGTAGGCCCACAGGCCATCGGCGCGGCGCACCACCACGTCGCCCACCTCGCGGCGCGCGTCGTACGAGCGCGGGCCGGCGAACAGGTCGTCGAACGTCACCACCACGTCGGGGACCGCGAAGCGCACGCTCGGCGCCTTGCCCGCGGCGCGCTTGGCCGCCGTCAGCGCCACGTTGCGGGCGCGCTCGGCCGCGCCGTACGCCCCCTCGCCGGCGCCCGCGGGGCCGTGCGGCGCGCTCGCCAGCTCGGCGAGGTCCTTGCGCGACAGGTAGCAGTCGAAGGTGAGGCCCTGCGCCGCGAGGCGCTCCAGGGCGGCGGCGTACAGCACGGAGCGCCGGCTCTGCAGGTAGGGGGCGTGCGGGCCGCCGACGTCGGGGCCCTCGTCCCAGTCGAGGCCCAGCCAGCGCAGCTCCTCGAGGTTGCCGGTCACGGCCTCCGGGCGGCTGCGGGGGCCGTCGAGGTCCTCGACGCGCAGCACGAACGCCCCGCCGAGCGCGCGCGCCCGCAGCCACGCCAGGAGCGCGGTGCGGGCGTTGCCCAGGTGCAGCCACCCGCTAGGCGAAGGGGCGAAGCGGCCCCGGTAAGGCCGTTCGCCCCTCACGCTGCCGTCCACGTGGCTCAGGCCTTGCCGGCCCGCTTCATGGCCTCCAGCATGGCGCTGCCCATGTCGGAGGGGGTGTCGGCGACAACCACGCCCGCGGCCTGGAGCGCGGCGATCTTGTCGGCAGCCGTGCCCATGCCGCCCGAGATGATGGCGCCGGCGTGGCCCATGCGCTTGCCCGGCGGGGCGGTGGTGCCGGCGATGAACGCCGCCACCGGCTTGGTCATGTTCTCGGCGATCCAGGCGGCCGCTTCCTCCTCGGCGGTGCCGCCGATCTCGCCGATCATGATCACGCCTTCGGTGGCGGGGTCGTCGTTGTAGAGCTTCAGCACGTCGATGAAGCTGGTGCCGTTGACCGGGTCGCCGCCGATGCCCACCGCGGCCGTCTGGCCGAGGCCGTTGTCGGTCAGCTGCTTGACCGCCTCGTAGGTGAGGGTGCCGGAGCGGCTCACCACGCCGATGCGGCCGGCCTGGTGGATGTAGCCGGGCATGATGCCGATCTTGCACTGGTGCGGCGTGATGACGCCGGGGCAGTTGGGGCCCACCAGGCGCACGGGCTTGCCCTCGAGGTAGCGCTTCACCTTCACCATGTCCTGGATGGGGATGCCCTCGGTGATGGTGACGATGAGCGGGATGCCCGCCTCGGCGGCCTCCATGATGGCGTCGGCCGCGAACGGCGGCGGCACGAAGATCACGGTGGCGTTGGCGCCGGTGGCCTCCACGGCCTCGCGCACGGTGTCGAAGCTCGGCACGTCGACCTGGTAGCGGTCCGGGCGGCCCGGCACGCCCGAGCGGTCGGTCTCGCCCTCGAAGCGCACCGACTGGCCGCCCTTGCCGGGGCGCACGGCGCCGACCACGTTGGTGCCGTAGGCGATCGACTTGTCGGTGTGGAAGGCTCCGGCCTCGCCGAGGCCCTGCACGATCAGCCGGGTGTTGGTGTCGACGAGGATGCTCACTGCACGCCTCCGGTGAGCTCGACGATCTTGCGGGCGCCGTCCTTCATGTCGGTGGCGCTGACGACGTTGAGGCCGGACTCGTCGATGATCTTCCGGCCTAGCTCCACGTTGGTGCCCTCGAGGCGCACCACCAGGGGCACCTCGAGTCCGACCTGCTGCACGGCGGCGACCACGCCGTTGGCGATGGTGTCGCACTTCATGATGCCGCCGAAGATGTTGATGAAGATGCCCTTGACGTTCGGGTCGCGCGTGATGATCTTGAACGCGGCAGTGACGTTCTCGGTGGTGGCGCCGCCGCCCACGTCGAGGAAGTTGGCCGGCTCCCCGCCGACCTCCTTGATCGTGTCCATCGTGGCCATCGCCAGCCCGGCGCCGTTGACGAGGCAGCCGACGTTGCCGTCGAGCTTGATGAACGAGAGGCCGTACCTGCTGGCCTC
>Ga0123333_10002627_pt1 | contig 18101 bp, 13 predicted proteins | sample BioC12SIPDNA_3_FD_89957 | JGI IMG/M metagenome (GOLD analysis project Ga0123333, IMG submission 89957) | Anaerobic biogas reactor microbial communites from Washington, USA - Biogas_R2_B C12 SIP DNA | ecosystem: Engineered > Bioreactor > Anaerobic > Unclassified | place: Washington, USA... | reverse complement strand
CGAGGCCGTCCATGATGAAGCCCATCAGTCGTACCTCGCGAAGATGCGGCGGTAGAGGTGGTTGCGCCCCAGCAGCTCCTCGTGCGTGCCCTGGTCGACGAGACGCCCGCCGTGGACCATCAGCACGAGGTCGGCCTGCCTGATCTGCGACAGGCGGTGCGTGATCATCAAGGTCGTGCGCCCGCCCTTGACCCGGTTGATCGCCTGCTGGATCTGGTCCTCGGTGGCGCTGTCGACGGCCGAGGTCGAGTCGTCGAGCACGAGGATGCGCGGGTCGGTGAGCAGGGCCCTGGCGATCGCGAGGCGCTGCCGCTGGCCGCCCGAGAGCGTCACGCCGCGCTCGCCGATCACCGTGTCGTAGCCCTCGGGCAACGCCGTGACGAACTCGTGGGCCTGGGCCGCCTTGGCCGCCGCGACGACGTTCTCGCGCGTCGCCACCTCGCCGAGGCCGAAGCCGATGTTCTCGGCGATCGAGCGCGAGAACAGGAAGACGTCCTGCTCGATGACCGAGACCTGCGACCTGAGGGCGTCGAGGTTCCACTCGCGCACGTCGACCCCGTCGACGAGGATCGCGCCCGCCGTGACGTCGTAGATGCGGTTCACGAGCTTCGTGATCGTGCTCTTGCCCGAGCCCGTCTGCCCCACGATCGCCACGGTCTGGCCGGGCTCGACGCGGAAGCTCACGTTCGTCAGGGCCTCCCTGCCGTCGCCCTCGTAGGCGAACGAGACGTCCCTGAACTCGACCTCCCCGCGGACGCGCCCGGCGTAGCCCGACTCGCCCACGTCCATGTCGACCTCGGCGTTGATCAGCTCGAGGATGCGCTTCGCGCCCGCCAGGCCCATCTGGACCAGCGAGAACGTGAAGCTGGAGACGCCCGCGGGGAAGCGGAGGGCGCCCATGAGCCCCATGTAGGCGACGAGGTCGCCGGTCGTGATGTCGCCGGCGCCGAGCAGCACGACCCCGTGGCCGAACGCCCCGGCGAGCGCGACGCCGATCAGGAGCTGCGGCAGGTAGCGGCCCTGGACGATGCCCTGGCGCACGTTGAGGTCCCTGACGGCGCGCGCCTCGCGTTCGAACTTCGCCTTCTCCTGGGCCTCCTGCACCGTCGACTTCACGACCTCGATGCCCGTGATCGTCTCGTTGAGGCCGGCGTTCAGGAGGCCGAAGCGCCGGCGCAGCTCGCCCACCACCGGGTTCAGCTGTCGCAGGTAGGACCCCAGAGCCAGTCCGAACACCGCGACGAACGCGACGGGCGAGAGCAGCAGCCGGGGGTCGATCGTGGCGATGAAGACGAGCGGGACGACGAGGCTGAGCACCGACTCGCTGATCAGCGACACCCCGGGGTTCATCATCGGGTTGAGCTGCTTGACGTCGTTCGCGGCGCGCGCCATCAGGTCGCCCACGCGCTGACGGTTGTGGAAGGTCTGGCTCTTGCCCAGCAGGGCCTGGTAGAGCTCGTCGCGAGCGTCGCGCTCGAGGCGCTGACCCAGCGTCTCGATCGCGAAGCTCTGGGTGACGTCGACGACCGCGCGCAGCACGACGACGCCGAAGATCGCCAGGGCGACGCGCGCCAGCGCCTCGGGCCCCTCGCCCTGCAGCACGCCGTCGAACGCGCGGCCGGTGAGCCGCGGCACGGTCGCGAACAGCACGTTCGTCGCCACGGCGCCCAGCACGAAGAGAGCGAGGAGCGGCCAGTACCGCAGCAGGTGCGAGAACACCCACCGCAACGGCGTCCTCCGGTCGTAGCGGTAGGCGCCCTCGACGGCGAACTCGCCCGGGCCGGTCCTGTCGATGGTCGGGGCGGCTAGCGACAAGGCGCCGACAAGCCTACACGCTGAGCGTGGCGGGAGCCCGCGGCGCGCTACCGCGCCCCGGCCGCCCACGGTGAGGCCGGCCGCCCACGGTGAGGCCGGCCGTACGCGGTGAGCCCGGCCGCCCACGGTGAGCTCGACGTCCCGGAACGGCGGGCTTGACATTCCTAAATCAATTTGATGAAATAACGGCACCTGAAAGTCTGGCCGTGGCCCACGCTGGGCCGGGACGGAGGCGGAGTGCTCAGAGGCACGAACCTGGAGCACGCGCGGGTGCACAACCTGCGCACGGTGCTCGAGACGGTGCGCCTCCACGGGCCGCTCTCCCGTGCCGACGTCGCGAAGCGCTCCGGCCTCACGCCGCAGACGGTAAGCAACCTCGTCGCGGAGCTGATCAGGCAGGGGCTCGTGCGCGAGGACGGCCAGCGCCCCGGCGCCAGGGGCCGCTCCCCCACCCTCCTGTCGGTGGAGCCCTTGGGCGCGCTGAGCATCGGCCTCGACCTCGACCGCGGTCACCTCACCGGCCTGCTCGTCGACCTCTCCGGGACCGTGCGGCGGCGCGTGCGCGTCGACAGGGACTTCCCCGCGCCCGAGGAGGCCCTGGACCTCGTGGCCGCCACCGTCGCCGAGCTCGCCAGCGGCGTCGACGAGAGGCGCCTCTGGGGCGTCGGCGTCGGCTTCCCCGGCCCCCTGCGCATCGTCGCCGGCGTCGTCGACAACGTGATCAACCCCGAGGGCTTCCCCGGCTGGGAGAACGTCTCCGTGAGGGAGCGGCTCGCCGAGCGGCTCAGCGTCCCTGTCTTCCTCGAGAACAACGCGACCGCCGCGGCCCTCGGCGAGGGCTACTACGGCGTCGGCGCCGGCCTGTCGAGCTACTTCTACTGCTTCCTGGGCGTGGGCCTGGGCGGCGCGATCGTCGCCGGCGGCAGGCCGCACCGTGGCTGGCAGGGCAACGCCGGCGAGCTGGGCTACCTGTCCACACACCCCGGCGGCGGCGACCACCTCGGCCGGCGCTTCGACATGTTCCGCCTCTACGCGCACCTGGCCGCCAACGGCGTCACGGCCGCGTCGTACGCCGACCTCGCCGCGCTCCTCGACCGCGGCGAGCCGCTGGTCATGGCGTGGCTAGACGCCGCGGCCGACGGACTCGCGCCCGCGCTGGTCGCCGCGCAGTACCTCCTCGACCCCGAGGCCATAGTGATCGGCGGCGCCTGGGAGCGCCCCCTGGTCGAGGCCCTCACCGCGCGACTGGCGGAGCGCCTGCCGCGTCTCCACTCCCCGCTGATGCCCACGAACGTCGCGCTGGTGACCGCGGAGCTCGGCGCGGACGCCGTCGCCCGCGGCGTCGCGACCCTGCCGCTGCAGGAGCTGCTCGCCCCGTTCCCCACCTCGTCGGCGACGGACGCCGACCGACGCTCACACCCGTACGACCACCCGTTGGTGGCGGTGAGGTGACCGCCGGGAAGGACGTGTGAGATGGGCAGGAGACTCATGACAGCGGCGCTGGCGGTGCTGGCCGGGGCGGCCCTGGCGCAGCCGGTGACCATCACCTGGTTCGTCGGCCTAGGGGCCGGCGCGCAGCCCGAGCAGCAGGCGGCCCAGGACGCGATCGTCGAGCGGTTCAACGCCGAGCACGACGACATCCGTCTCGAGATCGTCTACGTGACGAACGAGGTCTCGGTCACGACCCTCTCGACCCTGATCGCCACCGGCGAGGCGCCAGACATCGTCGGCCCCGTCGGCGGCGCCGGGTCGGCCGCGTTCGCCGGCAACTTCCTGGACCTCACGCCGCTGATCGAGTCGACCGGCTACGACCTCAGCCAGTTCCCCGAGGCCGCCGTCGAAAACCAGCGCACCGACGAGGGGCTCATCGGCATCCCCTTCGCGAGCTTCCCGGCCTTCCTCTACTACCGGCCGGCGCTGTTCGACGAGGCCGGGCTCGAGTACCCGCCCGCCGAGATCGGCGCGCCGTACGTGCTCGACGGCCAGGAGGTCCCCTGGGACATCGACACCCTGACCGAGGTCGCCAAGCGCCTCACCGTCGACGCCAACGGCTACGACGCGACCGAGCCCGAGTTCGACCCGACGCAGACGGTGCAGTGGGGCTTCGTGAACCAGTGGGCGGGCGCCGGCGCGGCGCGGCAGAACGTGACACTGTTCGGGCCAGGCCTCCTCGTCGACGAGGCGGGCAACGCCCAGATGCCCGACAACTGGCGCGAGGGCTGGCGCTGGTACTACGACGCGATCTGGACGCACCACTTCATGCCCTCGGCGGACGAGGACGGCTCGGACCTTCTGGCGGCCGGCAACCCGTTCGAGTCCGGCAACGTGGCGATGGCGCAGTCGCACCTCTGGTACACGTGCTGCCTCTCGGGCACCGAGTGGGACGCGGCGGCGCTGCCCGCCTACGACGGCGAGGTGACGGCGAGGCTCCACGCCGACACCTTCCGGATCATGCGGCAGACCGACAACCCCGAGGAGGCGTTCGAGGTGCTCACGTACCTCACGGGCCCGGCCTCGATGGACCTGCTGGCCGTCTACGGCGGCATGCCCACGCGCCCGGGCGACCAGGCGGCCTTCTTCGCCGCGCTCGACGAGAAGTACTCGCAGGGCGTGAACTGGGACGTCGCGCGGGCCCACGTCGCCTTCGCCGACGTGCCGAGCCACGAGACGCCGATGCCCAACCACAACCGGGCCAACGACCGCCTCGACCAGTTCAAGTCGCTCCTCGACAGCCAGCCGGGGCTCGACGTCGACGCCGAGATCGACCGGCTCATCGCCGACCTCCAGGTCCTCTTCGACGAGGCCCGCTAGCCTACGAGCCTAGGCGCCGGCCGGACGCCCCCCGCGTCCGGCCGGCCGCCGACCCGGAGGGAGGACTCCCATGAGCGCACGCACCGCGCTCGGCAGAGGCAAGCCCTCGCCCCTACTGCGCGAGCAGCGCGTCGGGGGCTGGGTCTTCCTGTCGCCCTGGGTGATCGGCTTCCTGGCGTTCACGATCCTGCCGATCCTGGCCTCGCTGGTCTTCTCGTTCACCGACTTCCGGCTCACCGAGCCCGAGAGCGTCTCGTTCGTCGGCCTCGACAACTACCGCAAGCTGTTCGTCGACCCGCTCGTCAAGGTCTCGCTGGGCGTGACCCTGAGGTTCGCGCTGCTCGCCCTGCCGATAGGCATCGTGCTGCCCGTCGCCCTCGCCGCCCTGCTCGACAGCAAGTGGCTCGTCGGCAAGCCCTTCTTCCGCACGCTCTTCTACATGCCGTACGTCGTGCCCGTGGTGTCCGCGATCTTCATCTGGCAGGGCGTCCTCAACGCCCAGTCCGGCTGGCTGAACCGGCTGCTGCGCCTCGTCGGCGTCCCGGGACCGAACTGGCTCGACGACGTGAACTGGATCTACCCGGCGCTCGTGATCATCGGGCTCTGGGGCATCGGCAACGCCTTCCTGATCACCCTCGCTAGCATGCAGGCCGTGCCCACCGCCTTCTACGAGGCCGCGCGCGTCGACGGCGCCAGCGCCTGGGCGCGCTTCCGGCACATCACGCTGCCGATGATCTCGCCCGTGATCTTCTACAACCTCGTGCTCGCCGTCATCGGCCTGATGCGCTACTTCGAGGTGCCATTCATCCTCTCGAACGGCACCGGCCGGCCGGGCGACTCGACGATGTTCTTCAACATCCACTTCTACAAGACGAGCTTCGTCTTCTTCGACATGGGCTACGGCTCCGCCCTGGCCTGGCTGCTCTTCGTGATCACCATGGTCTTCACCGGCCTGCTCTTCTACAGCGCCAGGTACTGGGTGTTCTACGCCGCCGGCGAGGTCCGCTGATGGCCGTGGCGCGGGGCGCCCCCGCGTACCCCACGATCGGCGGCTCGTACGCGAACACGGCCCCGCACTACCGCCGCGGGCTGCGCCGGATGGGCCTCTACGGCACCGTGACCCTCTTCGCCTCGCTGGTGCTGACGGCGTTCCTGATGCACTTCGCCTACATGCTGGTGACGTCGTTCAAGGACCGCGACCAGATCGTCGCCAGCGCCACCGGCCCGATCCTTCCCGTCGACCCGCTGACCGTGGAGGTCGGGGGCAGGCAGGTCCCCGTCTACCGGGTGCCGATCGACGGCGAGGTCAGGGAGCTGGCCCTGGTGCGGCCGGGACGGCGCGAGAGCGTCTTCGTCGACCCCGAGGACCCTGCCGGCGCCGAGGTCGTCTGGGAGGGCGCTTGGCGGACCCTCAAGCCCGTCTACGTCTGGGCGCCTCGCACCGGCAACTTCGCCGCCGTGTGGAACGGCATCGCGTTCCCGCGGCTGTTGTTCAACACCGCCTTCATCGCCTTCACCGGCATGGTCGGGACGCTCGTGTCGTGCGTGATGGTCGCCTACGCCTTCGCGCGCTTCCCGCTGCCCTTCAAGGGCGCGATGTTCATGGTGCTGATCGCGACGATAATCCTGCCCAAGCAGGTGCTGCTAGTGCCGACCTACGCGTTCTTCGACGCGATCGGCTGGACCGGCACGTGGCTGCCGCTGATCGTGCCGCACTTCTTCGCCAACGCCTTCAACGTGTTCCTGCTGCGCCAGTACTTCATGCAGCTCCCCAGGGAGCTCGACGAGGCCGCGATGATCGACGGGGCTGGCCCCGCCAGGGTCCTCACCTCCGTCGTCATCCCGCAGTCCTACCCGGTGATCATCGCCGTGGCCCTGTTCCACATCGTCTTCGCCTGGAACGACTACTTCGAGCCCCTCCTCTACACCTTGGGCAAGCCGAGCCTGCACCCGATATCGGTCGGCATCCAGCAGTACAACTTCATCTACTCGCAGCAGCCGCACCTGATCCAGGCGACGGCGCTGCTCGGCATGGTGGTGCCCGTGCTCCTGTTCTTCTTCTCGCAGCGCTTCTTCATGCGCGGCATCGTGATCACGGGCGTGGAGAAGTGAGTGCGGCGCGGGGCTAGGGCGGCCCTCCTGGCCGCCTGCCTGTGCCTCGGCTGGGCCGCGGCGCAGGGCGGGGTCGGCGTCGACGCCACCGTCGCCCTGGGCCGCGTCGGGCCCTACGTCTACGGCGTGAACTACGGGCCCCTCGGCGCGCTGCCCGTCGAGCTGTTCGACGCTGCCGCCGCGGCCGGGATCACGTTCGTGAGGTTCCCGGGCGGCGCCGTCGGCGACGAGCGCGAGCTGAGGCCCTTCGACCTCGACATGCTCATGCGCGTCTCCCGACTGCTCGGCGCCGAGCCGAGCGTCCAGGTGCGACTCAGGGGCGGCACGCCCGAGGCGGCGGCCGAGCTCGTCAGGTTCGTCAACGTCGAGCGAGGCTACGGCGTGAGGCACTGGTACATCGGCAACGAGCCCTCGCTCTACGACGACTACGACGTGGCCACGCTCAACCGCGAGTGGCGGGCGATCGCCGAGGCGATGCTGGCCGTCGACCCCGAGATCGTCCTGATGGGCCCCGAGCCGCACCAGTGGACCGGGCTCGAGAGCTCCACCCCGCGCGACCGGGACGGCGTCGAGTGGGTCGAGGGGTTCCTGGCGGCGAACGGCGACCTCGTCGACGTCGTCGCGGTCCACCGCTACCCGTTCCCCCGCGTCGTCGGCGGCCCCGGCACGACGGCGGCCGACCTGCGGGCGAACGCCGCGGAGTGGACCCACCTCGTCTCGCGCCTGCGGGACCTCGCCATCGCCGCCACGGGCAGGGACGACCTGAGGTTCGCCGTCACCGAGGCGAACTCGCACTGGAGCGCGACCGCGTACGGGGAGGCCACGAACGACTCGCGCATGAGCGCCGTGTGGTGGGCCGACGTCCTCGGCAAGCTGATCGTCGACGGCGCGTACGCGGTCGGCTACTTCGACTTGGTGAGCTCCGACGCCCGCGGCTCGTGGGGCCTGTTCTCCCAGTCGGGCCCGCGCCCCAGCTACTACGTCTACCGGCTCTACGGCCGCTTCGGCGACGAGCTCGTAGCGGCCACCGCCGACGCCGAGCACGTGTCGGCCTACGCCGCGCTCCGGGACGACGGGGCGCTGACCGTGATGCTCACGAACCTGCGCGACGACGCGGTAGAGCTGCCCTTCGCCGTCACGCCGTCCGACTACCTGCCGACGGCGGCGTGGCTGCTCGACGCCGAGCACGACGCGTCCCCCGTCCCCGTGCCCCTCGGCCCGGACGGCACGCTCGCGCTGCCGGGCCGCTCCGCGACGCTCATCGAGCTTCACCCCGCCAGGGCACGCGGCGGGTCATCCGAGGAGGAGTGAGCTTGTCACACCAACGAGGCTTCGTCTGGGGAGCCGCCAGCTCCGCCTTCCAGGTCGAGGGGGCGACGACTTCGGACGGCCGTGGGCCGTCGATCTGGGACACGTTCTGCGCCACGCCAGGCAAGATCGACGACGGCTCCGACGCGACCGTCGCGTGCGACAGCTACCACCGCTGGGCCGAGGACCTCGACCTCCTCGCGGCGCTGGGCCTGGACGCCTACCGCTTCTCGGTGGCGTGGCCGCGGGTCGTGCCCGCCGGCCGCGGCCGCGTCAACGAGGCCGGCCTCGACTACTACGACCGGCTCGTCGACGGCCTGCTGGCGCGCGGCCTGAAGCCGTTCGCGACCCTCTACCACTGGGACCTGCCGCAGCCGCTCCAGGACGAGGGCGGTTGGGTGAGCCGCGACACCGCCCACGTCTTCGCCGACTACGCCCAGGCCGTCGCCGCCCGCCTCGGCGACCGCGTGACCGCGTACGCGACCCTCAACGAGCCGTGGTGCAGCGCGTTCCTCGCGCACCTGACCGGCGAGCACGCGCCCGGCGAACGCGACGCGGCCAGGGCCCAGGCGGCGGTGCACCACCTCCTCCTCGGCCACGGGCTCGCGCTCGGGCGCCTCCGCGCCGAGGCCCCCGGGTCGGCTCACGGCGTCGTCCTCAACTTCACGCCCGCCTACCCCGCCGACCCGGCGGACCCCGCCGACGTCGAGGCCGCCAGGCGCCACGACGTCGCGAACCACGAGGTGTTCCTGGGCCCGCTGCTGGGCGACGGCTACCCTCCCGAGGCCGCCGAGCGGCCGCACGCTGCGGCCTCGCACGCGCGGGAAGGCGACCTGGGCGTCATCGCGGCGCCGCTCGACTACCTGGGCGTCAACTACTACACGCGTACCCTCGTGCGGCACGACCCCCACGCCCCCTGGCCGCACGCCGCCGCGGTGCCCGCGGCCGGCGCGCCGCACACCGACATGGGCTGGGAGGTCTACCCCGACGGGCTCGAGCACCTGCTGACGCGCCTGGCCCAGCGCACGGGCCTGCCCCTCTACGTCACCGAGAACGGCGCGGGGTACGCCGAGCCCGAGACCGTGACCGGGGAGGCGCCGCTCGGCGACGAGGCGCGCTGGCGCTACCTCTCCGACCACATCGCCGCGGTCGCGCGGGCGCGGGAGGCGGGCGCCGACGTGCGCGGCTACTTCGCTTGGAGCCTCCTCGACAACTTCGAGTGGGCGCGGGGCTACACCCGTCGGTTCGGGCTCGTCCACGTCGACTTCGCCACGCAGGCTCGCACGCCCAAGCTGAGCGCCCTGCGCTACGCCGAGCACGTCGCCGGCAGCACGAAGCCGGCGCCGGCCCAGGACGTGAAGGACCCCCCGGCTCGAGCCGGGCGCACGCTGTAGAATCGTCGCGCCGAACGCCATGCCGCGCAGCGCCGCCAGGAGCCGGAGGGACCCAGGAGCGGCCGCGTAGTCAGAAAGCGGTCAGGCTGCTGGAGGTACCGTCCATGCGCATGCGACGCGTTCTAATCGCCACCTTGGTCCTGGCCGGCGCGGCCCTGGCGGCCGCTCAGGGCCTCCCCCGCGACGTCAGGCTGAACATCGTACAGGCGGTCGTACAGGTCATCCCCTACGACAGCGAGGCCGGCTCGACTGTGAACTGGTCGGGCTCGGGCACGATCATCAGCCCCAGCGGCCACGTCCTCACGAACTACCACGTCGTCGGCGACCTCGGCCTGAGGCGGCACCACGAGTGGCACGCGATCCTGATCACGAGCCCGCAGTTCACCGACCAGCCACCGGAGTTCACGTTCTGGGCGCGATTCGTGGCGGGCGACCCCACCCACGACCTGGCGGTTCTGAAGATCGAGGAGTGGTACGACGAGGAGCCCGTCGGCTCCGACGTCGTGTTCCCGCACGTGCTCGTCGGCGACTCGAACCAGTTGATCCCCGGCGACAGCATCACGATCGTCGGCTACCCCGGCATCTCCGGCTCGACGATCACGTTCACGGCCGGCCTGATGTCCGGGTGGGTGGGCGAGGACTTCGAGTCCGGCGGCAAGCAGTGGATCAAGACCGACGCCAAGATCGCCCACGGCAACTCGGGCGGCGGCGCCTTCGACGAGAACGGCTACCTGATCGGGGTGCCCACCGCCGGCCGCACGATCCAGTACGAGGAGCTCGACGTCGAGGAGCAGGCGTACGTCAGGCCCATCGGGCTGGCGTGGGCGCTCCTCGGGCCCCACGTGCCCGACGTCGCCAGGGCGCCGGTCGGCGCCGTCTCGGCGGCCGCCCCCGCCACGCCGGCTGCCCCCGCGACGCCCGCGGTCCCCTCGACGCCGGCGGCGGCGGCGACCCAGGGCGCGAGCTGCGACTTCTGCCTCGTGGGCGAGGTGCCGTTGGGCGGCACGGTCACGGGCACGCTCGCCGGCAAGGGGCAGGACATCAACTACCACACGTACGCGGTCAACGTGCCAGCCGGCACCCAGAGGCTGACCGTCGAGCTCACGTCCGACCTCGACGTCGACTTCGCGGTGAAGTTCGGCTCCGAGATCCAGACCTGGGCGGACGGCGGCGACTGGGCGTTCCGCGACATCACCGAGGCGAACGGCGGGCGCTTCGAGGTCGACGCCCCGGCGGCCGGCCTCTGGTACATCGACGTGATCTGGGCCTACCCCAGCGGGGTCGCTGGGTACTCGCTGACGGCGCGCTGACGCTGGTACCATGGGACCCGCCCCTCGTCGGGGCGGGTCCTGTGCGTGCGCCCGTAGCTCAGCTGGACAGAGCAGGGGACTCCTAAGCCCAAGGTCACAGGTTCGAATCCTGTCGGGCGCACCAGCCTCCCCCGCCGCGCGACGAGCCAGGCGGGGGTTACTCTCGTGGGCGCCATGCGGCGGGCCCGGGTCACGGCGCACGGCCGCGGCGGGGTCCGTGACGCCGCGCCTCTCACTGCGCTCACCCCGGCCGCGGTTAGAAGGGACGCCGTGCCTCTCGTCCTCAGCCTGATCCTCGCCCTGGTGACCGCCGTCTCCGGCGCCCAGGCCCCCGCCCCCGGCGTGACGATCGGCGTCATCGCCTCGCGCTCCGGCGAGGCGCGGGAGGCGGGCGCGTCGCAGTCGCTGGCCGCCTCGGGGTGGGCCCGCGAGTCGCGCGCCGGCGGCGGCGTCTTCGGCGTCCAGGTCGTCGTCGAGGTGCGGGACGACGCCGGCTCCCCGCAGCGCGCCGCCGACCTGGCGCGCCAGCTCGCGGACGCGGGCGCCTGGGCCGTCGTGTGCTGCACCACGCCCGCCGCCACGGCCGCGGTGAAGGAGGTCGCCGAGGAGGTGGGCCTCCTCCACCTCGCCCTGAGCGACCCCACGCCCGGGCGCGTCGCGCTGGGCAACGACGGCTACTGGTCGTTCGGCCTGTGGCCGAGCGAGTCCGACGCGCTGGCCGCGGTCGTCGCCGACGCCCTCGCCCAGGGCCGCGGCTCCGTCGCGCTCATGGCGCCCGAAGACGCCTTCGGCGACGACGTCACCGACACGCTCGCGTCGCTGCTCGGCTACGCCGGCATGCGGCTCGCGCACGTCGAGCGCTTCGCCCCCGGCGCGACCGAGCTCAGGCCAGAGGCGCTGCTGGTCGCGACGAAGCAGCCCGGCGCCGTGGCCGTGTGGGCCTCGGGGCCCGACACCGAGGTCGCCGTGAGGGCGCTCAGGGCCCGCGGCTACGAGGGACTGGTCTACGCACGCTCGGCCCTGGCCGCGCCCGGCGGGCCGCGCCTGTCCGCGAGCGCCTTCGAGGGCGTACGTTTCGCGCTGCCGCCGGCGTTCGCGCCGGTCGACGTCCCCTCGAGCCACGAGTGCGCCGACGCCCTCACGGCGGTCGCCGAGCGCCTCCAGCAGCTCTACGGGGGCGTCGCCGACCTGCCTGCCGCGGCCGGCGTCGTCGACGCGCTCGACCTGCTGGCGGCGGCGATCGAGCAGGTCCTGGTGTTCCAGCTGCCGCTGGACGGCCCCCTCCCGGTCCTCCGCCAGGCGCTCAGGGACGCTGCCGTCGGGCTGCCGCCGCGCTGCGGGGCGTCGGGCGCCCTCGACCTCCAGGAGGGCCGCGCCAGCGCCGTGGTGCCGGGCTCCCTGGTCGCGCCAGAGCTCGGCCGCGACGGGCGTCTCCGGGTCCGCTGAGGGCCGCGCCCCGGCTGCGGGGCGTTCCTGGTGCCGGCAGTACAATCCGGTCAATGAGACGAGAGCTTGAGACCCTAAGCCAGGAGCTCGAGGCCCTGGAGCGCAGCCTGTCGGACCCGGCGACGCTGGGCGACCCGCAGCGCTACCGCCAGGCCGCCAAACGGCACGCCGAGCTCAAGGAGGTCGTCGACCTCTACAGACGACGCGAGGCGCTGCAGCGCCAGGCGGACGACGCCCGCACGCTGCTCGGCGACCCCGACCTCGCCGAGGAGGCGCGGTCCGAGGTGGAGGCGCTGAGCGCGCGGCTCGCGGCGATCGACGACGAGCTCCAGCGCCTGCTGCTGCCCAAGGACCCGTACGACGACAAGAGCGTGATCATCGAGCTGCGCGCCGCGGCGGGCGGGGACGAGGCCTCGCTGTTCGTGCGCGAGGTGCTCGAGATGTACCTCCACTACGCCGCCAGCCTGGGCTACCGCACCGAGGTCGTCGACTCCACGCCGACCGAGGTAGGCGGCCTCGCGAAGGTGTCGTTCGAGGTCGTCGGCGAGGGCGCCTACAGCCACTTCAAGTTCGAGTCGGGCGTGCACCGCGTGCAGCGCGTGCCCGCGACCGAGTCGCAGGGCCGGATCCACACCAGCACGATCACCGTGGCCGTGCTCCCCGAGGCCGACGAGGTCGACGTGCAGCTCTCCCCCGCCGACTACCGCGTCGACGTCTTCCGGTCCAGCGGTCCGGGCGGGAAGTCGGTGAACACGACCGACTCGGCCGTCCGCATCACGTACAAGCCGGGCACGCCCGACGAGATCGTCGTGACGTGCCAGGACGGCAAGTCGCAGATCAAGAACAAGGAGAAGGCCCTGCAGGTCCTGCGCGCCCGGCTGCTGGAGCGGGAGCGCGCCAAGGCCCAGGACGAGGCGCGTCAGGCCCGCCTGGTGCAGATCGGCAGCGGCGAGCGCAGCGAGCGCGTCCGCACGTACAACTTCCCGCAGTCGCGCGTCACGGACCACCGCATCGGCTTCACGACCAAGGACCTGGCGGGCGTCATGGCCGGCGACCTCCACGAGCTGGTCGCGGCGCTCCAGGCCGAGGAGCAGGCCAGGATCCTCTCCGGCATGGCCCCGGGCGGCGGCGAGGCCCGCGCCCTGGCAGGGTCCGGTGGCCCGGCGTGAGTTCGTCGTTGCCGCGGCCATACTCCTGGACGCACGGGGTCGCGTCCTGCTCGTAGGCAACGACTGGCAAGGCCAAGGTCGCGTCAGGTGGACGCTCCCGGGCGGCGTCGTGGAACGGGGCGAGTCCACGCTCGACGCGCTGAGGCGCGAGGTGCGCGAGGAGACGGGGCTCGAGGTCGAGGGCGTCGACCACCTCGCCTACGCCGTCCACGTCGAGGACAAGCGCCGCAACGACCGGGCCGTCTCGTTCGCGTTCAAGGCGCGCTACACGGGGCTCCTGAACCCCCGCGACCCCGACGGCTTCATCGTCGAGGCGCGCTTCGTCCCGCTCCCTGAGGTCAGGACGCTGGTGCCGATCCCGCCGCTGCGCGACCCGCTCGTCAACTACCTCAGCGACGGCGTGGCCGGCCGCTTCTACTCCTACGCCGGCTGGGACGGGCGCGGCGCGAGGCGGGTGTGACGCTCCTGGCGTGCCGCCCGTACCGCGCGGCCGGGACGGCCGTCCCCTCACCGACTGGTATCGTCCCCTAGACCCGCGGAGGCTTGAAGGCATGACGACGAACTCAAGGCCGAAGATCCACTGGACCAAGGTCGACGAGGCGCCGGCGCTCGCGACCTACTCCCTGCTCCCGATCGTCCGGGCGTACGCGGCGGCGGCCGGCATCGACGTCGAGACGCGCGACATCTCCCTGGCCGGCCGCATCCTGGCCCGGTTCCCCGAGCGGCTGCGCGAGGACCAGCGCGTCCCGGACGACCTGAGGTTCCTGGGCGAGCTCGCCAGGACCCCGCAGGCGAACATCATCAAGCTGCCCAACATCAGCGCCTCGGTGCCGCAGCTGAAGGCTGCCATCAAGGAGCTGCAGGAGCAGGGCTTCGACCTGCCCGACTACCCGGACGAGCCGGCCACCGACGCGGAGCGCGAGGCGCGCGAGCGCTACGACGCGGTCAAGGGCAGCGCCGTGAACCCCGTGCTGCGCGAGGGCAACTCCGACCGGCGCGCCCCGCCGTCGGTGAAGGCGTACGCCCGCAAGCACCCGCACTCGATGGGCCCCTGGAGCCCCGACTCGCGCTCGCACGTCGCGACGATGGCCGCGGGCGACCTCCGTTCGACCGAGGTCTCCACCACCGTCACGGCGGCGCAGGCCGGCGACGCCCGCATCGAGCTCGTCGCCGACGACGGCAGCGTCACGGTGCTCAAGGAGCGCGTACCGCTCGAGGCCGGCGAGGTCGTCGACGCCGCCGTCATGAGCAAGGAGGCGCTGCGGGCCTTCCTGGCCGAGCAGATCGAGGACGCCAAGCGCCAGGGCGTGCTGTTCTCCGTGCACCTGAAGGCGACGATGATGAAGGTCTCCGACCCGATCATCTTCGGGCACGTCGTCGAGGTCTTCTTCGCCGACGTGTTCGCCGCGCATGCCGCGACCTTCCGGCGCATCGGCGTGGACCCGAACGAGGGCCTCGGGGCCTTGTACTCCCGCCTCGAGGAGCTGCCGGCGGACGAGAGGGCCGCGATCGAGGCCGACCTGCAGGCGGCGATCGAGCGGGGCCCCGACCTGGCCATGGTCGACTCCGACAGGGGCATCACGAACCTGCACGTCCCCAGCGACGTGATCATCGACGCCTCGATGCCGGCCGCGATCAGGAACTCGGGCCGCATGTGGGGGCCGGACGGCCAGGCGCGCGACACGAAGTTCGTGATCCCCGACAGCACCTACGCCGGCATCTACCAGGCCGTGATCGAGGACTGCAAGGCGCACGGCGCCTTCGACCCGCGCACCATGGGCTCCGTCCCCAACGTGGGCCTGATGGCGCAGAAGGCCGAGGAGTACGGTTCCCACGACAAGACGTTCGAGGTGGACCGGCCCGGCACCGTGCGCGTGGTCGCGGCGAACGGCGACGTCCTCTTGGAGCGGCCGGTGCGGCCGGGAGACGTCTACCGCACCGCGACCGTGAAGGACGCCCCGGTGCGGGACTGGGTGAGGCTGGCCGTCGAGCGCGCCAGGGCGACCGGCGCGCCCGCCGTGTTCTGGCTCGACCGCGACCGCCCGCACGACGCCCAGGTGATCGCGAAGGTCGAGCGCTACCTGCAGGACCACGACCTCGACGGGCTCGACGTCAGGATCATGGCGCCCGTCGAGGCGATGCGCCTCTCGCTGGAGCGCATCCGGCAGGGCCTCGACACGATCTCGGTGACCGGGAACGTGCTGCGCGACTACCTCACCGACCTCTTCCCGATCCTCGAGCTCGGCACGAGCGCGAAGATGCTCTCGGTCGTCCCGCTGATGAACGGCGGCGGCCTCTTCGAGACGGGAGCCGGCGGCTCCGCGCCGAAGCACGTGCAGCAGTTCCTGGCCGAGAACCACCTGCGCTGGGACTCGCTGGGCGAGTTCCTGGCGCTGGGCGCCTCGCTCGAGCACCTCGCCGCGAGGATGGGCGAGCCGCGCGCGAAGGTCCTCGCCGACGCGTTGGACAGGGCCACGGCGCGGTTCCTCGAGAGCGGCAAGTCGCCGTCGCGCAAGGTGGGCGAGATCGACACGCGCGGGAGCCACTTCTACCTGGCGCTCTACTGGGCGCAGGAGCTGGCGTCCCAGGCGGACGACCCGGGGCTCGCGGAGCGCTTCCGCGACCTGGCCGCCGCGCTCACGGAGAACGAGGCCCGCATCGACGCCGAGCTGCTGGCCGTGCAGGGCGGACCCGTCGACCTCGGCGGCTACTACCGGCCCGACGACGCCAAGGCCAGCGCCGCGATGCGGCCGAGCGCGACCTTCAACGCGGCGCTCCGGGAGCTCGGCGCGGCCCGCTAGGACAGGGTCCCGTTCGCGGGCGCTGTTAGCATCGCCTCGTGGCGGCCGAGCACGACGTCTCCCCCGACCGCGCCTTCGAGCTGCTGTGGGCGGCCGGCGCGGCCGCCAGGGTGGGCAGCGAGGACCTGCCGCTGCGGGAAGCGCTCGGCCGGGTGCTCCGCGCCGAGCTCGCCAGCCGCGTCGACCGACCGCCGGGCGACGACTCCGCGCTCGACGGCTACGCCTGCCTCGTGCATGACAGCCTCGGCGCCTCTATAGACAGACCGGTACGTCTGAGGCTCGTCGGCCGCGCCCACGCCGGCGCCCCGCACGCGGGCGCGCTCGCGAGCGGCGAGGCGGTCTACGTCGCCACCGGGGGGCTCGTGCCCGCGGGCGCCGCGGGCGAGGTCGGCGTCGTGGGCGTCGAGCACGCCCGCGAGGAGGACGGCACGGTCGTGATCACGCGGCCGGCCAGCGCCGCGGCGGTGCGCGCGCGCGGGCGGGACCTGCGGGCGGGCGAGGTCTACCTCCGGCCCGGCGACGAGCTCGGTCCCGTGCAGGTGGGCCTGGCGGCGGCGATGGGCCACGCCCTGGTCACCGTCGCGCGCCGCCCGCGCGTGGCGCTCGTCGCGACGGGCGACGAGCTCGTCGCCCCGGGCGGGTCTCCCGGCCCGGGCCAGGCCTTCGAGTCGAACCTGCCAGCCCTTGTCGCCGCGGCCGTCCGCTGCGGCTGCGAGGTCGTCGGGGCCGACCGCGTCGGCGACGACGCGGCGGCGCTCGCCGCGCTCCTCGACGACGTAGCGGGCGCGGGGCCCGACCTCGTGCTGACGGTCGGCGGTGTCTCGCGCGGCGAGCGCGAGCCGGTGAGGGGCCTGCTGGAGTCGTCAGGCCGGGTCGTCTTCAGGCGCGTGACCGTGCGGCCGGGCGGCCCCCTGACGTTCTTCCGCTACGGCGGCCTGCCGGTGCTGGCCCTGCCGGGCAACCCGGTGTCGAGCCTGGTGTGCTTCCACCTGTTCGCGCGCGCCTTCATCGACGCCGCGCTGGGCCGCACGGCGCCGCCCCCCTACCGCGCGCGCCTCAGGGCCAGGGTGACGCGCGACCTGCGCCCGGACGCCAAGACCGTCTTCCACCGCGCCAGCCTGAAGGTCGACGAGCGCGGCACCAGCGTGACCCCGTGGGCCGACCAGTCCTCGGCGGTGTCGCGCTCCCTGCACGAGGCCGACTGCCTCGCGGTGGCGCCGCCCGGCGGTGCGAGGGCGGGCGACGTCGTCGAGGCGGTCCCGCTGGAGGGCCTGTGACGAGGACGCGCGCGGAGGAGCGAGCCGCGGGCGCCGTCCTCCGGCCCGGGTTCTACGAGCGCCCCGCCGACGTCGTCGCCAAGGAGCTGCTGGGCAAGCTGCTCCTCGTGCGGGACGAGGCCGCGGGCGGCTTCCGGGCCGGACGCATCGTGGAGACCGAGGCGTACCTCGGGGAGGCCGACCTCGCGTGCCACGCCTCGAAGGGCCTCACCAGGCGCACGGCCACGCTGTTCGGGCCCGCCGGCCACGCGTACGTCTACCTCATCTACGGCATGTACGACCTCTTCAACGTGGTCTGCCAGCCGGAGGGCGTGCCCCACGCGGTGCTGGTGCGCGCCGTGGAGCCCCTCCCACCGACGGACGCGTCGCCGGCCCCGGCGGAGCTGCCCCTGGTCGAGGCGCCGGCGGGCGCGCGCGGGGACGGGCCAGGGCGGCTGACGCGCGCCCTGGGCATCACGCGCGCCCACGACGCCGCGCCGCTGCACGGCCCCGTCCTCTACGTCCTCGACGCGCCCCCTCCCGCCGACGTGCGCGTCACGGCCCGCGTCGGCGTGGCGTACTCGGGGCCGTGGGCCGACGCCCCGCTGCGCTACCTCGACCCCGCCAGCCGGCACGTCTCGCGCCCGTCGCCCGCGCAGCTCGGCAGCGGGCGGCGCGG
>Ga0123333_10002626_pt1 | contig 18101 bp, 13 predicted proteins | sample BioC12SIPDNA_3_FD_89957 | JGI IMG/M metagenome (GOLD analysis project Ga0123333, IMG submission 89957) | Anaerobic biogas reactor microbial communites from Washington, USA - Biogas_R2_B C12 SIP DNA | ecosystem: Engineered > Bioreactor > Anaerobic > Unclassified | place: Washington, USA... | reverse complement strand
CTTGCGCGTGGCGTCGGCTACGAGCGGGCCGCAACGCCCGCCGTCTTGCGCGTAATAATCACGCAAGGGACGGCACACGGAAGTGCCGTTATCTTGGATGAATCCGTCTCGATACTCGCACACTACTTCATAGAGCCATTTATCATCTTCTTCGCAGGACTGACGTCCCCATAGAGCGCCGAGCGCCACCACTGCGCCGCTCAGGAGGCCGCATAGTTCGTCGCGGCAGCCTCCCACTCCCCCTCCAAAGGGACAGCTGATTTGGGCGATCTCGGCCGGAAACGGATCAAGATAGTGCCGGCAAGTCGATATCGCGATCGCCTCCGAACAATGGTACCGGAGATCAAAGAGCGCCTGAGCATCGGCGACCAGGTCATCCACCGTTCTGTTTGGCATAGAGACTCCTAGCGTTCAACGGACATGACTTGAGCAGCGCCAGGGGCAGCGCGGGCGACCAGCGTTCGTGCCTCTCGCCCGGCCTGTGCGCGATAGGCGCGCCGGATGCCCTCGACAAACCCCGGCAGATGCTCCCGCGAGACAAGTGCTACGACACATCCTCCCCAGCCAGCACCCGTGAGTCGCATCCCACGCACACCGGGTTGTGCGCTGGCCGCCAGGACAAGCGCCTCGATCTCGGGCGTGCTGACTTTGAAATCACGACGCAGGCTCTCGTGAGATTGTCCCATCAGCGCGCCAAAGCCGGTCAAATCCCCTGAGACAAGCGCCGAAACCGCCATGATGACGCGGGCGTTTTCGGTCACCACGTGCCTGCAACGTGCGCGTATAAAAAGCTCCGTCTCCAGCGGGATGATACCGCCATTGGTCAGTTGCGCCAAGGTGATCCCCCGGCCACGCAGTTCCGCGATGGTGATGCGCTCGGGCAACAACCTCTCCAACGTGTCCAGCGGGTAGGACTCCAGGTCCCTCAGGCTCTGCACCCCCGGAAGGCTTTCTCTCAAGAGGGCCACACCGGCACGGACCTCGGCAACGCGTGTGTTGAACAGGGGCCCGGTGTTGGCGTGCTTCACACCGCTGTCCACAACGACCAATGCGTGATCCTCGGGGAGCGGCACATGCCTCATGGCATAGCGGCCTTGCACATCGGGCCGGCAATCCAGGAACAGCGCAGATCCCCGCTTGGAAAGCAGCGACACAAACTGATCCATGATGCCGCCCCGTGTTCCGACGTACCACTCGGCCCTACCGCACGCCTCGGCAAGATCCAGCGACGAGAGCCCCAGCCCATGGATCTGGTTGAGCGCGAGCGCCACGACCACCGTGAGCGCCGAGGATGAGGAGAGGCCCGCTCCGCGCGGCACGCCCCAGGGCTCCTGGCCACAGATCAAGGCATCCATGCCCCAACAGAGTCCGTGTTCGGAGGCGAGCAACTGAGCGGCTCCGCGAGCATAGTTGGACCAGTGGCCAGGGGGCGCGGATGGCACCGACGGGACCACGGGAAAGCGGCACGGCGCATAGGAAGTCTCGATGTTCGCCAGGCGGATCAGAGCATCCGCCCTGGGGCGCACCACCATCAGAACGTCACGATCCAGCGCCACGGGGAGCACATAGCCCTGGGAGTAGTCGGTGTGCTCTCCGATGAGGTTCACGCGACCCGGCGCGCGAAAAACCAGCGCCGGCCCCGGGCCGTACCGTACCCGAAAGGCCTGCACAGCCTCCGCGTAGCGCGCAAGCTGAGCCTTCAGTACCTCCGCGTCATCGCCATAGGCCGCGCTCAGGTCGTCCACAATCCCCTCCCGTACCGCTCCGCAAAGTATAGACGGGCGGGGACGTCCCGCAAGACACACTTCCGGAGGGCGTGCCCGCGGCTCCTCGGGCAGGCGGCTCGGGGGAGCATCCAGCGGAGGAGCTTGCGCCGTCGATCAGCAGAAAGCATAATCGCTCCACGGTCACAAGAGCGTTAGCCCGTGTGGCGTGACAGGAAGCGTAGTGAAAGGAGCCATCCATGAACATGACACTGGTGCGAGAGCTCTATGAGGAGATCAACGCACTCCCGATCGTGGATATCCATACCCACGTCAACTGGAAAAGTGGGACCGCCCGTAATATCGGCGAGATCCTGAGCTACCACTACTACACAGAGCTGACGAATTCTGCCGCCCATGACGGGCAACCACTGCCCTTTGATGATCCCCGTGAGCTGACCCGGCTGGTATATCCCAAACTGGAGTACATCCGCAACACCGTTCAGTACGATTGGCTGATGACCATCTCAAGGGAGTATCTGGGTATCGACGCCCAGGAGTGGGAGATCGACGACAACTGGGAAGCGATCTTTGATCGCTCGGTGGAGGTCATGGACCGTCCCGGCTGGGCGGAGGAACTCATCGCTCAGGCGGATATCCTGCGCGTCTTTCTCACCAATCAGTACGATGAGAGCCTCGAAGGCCTGGATGCGGGCTTTTACACGCCCTGCCTCCGAACGGAGCCCTTTGTTCTCTGGATGGACCGCACCACGGAGCGCGAAGGGCTGGGCCGCTTCCTGGGACGCGAAGTCCGCACGATCGAGGACTTTGCAGCCGCCATCGCCAAGACCTTTGATAAGTTCGTTAGCCACGGCATGGGCTATGCGGCGATGTCGATTCCAGCCGGGTTCAGAACCGGCCATGTGGCAAACGACGATGCCCAACGCCTGCTGGAGAGGGCCGTCTCGGGCAGCCCCTGGGACGCTGCCGACCGTGAGGCCTGGGGTATGTTCGCCATGAACCGCATCTGCGATGCGTGCCGGGCGCACGGGAGGCCGTTCCACCTGATGATCGGCGTCAGCCGGGATGTGTACGAGCATGGAGTGCCGATGGGGCAGGATCTGTTCAGTTCCGTGAACAGCATGTCCGGCTATGACTACCTGTTCAACACCTACCCCGATGTGCGCTTCCCGACCTCCGTTCTCTCAGACACCTCCGGATTGGAGCTGACCGCCGCGGCCTGGATTAGACATAATGTGTATCCTTCGGGGCACTGGTGGTACTCGAACCAGCCCACGGACATTGCGCGTGAGATCCGCCGCCGCATGGATGCGGTGCCCGGAAACAAGACCATCGGCTATTACTCCGATGCGTACTATCTGGATTTCATCTTGCCCAAGTTCCGGATGTTCAAGTTCGAGCTGGCCTCGGCGCTGGCGGAGCGCATGGAGAGAAGCCTAATCCATCCGAACATGGAGCCTTATTCCTTCGATGAGGCGTTGCTGTTCGCCGAGGATCTCTTGCTCAATAACCCGATGGACATCATCGCGCTGGACTAGAGGATAGATCCGAACAAGCCCGGGGTCGTCGGGAGCAGGTCGCCGGCCCCGGGTCTGCTCCGACGGCGTGGGGCGCATCGGCGCAACAGCTTACCGCACGCAGTTGGCCGCCCCGACGGCCGGCGCACTGCGCACGGCCCGGCCATCGCACGATGGCTAGCCCTTCAGATGATCGAGCCCGTAGGCCGCAGCGCCCATCAAGCCCGCTCTGGGCTGCATGATTACGTGGACGGGGATCTGCTCGACAATGTAGGACAGGCGGCCCTTCGATCGGAAGGCATCGAGAAGCCCACCGGAAGTGATGATCGAGAGAAGTCGCGGTGGCATGCCACCTCCCAGATACACGCCTCCGGTGGCCATCACCGTGAGTGCCAGGTTGCCCGCCTCACCACCCAGTATCTGGCAGAAGAGATCGAGGACCGCACGCGCGATGGGGCAGGCGGGTTCGTCCTCCAATCCGGCCTGAACGAGGATCGGCGTCGGATCCTCTGCCGCGGCGAGGCGCTCTGCGAGCCAGCCCGGGACCTCGGCGCGTCCCTCGTCTCGCAGGTACTCGAACAGATTGATCATCCAGCGACCTGAGCAGACCCTCTCGGCGCTCACATGGTCGTAGCGCCGGCGCAGATAGGCCAGCAGCCCGACTTCGAGGTCCGAGTTCGGACTGAAGCTGGCATGCCCTCCCTCTGACGGGTGCGCTCGATAGTGCCGCCCCTCGAAAGTTAGGAAGGCTTCGCCCAATCCCGTGCCAGGCGCCACGACGGCGAGCGGGCCATGGGGATCGGGATCGCCGGCGCTCAGCGTGTAGATATCGTCCCCCTCAAGAAAGGGAACCGCGTTGGCGATGGCCTGGAGGTCGTTCAGCAGCGTCACACGCTCGCAGGGAATCGCCGCCTGCAGCAGGGACTGATCCAACGACCAGGGCAGATTCGTGCCGATGACGCGCCCATCCACCACGGGCCCCGCAACGCCAAAGGCGGCCGCATCCACCGTCAGACGCGAGTCAGAGACAAAGGCTTTAGCGGCAGCCTCCAGGTTCGGGTAGTCAGCGCTTCGGACCGTCGTCGCCAGCAGAGGGCTGTGCGGCCCGCCTGCCAGCGAGTACACCGCCAGATCGGTCTTTGTGCCACCGATGTCGCCTGCCAGCAAGAGCTTTTCTCGTCTCATGGCACCCTCCCGCGGGTGAGCCGTTACCGGCGACAAGGGTTAGGCGCGAATGCCCAGCATCCGCGCGATGTTACCGCCAAAGACCATCTCACGCTCGGCGGGTTCCAGGTCCTGGTAGACTACCTGCCGGAGGCCCCACTCGAATCGCATCGGGCAGAAGGGCGTATCGCTGCCATAGCAGATGCGCTCCGGCCCGACCTGTGCCAGCGCTCTATGAATCTTGCGGTACTCCACTTCGGAGTCGATCAGGTACCAGTTGGGGTGGCTGGAGGCGAGATCCATCACGGCCTCGGCGATATCCGGGAGGCCGGAACCGCCCATATGCACCAGCATCAGGCGGAGATCGGGGAACTGGGCCGAGATCTTGGCGATTCGGTACGGATGCGTACGCTCAAAGTCGTTTGCGCCACAGTGAAAGGCGAGGACCAGGCCGGCCTCCGCGATCATCTCGATCAACGGTAGGGCGAGCCGAACGTCATCTACATAGTAGCCGTCCCGGGCACCGTTGAGCTTGACGCCCCAGACACCATACTCCTCTATGCAACACCTGAGTTCGGCTTGGGCTACCTTCAGGCCAAGCATCGGGTTCACGCCGCCAAAGCTGATGATCCGCTCTGGATGGGCACGCCATGCCTGGTAGATGGCCGCGTTATCGGCCGCGATGTCGCGCGTGTACGAGACCATCGGCCAGGTGATCGCGCGGTCCACGTTGACCTCATCCAGCCTTCGGATGAGTTCATCCGCCCCGATCCCTGTGCCGTTGCTTGGATCGGCGAGATGGCAATCGGCATCGATTCGCATGGTGTCCTCCTCGACAGAACAGGGCCCGCAACAGACCGCAACAAAGAGCAGCACGGAACAGGGCCATTGTAGTATGGCTAAAGAGCCCACGCAACCGACCGGCGCCGGCATTTGATCGTGCACGCCGACGAGGGTACCATAGCCTTCACACAGAGTTGTGGCCTGCGCACCAGGGGAGCACACACGCATGCAGCCCATGACGGGCGCCGAACGGATCGGGAACATCCTCAAGAGACAACCGGTCGATCGCGTCGGCCTGTTTGAGCACTTTTGGACCGACACGCAACAGGCGTGGACCGAGCTTGGACACATCCAGCCTGGCGAGGACCTGGTCGATCACTTTGGCCTGGATATCACGCTGCACTGGCCGTTCAACATGGTGGCGGACCTGGACGCTGTGCCTGAGATTATCGAAGAGACCGAGGAGACGATCCTCACGCGCGATGGGAACGGAGCCCTTCTTCGACGCCACAAGCTGCACGAAGCCACGCCGGAGCATGTCGACTTTGCGGTACGCGATCGGGAGACCTGGGAGCAGGTCGCCCGGCCACGGCTGCTCGAGCCCGACGAACGCCGCATTGACTTTATGGGCTACCGGCGGGCACGGGAAAGCGCGCGACGGCATGGGCGCTTTTTTGCGTGGTCCGGCGTAAACGTGTTTGAGCTCATGCATCCCTTGTGCGGCCACGAACACATGCTCTTAGGTATGGCGCTGGATCCAGGTTGGGTGCGGGACATGGTGGCCGTGTACGCCAACCTTACGATCGCCCTGCAGGAGATCCTCTTTGCCCGCGAAGGCTGGCCCGACGGCATCTGGTACTATGAGGATATGGGCTTTAAGGGAAGGCCGTTCATGTCCCCGCGTATGTATCGCGAGATCGTTCAGCCTGGGCACATCGATACCATCCGCTTCGCCAAGAGCCAGGGGCTTCCGGTCATCATGCATTCCTGCGGAATGGTGGAACCTCTACTGCCGCACATGATTGAGGCGGGCATCGACTGCCTGCAGGTGATAGAGGTCAAGGCAGGAATGGATCTACTCAAGCTATACAGGGAATACGGCGAAAGGCTCTCGTTTATGGGAGGAATCGATGTGCGCACGCTGTACAGCAACGATAGCGCACTCGTAAACGCCGAATTGGAGGCCAAGGTACCTATCGTAAAAGGTAACTACGGCTATGTACTACACAGCGATCATTCGATTCCGAATACAGTGAGTTACGATACCTACTGCTACTTTGTTGAGCGCGGCCTGGGACTGGGCCGTTACGATCACTGAGCGTCTACCAAGACAGGCTGGAGGACACCGTTGGCAGAGAGCATTACGCCCCAGAGTGAGGACTTTTCGCGCTGGTATCTGGACGTCATTCGAGAGGCGGAACTCGCCGAGAACTCGCCCGTGCGCGGCTCCATGGTCATCCGCCCCTATGGCTACGAGGTGTGGGAGAACATCCAGGAGGCCCTGAACCTGCGCTTTAAGGCGACCGGTCACAGGAACGCCTACTTTCCGCTGTTTATCCCGATGAGCTTTCTCCAGAGAGAAGCCGAGCATGTGGAGGGCTTTGCCCCTGAGCTCGCCGTGGTCACCATTGGTGGGGGCAAGGAACTCGAGGAGCCCCTCGTAGTGCGGCCGACATCGGAGACGATCATCGGCTACATGTATTCGCGGTGGATTCGGTCGTATCGCGACTTGCCCCTCTTGATCAATCAGTGGGCGAACGTTGTTCGCTGGGAGATGCGCACCCGCCCGTTTCTGCGCACCATGGAGTTCCTGTGGCAGGAGGGGCACACGGCTCACGCCACCGCAGAGGAAGCTCTGGAGCACACTCGGCGCATGCTGGATGTCTATGCCGATTTCGCCGTAAACGAAGCGGCCATCCCCGTGATCAAGGGAATCAAGAGCGAGCGGGAAAAGTTCGCCGGGGCAGTCGCGAGCTACTCTATCGAGGCGATGATGGCCAACGGTTGGGCGCTCCAATCGGCGACCAGCCACTATCTCGGGGACAACTTTGCCAAGGCCTTTGACATCAAGTTCCTGGATGAGGAAAACCAGGTGCGCAACTGCTACACCACGAGCTGGGGCCTCAGCACCCGCATGGTGGGCGCCGTGATCATGACTCACGGCGATGACCAGGGCCTCAGGTTACCGCCCAGGCTGGCCCCAATCCAGGTGGTGGTGGTCCCCATCTGGCGTAGTGAGGATCAGCGCGCTGGCGTGCTGGAGTACGCTTCACGTGTGGAAGCGGCTCTGCGCGATGCCGGCATACGGGTCCAGATGGATGCGCGCGAAGACCAGACCCCCGGGTTCAAGTTCAATGACTGGGAGATGCGTGGCGTGCCGGTGCGTGTCGAGATCGGCCCCCGTGACATGCAGCAAAACGCGATCGTCCTGGCCCGCCGTGATCGTCCCGGGAAAGAGGGCAAGACATTCGGCGTGCCCGTCGAACAGGCGGCCGTGCGCACGCGCGAGTTGCTCGAGGACATCCAGGCCTCGCTCCTGGCCCAGGCGACCGAGAGGCGCGATGCCAATACGAGGTACGTCGCCGACTATGAGACGTTCAAGGCCGTGCTCGATTCGGAGGGCGGGTTCCTCAAGGTCCACTGGGCGGGCACGAGCGAGGATGAGGCACGCATCCAGGAGGAGACCCGGGCCAGCCTGCGGTGCCTTCCACTGGAGAGCACCGAGGGCCAGGGCCGGTGCTTCCTGACGGGAGCCCTGACAGACCGCGTGGCGATTTTCGCTCGGGCATACTAGGCATACTGCGCCAGCAGCAGGTCTGCCCGATCGGGTACGGAGTGCGAGGAGGTACAGGACCATGGCTCTCAGCCTGGAATGGCGACACCGCCTGGATAACTGGCGCCGTGTTCTCTCATTGCAGTTCTACCGGCCCGTGGGCGGCCTGGAGTGGAGTGGCTTTGTCAGTCAGGAGATGTTCACGCTGCCCCAGGCACGCCAGCACGACCGGTGGCCAATGCCCGCCGGAACGCGGTGGGGAGCCAAATGGGAGTACGGCTGGTTCAGCGGGCAACTGACCGCGCCGCCGGAGGCTGAGGGACAGCGACTGGTCCTTGAGGTCGAGGTGGGTGCCGAGAGCGCCGTCTATGTAGACGGCGTGGCCGCCGGCGGCATCGACCGCTACCACAGGCACATCACAATCGCCCACGCGGCGATTCCAGACAAGAGATACGATATCTGGGTGGAGGCCTATGCCGGGCACGGCCCGCGCGTGTCCTGGCCGGGCCCCTATCCACTGGGCATAGAGTCGGTCCCCGAGCCGCCGGAAACGCAGGCCACGGTGGGACACACCACCTACGGCATCTGGGAGGAACAGCTCTACCAGCTCTGGCTCGATGTAGAGACGCTCTACCGGCTGAGAGAGAATATCGATCAGGAATCCCTGCGCGTGGTCGAGATCGATCGCGCCCTGAAAGATTTCACCCTCATCTATGACCCCGAGTTGCCGTACGATGAGATGCTCGCCTCGGCGAGCGCCGCGCGCAAGCGCCTGGCCCCGCAGCTCCGAGCGCACAACGGCGACACCGCCCCAACGCTGTTCATGATCGGGCATTCCCATATCGACGTCGCCTGGCTCTGGCATCTGGCAGAGACCGAGCGCAAGTGCGTACGTACCTTTGGCACGCAACTGGCGCTGATGGAAGAGTACCCAGAGTACCGGTATCTGCAGAGCCAGGCACACCTCTACTGGTGGATGAAAGAGCGCCATCCAGACCTCTACGCGCGGATCAAAGAGGCCGTGGCGGCAGGCCAGTGGATTGTCGACGGGGGCATGTGGGTCGAGGCGGACACGAACCTTTCCGGTGGGGAGAGCCTGATCCGGCAGTTCCTTTACGGCAAGGCGTTCTTTCAAAAAGAGTTCGCCGTGGATTCCCAGTTGCTCTGGCTTCCGGATGTGTTCGGATACTCGGGCAGCCTTCCCCAGATCATGGCTGGCTGTGGCATCCGCTATTTTTCCACCGCCAAGATCTTTTGGGCGTACAACGGGGGAGATCCGTTCCCGTACAACACCTTCACCTGGGAGGGCATCGACGGATCGACGGTGCTGGTGCACCTGACCAATGACTATAACTCGGAGGCGGATCCCGTTGCTCTCATCCAGCGGTGGACTCAGCGGGTGCAGAAAGATGACCTCTCGACTCGCCTGGTGCCCTTTGGCTGGGGAGATGGTGGAGGTGGGCCGACGCGGGATCACCTCGAGTACCTGACGCGTAGCGCCGATCTGGAGGGGATGCCCCTGACACGGATCGCCGCACCGCAGAGCTATTTCGAGGATCTGATCGAGCGCGGCATACCCCCGGCACGATACGTGGGCGAGCTGTACTTTCAGTGCCACCGAGGCACGCTGACGTCGCAGGCGCGCACGAAGCGCGGCAACCGCAAGTCCGAGTTTGGCCTGCGCGAGGCGGAGATCTGGGCGTCGGCCGCTCAGGCGCTGGCAGCGACCCCGGCCCCGCGCGCCGCCCTTCACGAGGCCTGGCGGACCGTGCTGCTCAACCAGTTCCATGACATCATCCCGGGGTCTTCCATTCACCGGGTGTATGCTGAGGCGGAGGCCGCCCATGGTGAGGTCCTCACCGCTGCTGCTGCCATAGCGCGGGACGCCCAGAGTTCGTTGGTGAGCAAAGGGCAGGGCCTCACGCTCTTCAACTCGCTCAACTGGACCCGGTCAGCGCTCGTCACCCTCCCTGAGGATTGGCTCGGAGCGCAGACCGTCACCGGCGAGATTCTCCCCACCCAGCACTGCGGCGAACGGGTGTGCGTAGAGGCAGAGATACCCTCGATGGGCTGGACGACGTTGCTTCCTGCCGTTGAAATAGAGGGCAAGGGCATGGTGACGGCCACAGCCAGCGGGTTGGAGAATAGTCTGCTCAGGATTGAGATGAACGAGCGCGGCGAGTTCTCCTCGATCTATGACAAGGAGCAGGGTCGGGAGTTGCTCTCTGGAACCGGAAACAGAATGGCGCTGTACAAAGACGTGCCTACCGGATGGGACGCCTGGGATCTCGACAGCATGTATGCCGAGCTGCCGGTTCCGCTGGACGAGAGTGCGTCGGTCGAGCCGGTGGCCAGCGGCCCGCTGTATGGATCGGTACGGATCAGCCGCCGGTTACACCACTCTACCATGGTTCAGCAGATCACGCTCCGGGAGAACAGCCGCGTGATCGAGTTCGCGACGGAGATCGACTGGCAAGAGCGACACAAGCTGCTCAAGGTGGTTTTTCCAGTCGACATCTATGCTCAAGAGGCCATCCACGAGATTCAGTTCGGCCACCTGGCGCGGCCGAACCACCGCTCCCGTCCATATGATGCCGATCGCTTTGAAGTAGCCAACCACAAGTGGACAGCGCTCGCCGAGCCGGGGCGAGGCTGCGCCATTCTCAATGACTGCAAGTACGGAATCAGTGTAGACGGCCAGGAGATCCGGCTCACCCTGCTCAAGTCCGCGATGGCGCCGGATATGTCCGCTGACCGGGGCACCCAGGCGTTTACCTATGCCTTTACGGCCTGGCAGGGCCCGCTGGTGGAGAGCAGCCTTGTGCACGACGCCTACGAACTGAACACACCGGTGTCGGCCATGCCTGGAGATGCAGGGCACCGTTCGCTGTTTGCCATCGACCATCCGGGCGTCGTCATTGAGGCGATAAAGCCGGCTGAGGACGGCTCCCAGGACCTGGTGCTGCGGCTGTACGAGGCCCGCCGGACGGCAACACGCTGCACGCTCAGCTCGTCTCTCCGCTTGCGTAGTGCCCGTGCCACCGACATGCTGGAGCAGGGAGGCGACCCACTGGCTGTGCAGGACGGCCAGAAGATAGCTCTGGCATTCCGTCCGTTCGAGATCAAGACCATACGGCTGGTCCTGGCATAGCCCGAAGGGCGGGCTGTGCCAGAGCATCGACGCTATCACCGAGAACGTGTCCGACCAGAGAGCGCAAGGCCCGCCTGCGGCGCGCTACAGCCCCAACTCGTCGGCGACCCAGGCGAGATCCAGCTCCTGAAGCTTGGCGCGCGTTGGAGCAGCCGTGGTGGAATCCCAGCCCATCAACCGGTAGTACGTGGCCATGGCCTCCTTGAACTGCTCCACGGTGAACCCCTTCCCTGCGACGGGGCCAGAGGGCAGGGGGCGCGTGAAACGCGGATGGATGAGATCGTCCTCGAGCCCAAACCCCTCGCGCGCGTTAAAGGCGCGGGCCATGTTCAAGGCGCGCTCGCTCGCGAGCCAGATCTCCATGACGGAAGTGTTCCAGCCCGTAATGGAACCCACGAGCTCCGCCACCTGGCCGGGCGTCCAGGCCTGGAACATGCAGATCCCTGTGAGGTTGTACTGGATGCGCCAGACAATCGCACGCCTCAGCATGGCCATTTTGGCCACGCTGAGATCGTCGTACGGCAGCGGCTCGAGAACTCCCAGTGGCTTGAGATCGTAGATACCACCGACGGTCTGGAAGCCGTTATCGTGCACAGAGTTCATGTGGTCCGCACCGGTGGGGGAGGTGGCGATCCCTATCCCATGGCCGTACTTGACCCGAGGGTCGTGCATCGCCACTTCCTGTCCCTTGATCTGGACGGCATACTCGAGAGCCTCGCCGCCAATTCGCTCCGCGGCCCGGCGCGATCCGTCCGCAAGCAGATCCCCCAATCCCTCTCGATGCCCGATGCGTTCGATCATGGCCAGCATCGCTTCAACGTTGCCAAAGCCCAACTCGAGCCCGTCCGTCTCGGCAGGGCCGAGGAGGCCGCGCTCGTAGCACTCCATCGCGAAGGAGATGGTCGCGCCGGTCCCGATCGTGTCCAATCCCAGCGCGTTACATCGCTGATTGGCCATCGCCACGGCCTCGATGTCATCACTTCCGCATAGCGAACCAAAAGCAGCGATCGTCTCGTACTCCGGTCCACCGTAAGCAGGATCAACGCTGTAGCGATCGCTTTCCACCTTGGCGATCCATTTACAGCGGATGGGGCATCCGTAACAGGTGTCCCGCCCAATCATGACGCGCTCTTGCAGGGCCTCCACGGTCAGAGACTCATAGCCCTCGAACACGCCCTCCTGGAAGTTGCGCGTGGGGAGGCCACCGAGTTGCTGATTGATCCTGACCATGCGCGGTGTCCCACCCTCGGCATAGGCGGCTGAACTGGTCTCCATATAGTGGTCACGGAACCAGCGCGACATCTCCCGCAGGTGTTCTGGATCGCTCGCGGGAGGCCGCTGGTGGCCGCGCACGGCCACAGCCCTGAGCTTTCGTGAGCCCATCACCGCGCCGAGCCCGGTACGGCCCGCCGCCCGCGTGAGATCGTGCATCACGTTGGAGAGCGCCACCAAGCGCTCTCCCGCCGGTCCGCACTGGCTGACCCGTATGGCCCTGTCGCCAAGCTCCTCGCGGATGCGCTGCTGTACCGGGCCCGTCTCGAGGCCCCACAAGTGCTCAGCCGAGCGCAGCTCGACGTGATCGTCTTCGATCCAGACGTACACGGGACGCGGCGAGATCCCCTCAAACACGACAAGATCCCATCCGGCGCGCTTGAGTTCTGCGCCAAAGTATCCTCCACACTCGGAGGCCGCAAAGCCCCCGGTAAGTGGCGAACGGGCACCGATCATGTGACGGCCGCCGCCTGCCACGCTGTGCCCGGTGACGGGACCCGTTGCATAGATCAACCGGTTGTCAGGCCCGAGCGGATCGGCGCCCCGAGGAACCTCCTTCAGCAGGTAGTAGCCGATAAAACCCCAACCGCCCACGTACCGGCGCAGCCAGCTCTCATCCAGCGGCTCTACGGCGATGTCCCCTGTAGCCAAGTTCACGCGCAGACCTTTGCCCCAGTGTCCAAACACCAACGCTCTCTACCTCCAACAGCCAGCCCCGTTTCGCGCGACGAGCACGGGCGCCAGGCTACTCACCCCTGGCCCCGCGGCAGACCGACCCAGCGGCCAGTCTCGTCTGCCATGCGAATCGCTTCGAGTATCTCCTGAACAGCGAGACCCTCACGGAAACCGGGCTCAAAGGCAAAGGGGCCCTCGGCCAGGCAGGCATCGACAAAGTCCATCAGCACGGTCCGCCGTGGCAGGCTACCGCCTGGGAGCCGCCCGTGTAGCCGCTCAGGCACGAGAATGGTCGCATATGGATTGTCGGCAGTACCGCCCCTCTCGGTGACGGTGTAGGCCTTGAGCGCCTCCTCGGGCAGATACACCTTGAGTTGGTGGGCATGTTGCTGATCGTACATCAGCCCGCCGCGTGCACCATAGATCTCTGCCCGCTGATCATAGCCGCGCCCCGTGAAGGTATAGCTGCCACACAGGTGCCCGAGGGCACCGCTATCGAACTCCACAAGAACCAAACCTTCGTCCTCGGTGGTCACTCGCATCGACCTGCCCGTGGCGCGGTCGATGCGCTCGGGCACAAAGGTCCTCATGGTGGCCGCCACACGCGACACCTTACTTCCCAACCACCAGCTGACCATATCCAGCATGTGGCTTCCCATGTCTCCGAGGCCACCAAACCCGGCTCTGTTTCTATCGTGGCGCCAGGTACCGGGACCATCCGCATAGGCGGGCGATCCCGCCGCGTACAGCGCCGATACATGGTAGATCTCTCCCAGGGCGCCGGAATCCAGGATTTCCTTGACGAGCAGCGAGGCCGGGGTACGCCGGTGGCTAAAGTTGACCCCTGTGCGAACCCCAGCGCGCTCTGCTGCGGCCATCATCTCGCGCGCCTGCGCCAGGGTCAGTGCCATGGGCTTTTCGCAGTACAGATCCAGCCCGCGATCCATGGCCGCCATCGCGACAGGATGGTGCATTTCGTTGCTCGTACTGATGGAGAGGAGGTCGACCTCCGCCTCACGCAGGAAGGCACCATAGTCGGTGTGCACATACTCGATCGTATCCACCAGCGCCTTGACGGCCTCCACCGCGGTACGATCGACGTCGCAGGCCGCTACGATTCGCGCGCGCCCGGTTGCCAGGTAACTCGGCACGTGATGGTTGCGGGCGATTCCCCCGCAACCCACAATCCCGACGCGAAGGCTCTCTGCGCTCATGTAGACTCCTCCGCCGGCAGCGGGGGAGGGGCGAGCCACTCTATCGTCGCGCCCTTCTCGTCTGCGAGAGTGACGCGGCACACCGGAGAACCGGCAAAGGACAGGCGCACGTGACGCGCCTGTCTCCAATCCGCCCCCAGCCAGTTTAGGAGCAGGAGATTCAGTACCCGTTCGGAGGCGACGATGCCCACGGCGTGCAGGTTGTAGGTCTCTGCGTACAGCAGAATGCGGGCGTAAGCTGCGGTCAGGCGGGTCCATAACGAGATGAGCCCTTGCTCCATCTGCTCATCCGTCCAGGTGGAGACCAGGTGTGTTGCCCGAGGGTCATAGTTGAGGTCGTCAAGGGCCAGGTCATCCAGCTCGGTCAGATCCCAGCGCACACCGACAGTACCGGGCTCGATGAGGTCGCCCGTATCGAGCGCCGCTCGAAGGGTGCTCACGCAGAGCATATCCAGGCGCCACTCACGAGCGATCGTCGCCCACCGCTTGACGCTGGCTATGCCGGCCTCTGTGAGCGGCGCGCTGTACGGGTCGGTTGCGCCCGAAGGGTCCGTGTCGCCTTCTCTGATGAGGTAGAAGTGAATCTCCAAGGGTTTCTCCTCTAGTGGGCCGATGAGGCCGGGCTCCGATGAAGCGCCATCACGACAAGCTGCATGGGCAGCCCGAGTGCAAGATCAACGGCGAGCGTGAGAGCCATGGCCCAGGCAAGGGATGCCAGTACTCGCCACAGCGACAGCGACACCGTTGGCGGGATACGTTCGGGCCCCAACAGGGCGACAACCAGGGCCGTGATGGCCGCGACAGGCACCAACGCCAGCCAGGCTCTCCTGTCACTCGCGCTCGGCAGCATGGTGTTCCCGATCGCAACCAGCAGGTACATCCACAGCCCTACGTCACGAGCGCCCTCAAGAGATGACGTCAGCTCCCATGGGCGGGACCAGATCTGGTCCACCAGCGGGAGCCCCAGCGGTCCCCTGGAGATCAGGCTGGCGACCAGGACACCGGCCCCGAGCGGCGCAAGCCCAATCAGGCTCTCTCTAACAGGATCGCCCGTCGCGATCTGGACGGAGCCCATCCGTACCGAGCCCGATGCCTCGATAGCCGGGATGAGACTGAGACCTCCCGCCGGAACACGCAACACCCAGGCCGCGATAAGATGGCTCAGCTCGTGCAGCAACGTCCCAGGCAACAGCAAGGCATGGAACAGGTAGACGGCCGCAGTTGCACTGCCGGTCACCAGCAGAACCAGGCGCTGCAACGTGCGCGCAAACCAACGCGAAGCCACGGTCCAGCCCAGCGCCAGCGCAAGCAGGGCCAGCGCAGCGTGCACAGGCTGATCAGGCACGCGTCGTTCCCGCCCCTGCGGACAACCAGAGTTCGAGCGTCCGCTCCCATTCCAGCCTGTGTATCACCGGCGCCGTGCCTACAGGCCCTTGGCGCGTACCGTCTCGGTCACGATCTGGCAAAAGTCCGCGGCCTTGAGGCTGGCGCCACCGACGAGTCCCCCATCAACGTTGGGCTGCGACATGATCTCAAAGGCGTTGGCCGCGTTGACGCTGCCACCGTACTGGATGCGGACGGACTCGGCTACGTCATTCCCATAGAGCGTGCGTACGGTTTCCCGCACGACGCCTCCACAGACGTCCTCCGCGTCGGACGGAGTGGCAGCCAGGCCCGTGCCGATCGCCCAGATCGGCTCATAGGCGAACACAAGGCCTGCCACCTGCTCGGCCTGAAGGCCGGATAGAGCCGCCTCTACCTGCCGGCGAACCCACGGCTCAGTCTTGCCCGATTCGCGCAACTCTTTCGTCTCACCCACACAGACGATGGGCACTAGCCCAGCTGAGAGAGCCGCCACGATCTTGCGGTTAACGTTCTCATCGGTCTCGCCATAGTACTCGCGCCGCTCCGAGTGCCCGATGATGACATAATCACAGAACTCGCGCACCATGGCGGGCGAGACCTCGCCCGTATAGGCGCCGCTCGCCTCCCAAAAGAGATCCTGAGCGCCCACGCGCAAGTCGCTACCGGCCACAAGGCGCGATACATCCGGCACAGCCAGGAAGGGCGGACAAACGACCTTTTCCACGGATGCGATCGGCAGCAGATCAGCCTGCATGGCCTGTACAAGCAAAACGCCCTCGGAGGCCGTCTTGTTCATCTTCCAGTTCCCGGCGATAATGGGTTTGCGCATTGCCTTACTCCCTTTGTCTGTGTGTGAACCGGAAGGATGTTACCACAGTTCCGGGGTGACCGCCAAGGTGTGGCGCCCTACAGGCACGGAACGTCCCGTGTGGCCTCACAAGGAAGCACGTCTTGCGACAGAGCGTTACGCCCACCGATCAGAGCGCCCTTGGAATCGTCATCGCGCGGCTGCGGCAGAATCTCGCATGCGGCCTGCCGGGCGTACCGGCACAACAGGCCATGGCCCCCGTTCCGAGGACGCCTCGTGCGCCGGGCGTGCGGCGGGAGGACCTGCAGCCTGCCGCCGTGCTCCTGCTGCTGTACCCTTGCGGTGGCGAGGTCCACCTGCCTCTGGTCCTGCGCAGCCCGACGTTACGACGCCACAGCGGAGAGGTGGCCCTCCCGGGCGGGAGACAGGAACGGGGGGATAGCTCTCTCTGGGATACGGCCCTCCGAGAGGCGCAAGAGGAGATCGGCATCGCCCCGCGCATGGTCAGCCCCGTCGGAGCGTTAACGCCCCTTGAGGTCCCTGTGAGCGGCTACCTTGTGCAACCGTGGGTGGGCGTCACGCAGAGTCGCCCGCGCTTCCATATCGAGGAGAGGGAGGTGGCCGGCCTTCTGGAACTCCCTGCATCCGTGTTGCTCGATCCATCCAGCCATGATGTGGAACAGCGCGAGTTGCACGGGCGGCCGGCCCGGGTGCCCGTCTACCGTTATGAGGGCACCGTCATCTGGGGAGCAACGGCCATGATCCTGAGCGAGTTCGAGGCGATTCTGCGCCGGATCCCGTGAAACGCGCTCCGCGCGCCTGGCCGGCGCGCGGAGCCGTGTGGGCGTGAAGGCGGACGGCCGCAGCGTATCAGGAAGCGCTTTGCCCGGCGCGGCGCCGCTTGATCGCGCGAACGATGAGCCAGATGACCAGCGCCGGAATCAGGATCACCGGAGAGAGGACCAGGAGCCAGATCAGCACGTCCAGCAGGATCTGGAGCAGTTCCACAAACGCTCGCAGCGCGTTGCTCGCCGTCACCAGCGGGTTCCACTTGGCCGGCTGAACGATGGTGCCAGGTTGCTGCTTGGGCCGGATCTCCAGGTGCACCGTCGCAAGGGCCGCGCTCTTCTCCAGGTACTGCTGGCGCCCCTTTAGTGATTCGATCTGGGCGCGCAGCTCAATCAGCCGGTTGTAGATCGCCAGAACATCCTCAGCAGAGCCGCGGTTCTTGCGCACTTCGGTCAGCAGGGCCAACAGTTCTTCTTCAGCGGCCTCCAGGTTCTTGAGCCGGGCCGAAATATCAACGTACTCCTCGGTCACGTCATCTCCGCTAGAGCTTTCGTTCTCCACAGAGATCGACGCATCGCGCAGCACGCCGAGGGCCAGGTCCAGCTTGTCCGCCGGTATGCGTACCGTCACGCTGGCATAAGCCTGTTCGCCGGATAGCCAACGGTTGGAGGCAGCCACATAGCCACCGTGTGTGGCCACCAGCGCCTGCACCTGAGATAGCATGACATCGGTGTCTTCGACAACGACCGACATCTGCACGGTACGCACGATCATGCGATCGGGCACGTTGGATGAGGTCATAGACGCCGAGCCCACCCCCATGTCGGCCTCGCGCTCGGACTCTACCATCACAGCCGCTTCGACAT
>Ga0123333_10002625_pt1 | contig 18108 bp, 18 predicted proteins | sample BioC12SIPDNA_3_FD_89957 | JGI IMG/M metagenome (GOLD analysis project Ga0123333, IMG submission 89957) | Anaerobic biogas reactor microbial communites from Washington, USA - Biogas_R2_B C12 SIP DNA | ecosystem: Engineered > Bioreactor > Anaerobic > Unclassified | place: Washington, USA... | reverse complement strand
TTTCCGGTGGCAAAGGCGAAGGGGATCACCTGTATCCATCCCGAACACAGAAGTTAAGCCCTTCAGCGCCGATGGTACTTGGCGGGAAACTGCCCGGAAGAGTAGGTCGTCGCCGGATCCCAAAGACAGCTCAGCAATGGGCTGTTTTTTGTAATGACACAACCCCATGCTTGTGCTATGCTGACGCTGAACATCATCAGATAAACAGTATTGGGGGAGGGGCATGGCTTCACAGGCAATTTATCAGTTTCATGCGGAGCTGACAGACTATCGCCCAAAGATTTGGCGACGCTTTGAGGTGATGCAAAATGTCAGCATGGCCAGACTCGGCTATATAATAATGACTCTTTTTGAGATGCAGGCGAGCCATCTGTTCCAATTCAGGGTGCCGGAGAAGTCAAACTTTCGTCTGTTTTATCGTGACAGAATAGGATTTAACGAGGATCCGGCGTGGCTCAAAAGGGAAGAACGCTGGATTGAAGAGAGCTTTTCTGATGATCGTGTTGTGATGGAGGTGCTGACAGAGGAAAGTGAAGTCTTGCCGGGGCAGGAATTAGTTGATGCCGCGGAGCGAAAGCTGCGCAGCACCCTCAACCATCCCGGCGAGGAATTGTACTTCCTCTATGACTTTGGCGATGGCTGGGAAGTGAAACTGAAACTGGAGAGTATCAGACGTGATCCGCAGCTGCCGGGCAAGGATTTGCCCCGCGTGTTGGAAGGCGAGGGATATGGCATCATAGAGGATTGCGGGGGGTATGCGGGACTTACAGAGCTGGCAAAGGCCTTTAAAAGGGAAAAGGGCCAGCACTACCGGGAGATGAAGGAGTGGCTGGGTGTAGACAATCTTGATTTAGCCGCGTTTGACATAGATGACATGAATCTCCGCCTGAAGAAGGTACCACGCATTTATGCAGACATCTACGAATATGATCTGGAACCGACCAGGCAATCGATGAAAATTCTACAACGTGAATACCTGAAAGGCAGCCGGTAGGCCGCAATGGGGAGGCATCATGATATCCAAGGCAGACATCAAGCATCATTATCAGGCGATGAAGCGCCACCTGGAGGAGGGGCTGCTGCCCTTCTGGACGGCGCGAGGCGTGGACAGGGAGCATGGCGGCTACCTGACCAACTATGACGGCCAGGGCGTGTTGCAGCAGGACATGCGCAAGGCGGTGGTCACCCAGGCCAGGATGGTGTGGGGGTTCTCGGCCTTTCACACCGCCTACCCCGAGTTACCCGGTCTGTTGGAAGCCGCCCGGCAGGGCGTGGACTTTTTGATCGAGCAATTTTGGGATGATCAGCACGGCGGCTGGGCCTGGATGACGGACCGGGAAGGCCGGGTGTTGGACAACGGCAAGGTGGTCTACGGGCAGAGCTTCATGATCTACGCGCTGGCGCAGTATGGCCTGTCCAGCGGCGACCCCCGCGGGCTGGACTACGCTGGGCGTACCTTCGACCTATTGCAGAAGTACGCGGCCGACACCCGCTACGGCGCCTACTACGAAAACCTGGAGGAGGACTGGTCCGTCTCCGAGGGAGGCTATTGTGCCGGCGACCGCAAGTCGCTGGATATCCACATGCACCTGTTGGAAGCCTTTACCACGCTGTATGAGCTGTCCGGCGAGGAGATTCACCGCCGCAAGCTCAACGAGGTGATTGCAGTCGTCTTGGATAAGATGGTGGATGAGCGGGCCGGCTGCGGCGGCAACCAGTACGACCTGGCGCTGAACCCCATCCCGCCCATCGGCATCCGCCGCACCTGGAACGATGAGCGCGGTAAGGGCGAGGTGGCCGAGGCGGCGGCGGACACCACCTCCTACGGCCACAACCTGGAGCTGGGCTGGCTGCTGGACCGCGCGTCGCAGGTGATGGGCGACCCGCCGGGGCGGTTTGACCGCTACCTGGGCATGTTTGCCGATCACGCGCTGCGCTGGGGCTTTGACCACGAGCTGGGCGGCGTGTACCGCGATGGCCCGCATGACGGCCCGGCGCTGGTACGCGACAAGGAATGGTGGCAGAACTGCGAGTCGCTGGTTGGCTTTGTCAACGCCTATGAGCGGCTGGGCGATGCGCGCTACTGGCAGGCATTTGTCAAGAACTGGCAGTTTGACACCACCTACCTGATCAACCATCAGGCAGGGGAATGGCACCAGCTGGCCAATGCCCAAGGCGACCTGCTGATCGCCGACTTGGGCAACCTGTGGAAGGGCATGTACCACACCGGCCGCGCCGTGCTGGAGTGCGTGCAGCGGCTGGAAAAGCTGATATAGCAAGGCTTTTCAACAAACTGCCCGGCATGCAAACGCGCGCCGGGCAGTTCTTTGAGTGAACGGATATCATAACGCCTGCTCCGTCCTGCGGATCAATTCCTCCTGGGCCTTGGGGCCCATCTGGGTGAAGAAGGCGCTGTAGCCGGTGACGCGTACGCACAGGCTGCGGTACTTGTCCGGCTCCTTTTGCGCGGCACGCAGCGTCTGATGATCCACCACGTTCATCTGCACCTGCAGGCCGCCTTTTTGCAGATAGGTTTTGAGCAGCGCGGTCAGGATGTCGATGCCCTGCTCGCCGGACACGGCCGAGGGGTACAGCCGCAGGTTGAGCGGGCCGCCGGCGATGCGTTCAAAGCGAATCTTGGCGACTGAGTTGAGCAGCGCCGTCACGCCCGAGATGTCCGCGCCCTCGGCGGGGGATTGGTTTTCGCTGATGGGGTCGCGCTGGCGGCGTCCGTCCGCGGTGGCGCCCACATCCTTGCCCATGGTGGTGAAGTCGCGGTCAGACGACAGGGTGGGGTAGAAGCCGTACAGGTACTTGCCCTGGTCCTGCTGCGCCACCGCATCCACAAAGGCATCGCTGGCCCAGGCCACATACTGGTCCACCGCGTCGATGTCGTTGCCGTACTTGGGCAGCCGGCGCACGCGCTGGCGCAGCGCCTCGTGCCCTTCCCAGTTATCCAGCAGGATCTGGTTGAGCTGATTAAGCGTCATGCTCTTTTCCTGAAACACCAGCGTGTCGATGGCGTGCAGCGCGTCGGCCACGGTGCCTATGCCTGTGCCCTGCACCACAAAGTGGTGGTACTTGGTGCCGCCGTTGTTCCAGGTGATGGCATCCCGGATGGTGCCCTGGAGGAAGCAGTCCTCGATGCGCAGGCGGCCGGCGTTGACCTCCTGCTCCAGGCGGATGTCGCCCTCAATGCCCAGGCGGTATTCCTGCATGAGGTAGTTGATCTGCGCCCGGTAGGCGGCGAGCACATCCTCCATGCTGTTCATGTCGGCCAGCGGCGGCGTCTTGATGCCGTAGTAGTTGCCCGTCATCAGGCCGGTCATGCGGTCGCGCAGGGGGAAGACATGGGGGTCCCGGTTCTGCCCGCCGGGTGCCAGGGGACAGTCGCCCTGGTTGAGCGCCAATTCCAGCGGGCGCACCAGGTTGAGCCACAGCTGCCGCAGGCCGCCCTCCTCGGCCGGGATGATGGGGTCGTTGCAGCCGAAGAAGCCGTAGTCATACAGCTCCGGCTCCTCGATATGGCATGCGCGCAGCGCGGGGATCATCCGGTCGTCATTGTAGAGGATGACGGTGGCGTTGTCACGCATGGCGTGGGCCACCGCGCGCAAAAAGCCATCCTCGATGCCGTCATGATAGCGCACGACCACGAAGGGATTTTTGAGCTTCAGGTCGTGGGCCACCTGCACCATCAGGTAGCTGAGCTCGTTGACGCCCGAGGACCCATCGGACAGCAGGCCGCCCAGTATGATGTAGTTGGGGTCGTCAAATGTCACCTCCAGCGTCTGGGTGGTGGAGGTTGTATCCAGGCTCATGTGGTCGGTGTTGGCCATGATCTCATTGTTTTTGAGGTAGAAATCCTGCAGCAGGGCGCGCGCCTCCTCCTGGGACAGCGTGCCCCGGCTGACATCCTGCCGGTACAGCGAAAGCAGGTATTGGTCCATGCGGCTGTAGTTGAGCACGCCGCAGCCGCTGACCTTTTGCACCACCAGTGTCACCAGCCACAGCAGCTGCAGCGCCTCGCGGAAGGTGCGCGGCGCGCCCCGGCTCAGGTGCCGCAGGCTGTCGGCATCCTGCCCGCGCCCGGCGGCCTCGGCCGCGTCGGCGTAGCGCAGGATGTAGGCGCTGATGGCCTGATGGCTGAGGGCAGCGCCCTCCAGAACTTGGAGCCGTTCGGCATCGGTATGCGTGGCGCGGCTCTCCTCGATGCGGCGATGAAAGCCGGCCAAGCCTTCTTTGATGAGCACTACCCAATCCAGCGCCAGGTGGCCGAAGGAATAGAACCACGGCGGGCGGCACCGCAGCCAGCCGTCCGAATAGAACCAGAGCACCTCGCGCTGCAGTTCCTCGTCGCTCTTGCCCGCCCACCAGGAGCGGTACATATTTTCGGCGTGCTGCCACTCGGCCTCGGTGGGGATGCGCTCGGCCACCTGGCCGATCAGCATATCCTCCGGGGAGATCGGCGTGCTGATGCCGCGCAGCAGGTAGGCCAGCGTCTTGCCGTAGCGCACGGCATAGGGGTCATCGCGGAAGAGGGGCTCGCTCTCCTCCAACAGCTCAATGCGATCATAAAAGGTATACTTGCTGCTCTTTTGCAGGTATTGGTCGATCCTGTGCAGCACCTTGTCCGAAACCGGGGAATACATGGCTTACACCTCCACGATCAGATAATACGCAATCCTACTTGCTTAGGGAACTTGTGTCGTTTCGTGCCCACGCTGCTTCTCTCAGTCGGCGCAGACAATCAGATCATACCCGCGCAGCACATGGGCAAAGTCGTCCGCCTGCCGGGGCGCGCAAAATTCTTCCATCGGCCGGCGGATGCTCTGCGCCTTGTACAGCCCATAGTTGTGATAGGGCAGCAGCCGCACGGCCGGCGGGATGGGCAGGGCGCTGAGGTACTCGGCGCTGCGCCGGGCAAAGTCCGCCGAATCGTTGATGCCGGCGATCAGCGGCATCCGGATTTCGATCTGTGCCCCTGCCTGTGACAGCGCCCGGATGTTGTCCAGAATCAGCCGGTTGTCCGCCCTCGTGTAGGTGTGGTGCACCTGTGGGTCGATGGATTTGAGGTCCACCAGAAACAGGTCGGTTGAGGGGATCAACGACTCGATGACCGGCCAGGGCATGTTGGCGGCGGTGTCCAGCGCCGTGTGCACGCCATCGGCCTGCAGGCGGGCAAACAGCGCCTGCACAAAGGGGGCCTGCAGCAGGGGCTCGCCGCCTGACACGGTCACCCCGCCGCCGCTGTTGCGGTAGTAGGCCAAATCCCGCAGCAGCAGGCCGGTTAACTCCTCCAACGAGTAGCGCTTGACATCTGCCTTCAGGGCATCCCGGGGGCATACGGCGGCACAGTCGGTGTTGTAGGTGCATTTTTCCTCGTGGAACCGGTGGCGGCCATCCTCCATGGTGTGGGCGCCGCTGCTGCACGCGGCCACGCACTGGCCGCAGGAGATGCACCTATCCTCAAAAAACTGAAGCACGGGCTTGCTTGGGATGGACTCCGGGTTGTGACACCAGGCGCAGCACAGGTTGCACCCCTGAAAAAACACAGTGGTGCGGATGCCCGGGCCATCCCGGGTGCTGAAGCGCTGGATGTTGAATACGTTGGCGTGCATGGCTCTCTCTGCGTGGCATGGGCCGGGCTAAGCATCCCAAGGGATGCACGGGTGCGGCATTGGGATGTACAAAGAATAGAGACATCATATGGTTCAAGCGCTGTTTTGTCAATTACAATCGCTTTACATCCTTTATTGTTGTTTGACTGGAGATTATGGCCTCTATCATGCGTTTTAATACAAAATGCTTGCGCTACGAAGAAAGAAGTGATAAAGTACTTTTTAGCAGAAAGCTGCAAATTTTAAAGGGGGTCTTCTTTATGAAACGTTTGGTTTCCCTGTTTCTGGTCCTGATGATGATGCTGGCAGTCGGCGCGTTTGCCGAGCAGCCGGCGGAAGTGGATTACAGCGTCCTCAAGGGCATCACCGTTGGCTTTGCCCAGATGGACAACAACAACTCCTGGCGTATTGCCGAGACCAAGAGCATGGAAGATGCCGCCGCCAAGTACGGCTTCAACATCATCGTGACGGACGCCATGGCTGACATGGCCAAGCAGGCGTCCGACATCTCCGACCTGGTTGCCCAGGGCATCGACTACCTGGTGTTCCCGCCCCAGCAGGTGGAAGGCCTGCAGGGCGCCGTGAAGGAAGCCATGGATGCCGGCATCCCGGTTATCCTGATTGACCGCACCATGAACGGCACCCCCGGTGTGGACTGGACCACCGAAATCATGAGCGACTTCTACCTGGAGGCCCAGGAGCTGGCTGAGTATGTCATCGAGCAGACCGGCGGCAAGGGCAACATCGTCATCCTGCAGGGCACTGCCGGCGCCGACTCCACCATCCAGCGCCAGGCCGGCTTTGTGGACACCATCAAGGCCAAGGCCCCGGAAATGGAGATCGTCTTCGACCAGGTGGCCGACTATCTGATGGACAAGGGCCAGCAGGTGATGGAGCTGGCGCTGCAGGCCCACAAGGATGACATCCAGGTGGTGTTTGCGCACAACGACGACATGGCGCTGGGCGCTGTGAAGGCCATTGAGCAGGCCGGCTACGACCCCGCCAAGTTTGGCGTCGTGGGCATTGACGGCCCCGCCGCGGCCCTGCAGGCTGTCAAGGATGGCAAAATGCTGGCATCCATGACCTGCACCCCCCTGTTTGGCGAGCCGGTGGCCAAGATTCTCGTTGACCTGATCAAGGGCAACCCCGTTGAGCCCAAGATGGTCAACCCCGACATCCTCTACACCAAGGAAAACGCCGATCCCGCTCTGGGATACTGATTCCGCTTCATCACCGGGCGCGGCCATGCGCCGCGCCCGGCTTCATTCATTCGTCACGTTCCCTTGAATCATTGTTCCGCAACGCGGGCGCACGGTTGGCCTTTTAGAGCGTGCGGAGCATTTTTTGTTTATGAGGCCTTGATATGCAACAAGAATATTTGCTGGAGATGCGGGGCATCGACAAGGCCTTCACCGGCGTGAAGGCCTTGACCAAGGTAGATTTTTCCGTGAAAAGGGGCGAAGTGCATGCCCTGATGGGGGAGAATGGGGCAGGCAAGTCCACCCTCATCAAGGTGCTGACCGGCATCTACCACAAGGATGCGGGCACCATCATCTTTGATGGGCAGGAGATCGCCCCCAAGACGGCCCTGGCCGCGCAGGCGCTGGGCATCAGCACCATCTATCAGGAGCTGAACCTGGTGCCCTTCCAGACGGTGTATGAAAACATCTATATGGGCCGCGAGCCGCGCACCAAAGTGGGCACCATCGATCGGCGCCGCATGATCCGCGACGCGCGGCAGGTGCTGGAGGGCATGGGCATCGCCATCGATGTGCAGGAGCCGCTGCGCCGCTACTCCACCGCCATTCAGCAGATGGTGGCCATCGCCCGCGCGCTGACCATCAACGCCAAGCTGGTCGTGATGGACGAGCCCACCTCCTCCCTGGATGCCAAGGAGGTGCAGGTGCTGTTTGACGTCATCCGGCGGCTGAAGGCACAGGGCATCGCCATCATTTTTATCAGCCACCGCCTCAGCGAGATCTTTGAAATATGCGAGCGCGTGACGGTGCTGCGCAATGGCGAGCTGGCGGGCGTGTTTGACATTGAGGAGCTCGACACCCAGACGCTGGTCAACAGCATGCTGGGGCGCTCCTTTACCAATGCCCAGCGCAGCAAGGGCGGCTACGCCTACGACGAGGCGGAGGAGCTGGCCAGGCTGGAGGGCATCTCCTGGAATGTGCGGCTTAACGGCATCGGCGTGGACATCAAGAAGGGCGAGATATTGGGCCTGGCCGGCCTGCTGGGCAGCGGGCGTACCGAGCTGTGCAACATCCTGTTTGGGTCTGAGCCGCCCGATGACGGCAGCATCTTCTGGCTGGATCAGCCAGGGGATATCCGCAACCCGCGCGATGCCATCCGCCTGGGCATGGGCTACTGCACGGAGGACCGCAAGGTGGAGGGCCTGTTTTTGCACCTGTCGGTCAAGGACAACCTGACCATGGCCATGCTGCCGCAGCTGACCAAAAAGGGCGTGGTGCAGAAAAAGAAGCAGGACGCCATCGTGCAGCAGTACATCGACCGGCTGAAGATCAAGACGCCGTCCAGCGAGCAGCTGGTGCGGTACTTAAGCGGCGGCAACCAGCAAAAGGTGCTGCTGGCCCGCTGGATGTGCATGAACCCCAAGCTGATCATCCTGGACGAGCCCACCCGCGGCATCGACGTGGGCGCCAAGGCAGAGATCGAGGCCCTGATTCAGGAGTTTTCGGCCAATGGCATCAGCGTGCTGATGATTTCCTCCGAGATGGAGGAGTTGGTGCGCAACTGCGACCGCATCGTGGTGATGCGCGATGGCAAAAAGCTGGGCGAGCTGACCGACGAGCGGATTACCATGGATGACATCATGGATACCATATCGCACGGCGCATCCGCCATACTCTTGGCAAAGGAGGGCGAGCAGGCATGAGTACAGGCCCTGTGAATCCGGTTTCCCTGGAGCGGCCTCCGCTGTCGGATACCCTCAGGAAGCAAAGCCCGGTCATCATGCTGGGCACGCTGCTGCTGATCAACGCGATCTTCACCAACAACTTTTTCACCATCGACATCGTCTGGCTGATCATCATCCAGTGCGCCACCATCATCCTGACGGGCATGGGGCAGACCATGGTGATCGCCACCGGCGGCATCGACATCTCCATCGGCTCCCAGATGGCGCTGGCGGCGGTTGTCTGTGCCAACATGCTCCCGTACGGCATATTGCCGGCCATCATTGCCGCCATCATTGCCTGCGCGGTGATGGGGCTGATCAGCGGCTTCATGGTGGGCAAGCTGCACGTATCCCCCATGGTGGTCACGCTGTCCATGCTGCTGTTTGCCCGCGGCGTGGCACAGGTAATCAACGACGGGCGCATCCTGTACATCGACCAGTACAAGAACTTTGAATTCCTGGGCCAAGGCAAGATACTGGGCGAGCTGCCCATGCAGATCATCCCCATCGTGCTGGTGGTGGCGCTGGTCTACTTCATCATCGAAAAGACGGCCTGGGGCCGCCGCATCCAGGCGGTGGGCGATAACCCCACCGCGGCCCGGCTGACGGGCATCAATGCCACCGGCACGGTGATATCTGCCTATGTGCTGTCGGCCATGTTTGCGGCGATGGCCGGCCTGGTGCTGGTGAGCAAGGTGGGCGCGGCGGACGGCAGCAACATGGGGCGCCTGGCCGAGCTGGACGCCATTGCCGCGGTGGCCGTGGGCGGCACCAGCATGGCCGGCGGGCGCGCCAAGGTGATGGGCACGCTGCTGGGCGCCATCGTCATGCAGCTGATCACCATCACCGTGGTGATGAACAACATACAGTATGAATACGCGCAGATACTCAAGTCTGCCATCATCATCTTCGCCGTATTCATCCAGCGCGAGAGCCGCGCGTAAGGGGGAGAGATGCAATTGAAAGCGAATAAAAGCCCTGTGCGCCGTGTGTGGAACTGGTTCTCCTCGCGCAACACCATCATCGCCTTTTTGCTGCTGTTCATCGCGGCAGCCATCATGTTCTCCGACCGCAAGTTCCTGTCGTTCAACTCCGTCCACAACATCTTCCGCAAGGTGGCGCAGGATAACGGCGTGGCGGCGCTTGGCATCGCCTTTGTGATTCTGCTGGGGCAGATCGACCTGTCGGTGGGCTCCACTTTGGCGCTGTCGGGCGTGATCAGCGTGCTGGTGGCCAACATGGGCTACCCGCTGTTAGGGGCGGCCGCGGGCATTCTGGTGGGCGTGGTGGCCGGGTTTATCACAGGGCTGATGGTCGCCAAGATGAAGATATCCTCGTGGATCGCGTCGCTGGCCATGATGCTGGCGCTGCGCTCGGTGGTGCTGCTGATCAGCAACCAGCAGCCCATTCCGCTGCAGTCCGCCATCTTCATGGACCTGGGGCAGATCAAGTGGTTCAACGTGAGCATCATGGTATACATCTACATCGCCATTTTGCTGATCAGCATGTTTATCAGCCGCCACACGCGGCTGGGCACCGGGCTGTACGCGGTGGGCGGCAACGAGGAGGCCGCGCGCATGATGGGCCTGAAGGTGGATAAGATCAAGATCCTGGCCTACGTCATCTGCGGTGCCATCTGCGCGGTGGGCGGCATCATGATGGCGTCGCGCATGCGCTCGGCGCAGCCGCTGGCCGGCACCACGTGGGAGACCTACGCCATCGCCAGCTGCGCCCTGGGCGGCCTCAAGCTGACGGGCGGCGAGGGCAAGTTCAGCGGCGTGTTCTTCGGCAGCCTGATCATCGCCGTGTTGAACACCATGTTCAACTATTCGCCCAGCATCAACACCTGGTGGCAGAACATCCTCATGGGCGCGCTGGTGCTCATCTCGGTGGGCCTGCAGACCGACGCCATCAAGCTGCGCCTGCCCAAGGCGTCAAAACCGACAACCGCGGAGGAAAGCAAATGAGCTATCAGGATACCTATCGCCAGCTGAGCGAGGCCATCGTGCGCGAGCACGAGGCCGTGTTTGCCAAGCTGGATATGCAGCAGCTGCGGGCCTTCATGGATGCCATCATCAAGGCGCGCAATATCTTTGTGTACGGCTCCGGGCGGGAGGGCATCTCCATGCGCAGCTTTGCCATGCGCCTGGCCCACCTGGGCAAGCCCACCCACTGGCTGTTTGACGACACCACCCCCGGCATGCACGCGGGCGACCTGCTGATATTGTCCGACGGGCGGGGCGATGTGGGCATCCACCGCTATTTCGTAAAGCGGGCCAAAGAGAGCGGCGCCACCATCGCCATGGTGACCGGCCTGCCCGAGGGGGCGTTGGCTAAGGCCTATGCCGATGTGGTGCTGTTTGTGCACGCCACCGTGTACCTGGATGAGGCCGCCATGGGGCCCGACGCGCCGCGCCAGCAGGATGTGGTGCCCACCGTGCAGCCCATGGGCAACCAGTACGAGCAGCACCTCTACCTGCTGATGGACATCGTGGCCATTTTGCTGCGGGAGGACATGGGCCTGAGCTACGCAGACATGGAGACCAGGCACCGCAACATCGAATAAAGGGGGCAGGAGCACCTATGCCCAAAGTGATCAACAGCGTGACAGGGCCGATATCCACCCAGGCCCTGGGGCAGACGCTGACGCACGAGCATGTGGTCAGCGCCAACTGGAACATGCGCATGTGCTACGAGGAGTGGTTCAACCGCGAGGAGTTTCTGGCCTACGCGGCGGAGGACCTGCGCCGCACCAGGGAGGTGGGCGTCACCACGCTGGTGGATGTGACGCCCGTGTGCCTGGGGCGCGATACCGGCATCGTGCGGGAGGCGGCGCTGCGCAGCGGCATGCAGATCATCTGCGCCACGGGCTTCTTTTTTACCGAGAACCAGTGGATGTACAACCGCAGCGTTGACAGCTTTTTGCACTACCTGATGCATGACATCGAGCAGGGACTGGATGGTACCGGCGTGCTGCCCGGCCTCATCAAGATGTGCACCGACCGCCTGGGGGTGACGCCCATCAACGAGCGATTGCTGATGGCCTCGGCCATGGCGGCCGCGCGCAGCGGGCTGCCGGTGGCCACCCATGCCACCCATCTCAACGACGGCGCCCAGCGGCAGATGGACATCCTGGAGCAGCATGGCGTGCCCCTCAGCCGTGTGGTGATCGGTCACTGCGGCGACAGCAACGACCTTGATTACCTGGAGGCCATTTTGCGCCGCGGCGCGTATGTGGGGCTGGACCGCTTTGGCGATGAGGCCAAGAACTCGCTGGAGAACCGCGTCAACACCCTGATGGCGCTGTGCGAGCGGGGCTGGCTTGACAAGATCCTGATCTCCCATGACTACGTCAGCTTTGTGGATCTGGGTGCCTTTGAGTGGCGCTTTCAGCGGGAGAAGGACCCGGACGACGCGGTATACAACAGCCGCTACATCCACCGCTACGCGCTGCCGCTCCTGCGGGAGAAGGGTTTCCCCGAGGAGAGCATCACCCGCCTGCTGGTCGGCAACCCGCGGGCCTATTTTGAAGCATAATATTGACAATGGAGGATAGAGCACCATGAAAGCCCTCGTGATGGAACGCTACAAGGAGTTTACCTACAAGGATGTGCCCACGCCCACGCCCGGGGAGGGCGAGGTGCTGGTGCGGGTGAAGGCCTGCGCCGTGTGCGGCAGCGATGTGCACGGCATGGATGGCTCCACCGGCCGCCGCCGCCCGCCGGTCATCATGGGGCATGAGGCCTCCGGCCAGATTGAGGCCGTAGGCAGCGGGGTGAAGGACTACAAGCCCGGCGACCGGGTGACCTTTGACTCCACCATCTACTGCAACAAGTGCGAGCGCTGCCAGGCCGGCCTGGTCAACCTGTGCGCCACGCGGCGGGTGCTGGGCGTGTCCTGCGAGGATTACCGCATGGACGGCGCCTTTGCCGAGTATGTGGTGGTGCCCGAGTATGTGCTCTACCGCCTGCCGGACAATGTGACCTACCAGCAGGCCGCCATGGTGGAACCGCTGGCCATCGCCTACCACGCGGCCACCCGCACCCCCATCACGCCGGGCATGAGCGCGGTGGTAGTGGGCGTGGGCACCATCGGCATGCTCACCCTGCAGGTGGTGCGCAGCATGGGGGCAGAGACGCTGATCGCCGTGGATATCGACGATGAAAAGCTCAAAACCGCGCTGGAGAACGGGGCGACCGCCGCTGTCAACAGCAAGGATGCGGACGCCGTGCAGCAGATATTGGCCCACACCAAAGACGGCGGTGGTGTGGATGTGGCGCTGGACGCCACGGGCATCAACGCCACGGTGGACCTGTGCCTGCGCTCGGTGGCGCTCAACGGCAAAGTGGTGCTGATCGGCAACCTGGCGCCCAAGACGGATTTCCCCTTGCAGTGGGTGGTCACCCGGCAGCTGAGCCTGTTTGGCAGCTGCGCCTCGGCGGGCGAATACGGCGAGTGCCTGCGGCTGATCGCCGAGGGCAAGGTGGATGTGGACGCCCTGATCTCCAAGGCCGTGCCCATGAAGGACGGGCACGAGTGGCTCAACCGCATCTACAATCGGGAGGAAGGGCTGAACAAGATCGTTTTGTTGCCCTGAGCGACTTGAAAGGAACGGACATGCGCAAGATCAAGACAGGCGTGGTGGGCTGCGGCAAGGTAGGCCACTTTCACGCCCGGTGCTTTCAGAAGCTGAAAAACAGCGAGTTTGTGGGCGCGGTGGGCACGCGGCCCGGCCGCGGCGCTGCCTTTGGCAGCGAGTACGGCGTGCCCGGCTTTGACACCTTAAAGGAACTGGTGGAGCAAACCGGCGTAGAGGCCGTGAGCATCTGCACCCCCCACCCCAACCACGCGCAGTACGCGGTGGAGGCGGCGGAGCTGGGCCTGCACATCGCGGTGGAAAAGCCGCTGGCATCCTCGCTTGCAGACAGCGATGCCATCATCCGCGCGGCCAACAAGGCCGGCATCACCGGTACCACCATCTGCCAGCGGCGCTTCTACCGCCCGGCCATGCGGGTCAAGCAGGCCATCGACGACGGCAAGATCGGCCGGCCCATTCTGGGCACGGTGAACATGCTGGGCTGGCGCAGCATGGAGTACTACCGCTCCGACCCCTGGCGCGGCACCTGGGCCGGCGAGGGCGGCGGCGTGCTGGTCAACCAGGCGCCCCACCAGCTGGACCTGCTGCTGTGGTACATGGGCGAGATTGAGGAGGTGTTCGGCGTATGGGACACGCTGAACCACCCCGAGCTGGAGGTGGATGACACCGCCATCGCCGTCATCCGCTTCAAGAGCGGCGCGCTGGGCAACATCGTGGTGAGCAACTCGCAAAACCCGGCCCTGTTTGGCAATGTGCGGGTGCACGGCAGCAATGGCGCCAGCGTGGGCGTGCAGACCGACGGCGGGGCCATGTTCATCGCCGGGGTGTCGGGCATCGCCGAGCCGCCTGTCAACGACCTGTGGACCGTGCCCGGCGAGGAGGACCTGCTGCCCCGCTTCAAGCAGGAGGACAGCGACTTCTTCAACTCCGTGGACAGCACGGATTACTTCCACCGCGAGCAGCTCAATGACTTCCTGCAGGCCATCGAGCAGCGGCGCAGCCCGCTGATCACCCTGGAGGATGGCCGCCGCACGGTGGAGCTGTTCACGGCCATCTACCGCTCCACGCGGGACCGGGCCATCATCCGCTTCCCGCTGACGGCCGAGCCCCAGGGCTTTGACGGCCGGGGGGATGGCAGGTGAGCCAAGCTCTGATCGAGCAAAGGCTGGTAGCCCTCCGCGATGAGGGCTACCGCGCGTTTAACAGCAAATTAATCCCCACGGTGGACCCGGGGCGCGTCATCGGCATCCGGGTGCCTGCGCTGCGGCAGCTGGCCCGGGAACTCAAGCGCGATGAACCCGCTGCCTGCCGGGCATTTCTGGACACCCTGCCCCACCGCTACCATGAGGAGGACAACCTGCACGGCTTTTTGATCGAGCTGGAGCCGGACTTTGCCCGCGCCCTGCGGCTGACGGAAGCCTTCTTGCCCCATGTGGACAACTGGGCCACCTGCGACCTGTTTTCCCCCAAGGTGTTCAAAAAGCACCCGGAGGAAATGCTGGCCACCGCCCGCCGGTGGGTTGACAGCGAGCAGCCCTACACCCGGCGCTACGGCATCGGCCTGCTGCTGAGCAACTACCTGGACGCGCGGTTCAGGCCCGAATTGTTAGAGCTGGTGGCCGATGTGCGCAGCGAGCACTACTATGTGCGCATGATGGTGGCCTGGTACTTTGCCACCGCGCTGGCCAAACAGCACGAAGCCGCCCTGCCCTATATAGTGGGCCGGCGGCTGGAGCGATGGACCCACAACAAGGCCATCCAGAAGGCCATCGAGAGCAGGCGCATCACCGACGAGCAAAAGGCGATGCTGCGGACGCTGAAGGCTACATAATGCTATAGCAGTTCTGATTCAACCCCATACAGCTCCGCCTCGGTCACGCTCTGTGCCAGGCGGAGCACGCTTTCCTGGATGCTGTCGGCCTGCGCCTGGCCAAAGGCCAGCGCCGCGATGGTGATATCAAACAGCGTATGGCTATCCTGATGGCCGGACTCCACCGCCGACAGGTTGAAAGCGGCGCGCAGGCGGCTGAGAATGCGCTTTACCTCGCTGCGCTTGTCCTTGAGGCTGCGGCACCAGGGTGCGCGAAAGCTCATGGTGATGATCAGCGCCGATACGCGGGTTTCGTCCATCATTTCCTCCGAAAAAATGCCCCGAGGCATGATGCCGCGGGGCAAAAAATCAATGCAGGATCAATACTCGGGCGGTACCTGCTGGCGCAGGTGTTCGTTGATATCCTCTGTCTGCAGCTTGTTGATGTTGTCTTCGTCAGAGGGGGCCGTGGGCGAGGCCTTGCTCTCGTCTGCCGGGGCCTGGGCTACCTTCTCGGCCTCGGTCTTGGGCGGGTTGGTTGAATCGTACACGATGTTGCCGTCGCCCATCTCGCCTTCCTCGTCGATGCCGTTGTCGGCTTCACGCTTTTCCTTGGCCTCGGCCTCATGCTCCAGCGCGCGCACGCGGTGCAGCAGCTTGTCAAAGCGATCCTTGCCGGCCTTCAGTTCCTGGCTGAGGTTGCCCGCTAACTCGTGAAACTCCTCCTTGCCCATGGACACGGCGTCCGCCAGGGTGGAGGCGCCCTTTTCGGCGGTGGCGCGCAGGCCGCTGAGCGCGCTGTGCAGCGCACTCTTTGCCTCGTCGGGCGTGGTGTATTGCTTGACCTCGGGGTCGTCCACGGCGTCCTTCACCTTTTCGTAGGTGTTGACGCTGAAATCCTTCACCTGGGTGAACACGTCACCGCTCTTTTCCTTGATGACGTTAAAGGTGTCCTCGCCTTTTTTGGCAAACTTGTCAAGGTTTTCCTTGGTGGCCACTTCACCGATTGCATCCGCCACCTTTTCCACCGCGCTGGAGAGCGCGCCGATGGTGGCCATGGCTGCCTTCTTCAGGGGATTGTCCTGATTCTGGTTGGTTTTGTTTTCCTGTCCGTCCATGTAATCACCCTCCTTCGGTTTGATAGATTATAACCAATCGGCAGGCCTGTTAAACCAAGGCGCCGGTTGTCAAAGGCGCATCAAGGGGCTATAATGGGCGCATTGCGGAGGTCGGCATGACGGAAGAAATCAGGCTGCAAGACGTGGTGGAGATGCGCAAGCCGCATCCCTGCGGCTCAAAGGAGTGGACGGTCACCCGCATCGGGGCGGATATCAAGCTGCGCTGCCTCAAGTGCGGCCGCGTGGTGATGCTCGACCGGGTGGATTTTTTGCGCCGCCGCAAGAGAGTGCTGTTGCAGGGGCCTGATGCGCCCGAGGTGAGCCTGGGCCTGAGCCCCCGGCCGGCAGATGAAGGAGAACAGTCAGACACATGAGCGAACAAAATAACAACGGCAAGCCGGAGGAACAGCAGAACACCGCCCCCAAGCCCGACGAGGCAACCCCGGCCGGCGAACCCGCTGCCCAGGGCAAGGGCAAAAAACCCAAGAAAGAGAAGAAAAAGAAGACCGTGGGGCAAGAGATCCTCAGCTGGGTGTTGACGCTGGTGGCCGCGGTGGTCATCGCCGGCCTGGTGCGCGCGCTGCTCATTGAGCCGGTGCGCGTGCAGGGCGGCAGCATGGATACCACGCTGGTTAACGGCGAGGTGATGCTGGTGACCAAGCCCGAGGTGCTGCTGGGCCGCCTGCAGCGGGGCGACGTAATCATCTGCCGCTACCCCGGCCGCAGCAAGACCAACACCATGCGCCTGGGCGCGCCGCTGGACATGAGCCTGACCAGCCACACGCTGTTTGTCAAACGCCTGATGGGCCTGCCGGGTGACACCATCGAGGTGCGTGACGGCCATGTATACCTGGACGGCCAGATGCTGGACGAGCCCTACATCGACAATGATAAGTGGGGCGGCCGGCCCTTTGGCCCCTACACGCTGGGCGACAATGAATACTTCGTCATCGGGGACAACCGGGCCAGCAGCCACGACAGCCGCTACCCCGAGGTGGGCCCCATCACCGGGGACATGATCGTGGGGCATCCCAAGTTAGTGGTGCTGCCGCTCAACCGCATCAGGACCATCAAATGACCGGCAAGCCGCGCAAGGGCTGGAAGGCCGGGCTATTCAGCTGGCTGCGCTCCTTCGCGGGGGCGGGGCTGGCGGCGCTGCTGGTGACCACGCTGCTGGCCTTGCCCATCCGCGTGCAGGGCGGCAGCATGGATGGCACCCTGCGCGACGGCGATATGCTGCTGGTCACCAGGCCGCAGGCGCTGTTAGGCAGCTTTCAGCGCGGCGACGTGGTGATCTGCGAATACCCCGGCCGCAGCCGGACGACCAGCCTGCGCCTGGGCGCGCAGCTGGACATGGGCCTCACCAGCCACACGCTGTTTGTCAAGCGGCTGATGGGCCTGCCGGGCGACACCATCGAGGTGCGCGGCGGCCATGTGTACCTGGACGGGCAGCTGGTGGACGAGCCCTATATCGACAGCGACAAATGGGGCGGCCGCGCCTACGGCCCCCATACGCTGGGCGAGGATGAGTACTTTGTCATCGGCGACAACCGGGCCAGCAGCCACGACAGCCGCTACCCCGAGGTGGGCCCCATCAGCGGCGACATGATCGTGGGGCACCCGAAGCTCGTGCTGTTTCCCCTCAACCGGATCGGGGCGGTTTACTGATTTTCAGCGGTTGTCTCTCTATCACCAATTTAAGGGAGGTGTCGGAGGGCTTGTCCTCCGACTGCAATCCGCGCCAGCGACAAGCGTGGTGGCGCGGCAGGCCTTGCGTAAGCAAGGGTTTCCTTGCCCTCCGCCGCCCGGGAACGAAGTGAGAGGCGGAGGGCCAAAGGCCTAACCATCAAAAAACCGCAGTTTTTTGATGGCGTGAACGGAATCCTCTGCCGGAGGGTTCCTTTTTTACACCATCCTGCCTTTATGATACAATACGCCTGAGGTGATTTGCTTGCAGGAGCGCTGCGTAATCGTAGACGGACACAGCCTGATGTACCGGGCCTTTCACGCGCTGCCGCCCATGGATGCGGACGGCGTGCCCA
>Ga0123333_10002621_pt1 | contig 18142 bp, 16 predicted proteins | sample BioC12SIPDNA_3_FD_89957 | JGI IMG/M metagenome (GOLD analysis project Ga0123333, IMG submission 89957) | Anaerobic biogas reactor microbial communites from Washington, USA - Biogas_R2_B C12 SIP DNA | ecosystem: Engineered > Bioreactor > Anaerobic > Unclassified | place: Washington, USA... | reverse complement strand
CCGGGGCCGCCGATGACACGCCATGGCAGCGCGTGCCGCTGGAGGGGATAAGCGTCGAGTGGCGGGACCGGACGGTGGACGTGCTCGATCTGGCGGACGCGCTGGATGCGTTGGCGGCCGAGAGCGCGCGACTCAAGGACGTGGTGATGCTGCACTGGTTCGGCGGGCTGAAATATTCCGAGGTAGCGCGCTGTCTTGGCGTAAGCGCTAGCACCGTTGAAAAGGACTTCCGGTACGCGCTGGCGTGGCTGAATCGTCGTCTGACGGGTAACTCCGAAGATGTCCGATGAGTTTCATCTGCGCGTGCAAGAGCTGCTCGAGCAGGCCTTGCAGTTGGATTCGCCGCAACGGCCGGCCTATCTAAAGCGCGAGTGCGGCCGCAACGACCTGCTTTTGCAGGAAGTACTCTCGCTGCTACCGCATTACGAGCAGATGCGCGCGTTTGAGCCGGAGCGGCCGCAGAAAACAGCTCTCAGCATGCCGGGCACGACAACTTACGGGGAGATCGCCCTGGCGGTGGAGCAGGAGCCGCCGGAAGCGGAGCCCGAGCTGCCGTTCGCCCTGGGGCAGTACCGCGTCGTGCAACTGCTGGGGCGGGGCGGGATGGGCGTCGTGTACCGGGCCGTCCACCCGACGCTACGTAAGGAATTCGCGATCAAAGTGTTGCGCAAGGACCTTCTCTCGTACGAGGACCGCTGGCGATTCGCGTTTGAGGCTCACATCCTGCGGCAATTGCGACACCCGGGCATCGCCCAGATCACTCATGCCAGCGAAATCAGCACCACCAGCGGGCCCCAGCCGTATTTCGTATTGGAATACATCGAGGGTGAGTCGCTCATCAGATACGCCGAATCGCATAAGTTGGACGTGGATGCTCGGCTGGGACTTTTTTGCCGGGTCTGCGAAGCGGTCGAGTACGCGCACTGGCACGGCGTGATTCACCGGGATCTGAAGCCGAGCAACATCCTGGTGGACACGACCGGGCAGCCGAAAGTTCTGGATTTTGGAATTGCCCGGCTGGCCGAGCTTCAGGCTGACGCGCTGCGCAACGAGCGCGGACGGTTTGTGGGCACGCCCGAATATGCCAGTCCGGAGCAAACGCGGGGTCTCACGGAGCAATTGACGCCGCGCTCGGATGTATACAGCCTGGGCTTGATTGCGCACGAGTTGCTGACCGGGCGGCGGCCGCGGCTGGAGCATGGGCAGTTGCAGCTTGACGTTTCGCGCGTGTGTCCGATCGATAAGCGCGGGCGGGCACCGTCGAATCTGAACGAATTTCACTACTTCCTGAAGGGAGTGCTGTGCAACGCGCTGGCGCACGATGAGGCGCGGCGCTACGCCTCGGCGGGCGAGCTGGGCGCGGATATGGAGGCCCTGCGGGGCATAGTCGCACCGCCACGCGGCTGGGCAGCGTTGAAGAACCGGCTGCGGGATCTGATCTGCCCGCGCAGCCAGTGGGCTCCCAGCTCAGCCAGCCGCCCACTGAGCGCGGTTTTGCGTAAGCGAGTATCCATGGCTCTGGAGGCGGAAGACCATTATTTGCAGCAGGGACGACCGGCGCCGCATTCTGGGTCGTGACGTCGGCGGCACGGCTGGGTGGGGGCATATTGCTGACGAAAATCATCGGAGAGGGCGAAACGTTGCTTGATAAAGCCACTGCCGCAGGCAACGCACTCGCCGTTTGGTATAATCCTCAGTGTCGCCGCGAACGGCATAGTGGTCGAGTTCAAGTAAAGTATTTCGGCGCTGCAACGACCGCTCGGGCGTGCAACGCCAGGAGCTTGGCGCGTGTCGCACTACATTACGCAGCCTTGTATCGGCGTGAAGGACACAGCTTGTGTCGAGGTATGCCCGGTCGATTGCATTCACCCGCGCAAAGACGAGCCGGATTTCGAGGCCGCTGAGCAGCTTTACATTGACCCGGATACGTGCATCGATTGCGGCCTGTGCGTCGACGAATGCCCCGTCAAAGCCATTTTTCCCGAGGACGAAGTCCCTGAGAAATGGCGCGATTTTATCGAGCGCAACGCCCAGTACTATCGCCGGTCGTAGGAGGCTTTGCGCGGCCGGGCACCGTTCTATGATTCCCCGCCGGCCGGGGGGTCATCGCCTGGAGCGCGCTGCACTTCCGGCAAGTCGAGGTCGACGCCCTTAAGTTTCTCCGACCACTTGTTCATGGCGATGGCCATCTCCGTGATTTTGGCGCGGGTCATGTTCTGGGCGATGTTCGCGCCTTCGGGAGCACCGACCAGATTTTGCAGTTGCCGCTCAGCCTCGCGAATGGTGACTTCGATGTTGTTGCGCAGTTCCACCACGTCGGGACTGCTGCTCTGATCGCGGACGCGCGACAGGGGATCATCGCGGACGTAGCGGCACACGCAGTAGTGCATTAGCCGGCCCAACTCGGCGATGTATCGCCGCCGGGTGGCGTCGTCCAAGTTGCCGCGCTGCGGATCCAGCGCTTCCAAGGCCGCCAGATCGCCGCCTTCGGCGCGCATGCGACCGTTCTCGATGTTCTTCAAGCGCTGCTGCAGCAAATCCACGATCGCGGTCGAACTGGCGCGTCTTTCCGTCAGCCCGGGCGCCTCCGCCAGGTTCATGGCGCGATATATCAAATCGAGGGTCCGTGGCGCGGTCTCCTTTTCGCCCGCCGCGCGCAGGGCCGCCAGCATTTCGTTCATCGCGCCCGGGTCCAGCTTGGGCTGCAACTTCCGCAGCCCGACGGCCGCCGCCGCGCGGACCCCGGTACGCTCATCCTGCAGCGCGCCCAGCAGGATATTAAAGGTCCGCGGGTCGTTCAGCTCGCCCAGCACGATGAGCAGCCGCGCCGCCGGCACCAGCTCCGCCTTCTTGTACGCGCTGCCGATGCTCTCAATCGCCGCGGCAGCGTACGCATCCGTGAAGCCGCGTCCGCCGCGTGCGCCCTGACGCAACTGAGCGACGGCCTGCTGCGCGCCCGCGACGTCATCGCCGATCACCATCGCAATGCGTTCACCGATCCAGGCGCGAAGCGCGGCGCGATCGTCATCGCCTAGCAAATCTTTGGCGCGCAAGGCATCCAGCCCGTCGTCCGGCTCGGCCGGAGTGGCGGGCGGTTGTTGAGCGGCCAGCACCATTACGGCGCCTGCGAGGAAAACCGGTAACCCCCAAAGGGTGCGTTTCATGCGTGGCTCCATGCAAGACTCGCGTCCATTGTAACCGACGGACGGGGCCCGCGACTACGCCCGCCGTGCGCCTTGCATCACTGCTGTTTCAACGCCTCGGCCAAACCCGGCACTTGGTCCGCCCCGACCGGCACTTGGATGGTCGAACCCTGAAAGTCATCGCCGATCGGCTCAAAACGTCCGCCGAGCTGCCGGGCCAGGAACGCCTCGGTGACCGCGTTGAAAGCCATGTTGTTCTCCGGCCGCGCGAAGCCGTGCCCTTCATCGGCGAACAGGACGTAAGTGACCGGGATGTTTTTCTCCTGCATGGCGGCCACGATCTGGTCCGACTCAGCCTGATTGACGCGCGGATCGTTGGCGCCCTGCCCGATGAGGAGCGGCCGCCGAATCTGGTCGACGCGCGTTATGGGCGAGCGTTCCAGCAGGAATTTGCGGCCCTCCTCGGTTCGCGGATCGCCGACGCGCGCCGCGAACAGGTCCAGAATCGGCTTCCAGTAGGGCGGAATGGATTCGAGCAGCGTTACCAAGCTGGATGGCCCGACGATATCCACTCCGCACGCAAACAACTCCGGCGTGAACGTCAGGCCCACCAGGACCGCGTAGCCGCCGTAGCTGCCGCCGAGGATCGCGACCTTCTGCGGGTCGGCAACGCGCTCCCGGATCGCCCACTGCACCGCATCAACGAGGTCGTCCTGCATTTTGGCGGCCCACTGGCGGTCGCCGGCGTTGGTGAATTCCTTCCCGAAGCCGGTGGAGCCGCGGAAGTTGACCGACAGCACGGCGTATCCACGGTTCGCCAGCCACTGGTGGTATGCGTCATAGCCCCACTCATCGCGCGCCCATGGTCCGCCGTGGACGTCCAGCACCATCGGCAGCGGGCGGTCGGGCCGGCCGTCATTGTCCGGATCAGACTCGGGCGGCAGGGACACATAGCTGACGAGGTCCAGGCCATCGCGCGACTTGATGATGACCGGGTGCATGCGAGCCAGAGTCAGCTTCTCCAATTCCGGGCGATTCGTGAACAGGAACTTAGCTTTGCGGGCCGGCCGTTCGTAGAGATAGTACTTCACCGGGCCGTTGTCGAGCACGTATGCAACGATCCACTTTGTGTCGTCGAGCGTGCGGCTGGTGATTTCGAAATCGCCGTCGGCCACGGCCCGCAGCGCGGCGAAATCAGGTTCCATCTTCGGATCGAGGACTTTCCAATGTACGCGCTCGTACGTGAATGACACCGCCTCGAGCGTAAACTCGGTGGGGTGCACCATAGCGCCGCTGACGTCGGCGCGCGGATCCTCTGCAATGAGCGTTTGTTTGCCGTCGTCGAGCCGGATTTCGGTGAAGGCCGCCGTGTTCCGGCCGCGGCTGTCGATGAGCCGCAAAACGTGCCCGGTCTTGTCGAAGCCGGCCACGTTCGTGCTCAGGGCGTCTTCGGGCGCAAGCTCGATAAACGGCTGCCATGTCCCGTCAGTGGGCCGTTGGAAGATTTCGCGTCCGCCGTCGGGAGTGGTGCGTTCGGCAAGGCGAATCTGGTAGTCCTCGTCGGCGTGGAAGGCCATAAAGCCCTCGTTTTCCAGTACTAGTTGCCGCTCGCCGGTCGTCAGATCCAGGCGGTAGATATCGTGAAGCTCGGGATTGCGATCGTTCAGGGCGATCAGAATTTCGTTCGGCTTGCGGTGGCTGAGATTTTGGATTCGCGCCTGGACGTTCTCCAGTGGTGTCAAATCGCGGATGTCCCCGCGGTCGACGTCGACGCTGTACACGCGCCAATTCTCGTCTCCGTCCTTGTCCTGGAGGTACAGCACGTGCCGCCCGTCGAATGCCCAGAAGTAGATGCGGATGCCGCGGCCTTTGTCCTGAGTAATCGGCCTGGCGGCGGCCGGGTCGCCGAGTGGGCCGACCCAGACGTTCAGCACGCCGTCGACCGGCGCCAAATACGCCAGGTACTGACCGTTGGGGCTGATCTGCACGGAAGCACGCTGCGGATTTCCAAACAGCGTCTGGCGGGGAATTAATGGGGTCTGATCAGCGTACGCGAAAGGCAGGTTGGCGGCGGACATCATCATAGGGATCATCCACTTACGGAACCACATAAGAACCTCTTCAACATACTAGCGCGGCCGACGGCAGCCCAAGGTCGGCCGCGCTGTCAATTGCAGAGCTTAACACACCCCAGCGAGCGCAGAAGGGGGCATGCGGAAATCGACAGATCCGATCGTTCGACATCGTTGCGTTCATGCTCTTGTTGACCGACGGCTGACACGCCGGCCCTGATGTAGGGTTCGCCGCGGGGGCGGACCAGGATTGACTTTTCGAATCATCACGCCGGCTGAGCCGCAGACGCTTCGGCAGCGTTCTGAGTCTCCTTCGGCCCCTTTACCGCGCGGTGCAGGATTTCCGCCACGTCGAGCTGCTGCACGTCATCAAACCCCTGATCGCGGCAGCCATCGGTCAGCATAGTCATGCAGAATGGGCACGCGGTCGCAATGGTCGGCTTCGTGCCCGCAGGCGTTGTACTTGTGCCACCGCCGGGAATCACGCGCAGCAGTTGCTTGACGCGCGTGTGGTTGACGCGCGCGTCGCCGTGCTCCTCTTCCTTCCACATCTGCGCCCCGCCCGCTCCGCAGCACATGCCGCGATCGCGGCTTTCCGGCGCTTCGGCCACATACGCGCCGGGAATCTGGTTGATGATCTCGCGCGGCGCATCGTAAATCTGGTTGTGCCGGCCGAGGTAACACGCGTCGTGGTACGCAATTGTCGCCTTCAGCGGGAACCGCGGCCGCAGCTTGCCCTGCTGAATGAGTTGGGCTAACAGCTCGGCGTGGTGAGTTACTTCGTAATGCCCGCCGAAATCAGGGTATTCGTTCTTCAGCGTGTGATAGCAGTGGGGACAAGTCGTGACGATCTTCTTGACGTTGTAGCGGTTCAGCGTCTCGATGTTGGCTTGTGCAAGCATCTGGAAGAGGTACTCGTTCCCCGCGCGGCGGGCCGGGTCGCCGTTGCACTGCTCCTCCGGGCCGAGGATGGCGAAATCAACGCCGGCTTCCTGCAGTAGTTCCGCTGTTGCGCGGGCAATCTTGCGCGAGCGGTCGTCGAAGGAGGGGGCGCAGCCGACCCAGAACAGCCATTCCGCGTCGGGCTTTTCGGCCCGCAGAGGAATATTGAGCCCCTGGGCCCATTCCGCGCGTTGCTCGGGCGAGAAGCTGTAGGGGTTGCCGACCGTCTCCAGCCCCTTGAACGTGGCCTGCAACTGCTCGGGGAACTCGCCGCGCTCCATGACCAGGTTGCGGCGCAAGTCCACGATCTTGTCGATGTACGTGATGAAGACCGGGCATTCCTGCTCGCACGCCCCGCAGGTCGTGCACGCCCACAGCACCTCCGGATTAATCCACGCCGGCGTCAGCTGCTCGGTTTGCAGCACGGCCGGCGCGGCGGGATCGTGCAGCAGACGTTGGTGGTCGCGCGTACCATGCGGCTTGCCGGGCGCTTCCACTTCCACCGCGCCCTGCTCTGTGGAATCGGTCTTTAATTGGTCTTCCGGCTTGCGCTTCAGCGAAAAGCGCGGCCCGATCAACTGCTCCTCGCGCAGGTACATGTGATCGCGCAGTGCGATGCACAAATGTTTGGGCGACAGCAGTTTGCCGGTTCGCGTGGCGGGGCACTGGTCGCTGCACCGCCCGCACTCGGTGCACGTGTAGAAGTCCAGCGCGGCTTTCCAACTGAAATCCTGGATGCGCTTGGCGCCGAGCGTTTCCTCGCGCTCCAGCCGGCCCTCGATGTCCTGGATCGGCGGCACGCGGCCGCTGGGTCCGAGCCGGCGGAAGAATACGTTCGGCAGCACGGTGATGACGTGGAAGTGTTTGCCGTAGGGCAGCAGGTTCAGGAAAAGCAGCACGAGAATCGAGTGCGTCCAGAACCCGGCCTGCATGAGCCCGGTCTGCACGTTCTCGGCCAGCGGTGACAGAATTCGCCCGGTCAGCGAGCCGAACGGCACAGCCGCCATGAACTGGCCGCCCTCGAACTTGTTAATGTACGTCCCCTCGTAGACCAAATCCGCGACCATCATCACAAAGATAATGGTCAGGATCAGCACGCCTTCGAGGTTTAGCGTCAGGCGGCCCAGGCGAACGACCAGGCGATTCCAGCAGAAGACCAGCACGCCGACGATGACCAACACCGTGAAAATGTCACGCAGGAACGCATACGCCACGCCCAATGGCTGATGCAGTCCGAACAAGCCAAAGGCGAAGTGCGGTCCAAAGTACGGACGCGCCCAGAGAATGAGGGAGTTCAGCAGTAGCACCATGAAGCCGAAGAACACGGCGATATGTGCCCACCCCGCCAATGGATAGCGTGGCATGCGCTTCTGGCCGAACATGTAAACCAGTACCGACTTGATCCGCTCGCCAAGATGGTCAAACCGGTTGTCGGGGGCCTGGGCGACCATCATCAGTCGCACGCGCCGCATTGCGGAATACGCGAAAATTCCCCAGCTCAGAATCAGCAGCAGCGTCATCAAGGACCATGCCATGCAGCACCTCGCGATCGGACAGGAGCTTGGAATTGTAGCGGAGGGGCAACGAGTCACCAAGACACGCAGCAACCATTGGGGCACATGTTATAGCCGCGGAGGCCAACCACCGTTCACTACGAGAATTGCGGATCGCGGGTTTCGGGTTACGGCAGTGGCCGGAACGACAGCAGGTCGCGCACGTCCAGGTTCGCGGCGGCGGCATAGCGCCGGGCGAAGTCGTCGAGGTTGGCCTTCGTGACCAACTCACAAGGAATGTAGCGACGTGTGGGAGCATCCGGAACGAGCATCAGCCGTTGAGCGGCCACTTCCATCGCGGTGTACCCGATCTGCCCGTCCAACGGGCCAACCAAAGCAAGCGCCTCGCCGGACTCAAGTCGCGGCCAGAGGCGGGGGGCGGCGCTTAAAGTGGCGAAATGATTGCGCGGGGGCAGCCGCAAACGAGGCTGAAGCGATAACCATGGCTCCGGGTCCAAGGTGACGATCAGCTCGGCGGTGCTGAACCGCTCCAGTGTCTCGGCGATCAGGCGCTGTGCGCTGCGATCAGACGCCCAGGTATTGACGTCCGCCAGGCGGGCCAGGTTTGGGTTGTCACGCACGGTCGCCAGGAAGCGCGCGTAAGTATCGGAGGCGGATTGATCGCGCCCATCCGCGTGAAAGAGCGCGTAGCTGCGTTCCTGCCGCACATGGCCGAAAGCGTTTACGGCGGGCGGCAACACCGACCGCAAGTTCTGGGCCAGGATTTCGGCGGCCTGCGGCAGAGCGACCTCGACGTGGCCGCGCACGGCGGGGTTGTTGATGGGGGACCCAACCGTTACGAGCACGATGCCCGTCTGCCGGATGCGTTCGATAAGCTGCGCGTGGTCTGGGTCGTTTGGAGCACGTGCGCTCGGGAGATAAACGCAAATGGCGTTTGGTTTCTGCGCAAGGGCCTCTTCGCCGGCGGCAGATAGAGATGACGGCTGGGCGTCGGGCGGAACAACCGTGTGGCAGTGGACATTCGGGTAAGCTGCCGCGAAGCGTTGAGCGCCACCGCAGACAGCGGCGGAAATGGCGTCAGTGGCCGGAGGCCCGATAAATCCGATCACAGTATTGGCGGCGAGCGTCCGGCCCGCAGCCGCGCGCTCCGGATCCCTTCCACACCCGATAAAAAGCGAGGCAAACGTTAATACGAGTACCGTTGCCGTGAAACTGGAGGTTCGGATAACGCCGGCCATGTAGCTCTCTGTCGAATCGGCCCGCTGTTGCGTCACCGACAATTGCCGATTACGGTATAATACGTAGGTTCGGTTGTGGATTGAAGCTATCGTGAGCGATAGAGGTATCCTAATGATCCGCTCATTTGCTGTCACGTTCGTTTGCTTCCTGGCGGTTGCGGCTCTCGGGCAGACGACTACTACGACGACTGACCCGCAAACGCAGACACCCACCGAAAACTTGGCGCAGGCCGCGGCGCACGGCCCTGCTTCTTGGGTGACTGCTGCCCGGCAACGGCATCAAGCCTTTATCGAGGCACGGGTTACGAACCCGCGGCAGGGCGAATTGGCCGGCACCGGTGACGGCTTGGAACCCAACCCCGCGACAGGGACCGGGACCGGCACGGTCGGGACCGGCGGCCTGGGCGGGCTCGGAGATTTCGGCGGCCTGCTCGACCTGGTCGGCGGTGCAGGCGGAATCAGCGATTTGCTGGGCGGGCTCAGCGGCGGAACCGGACCTGCCGGAACCGGCGGCATGACTATCCAGGACTTGCTGGCGCTGCGTGATCAGCTTCTGGGCGAGAGCGGCGGCAGCAGCACCAGCGGCACGTCCGCCACATCGGGCAAATCCGGGGCCGACAACGGCAAGACCGCAGCTAGATCTATGGAACTGCGCGGCGGCAGCGGGGCGATTGGCCGCCTGCCCAAGATTGACGACCGGAGCGCAACCACGCCGACCGCTCTGGCCGACACAACCACTACCGGCACGACGCAACAGCCGAAATTCATGGCTCGGCTGGCGACCGGTTTGGCCGACGCGTTCTTCGGTGCCGTGTCGTTCGGTTTTCAATCCGACGCGTTCGTATCGTATGTGAAAGCATGGATGCGTCCGATGTTCTTCCCGCAGGAGTACGGCGGTTCGGAAAGCGCGGACGACGACACCGACGAAACGGACAGCGACAGCGACTCGGGCTCAATCATCTGACGCTCGAGTGCCGAATTAAGTGAAGCCGCAGCGTTGCGCGCTTCGCGTGCGGCGGTGTATAGCCGCTAGAGGAAGCAGTGAGGACGGCCGGCTGAGCGGCGGCTGGGCGTAGCTGGATACGCGGCTCTCGTGACCGGCGCGCAAGGAGGCGTCATTTCGGGCGGTTGACCTCGGAAGGCCGTCCAAATCCGCAATCAGGTGAAACATGGCCATCATTCCGCCGCCGTTTCGGGGCGTACGCCTGTTCGGCAAGACTGCACTTATCGTCAGCACGCTGGCATGCCTGACTTCGATGGGGCTCGGTTTGTTCGAGCTGACACAGAATGACCACCTGTGGGGCCTGGCCCTGGTTGCCGCCGGGCTGATGCTGCTAGCGGTAACGATACTGATGTACGCGCAGCTAACCCTGGCGCATCGCCTGATGGGCGACACGCACCGCACATACGGCGCGCTGCTGGACATTACCGAGTTGTTGCGGCGGCAGACGGATTACACCCATACAATCGCAGATAACAGTTCGCTGTCGGATTGGGCAAAACGCGTGGTGTACCGCGAGAAGGATTACGAATACCTGCACGACACGATCAAAAGCGCCATTGTGCGTCAGGATTGGGAAGGCGCCGAGCAATTCATCTGCGACCTGGACCAGGAACTGGGGTTGCGCGAGGAAGCCGCCCGTTTCCGCCAGGAGGTCGAGCAGGCACGACGCGCCACAACTGAGGAGAAGATCGCGGCCGCCCTGAAGCGGTTCGATCTGCTGTGCGAGCAGCACAAGTGGGACCAGGCGCGCAGCGAGACAACGCGGCTGAAGACGCTCTTCCCCAACGAGCCGCGGATCGAGGCGCTGTCGCGCGAGGTAGAGCTGCGGCGGCAGCAAGTGAAGCGCAAACTGCTCAAGGATTATGACGAGGCGGTCAGGGCCCAGAACGTCGACCTGGCGCACCAGTTGTTACTTGAGCTGGACAAATACCTGGGTGTAGACGAAGTGGCAGTCCTGAAGGAGTCGGCCCGCGGCGTCTTCAAGGCCCGGCTGTTCCAGATGGGCGTCGAGTTCAGCCTGGCGGTTACCGACCGCAATTTCCCGCGTGCGATAAGCGTGGGCGAAAGCATCGTGCGCGAATACCCCAACAGCCGTTATGCGCAGGAAATCACGAGTATGATGCCCGCGCTGCGCGAGCGAGCTGAGCGCGAGTCAGCCCAGCATGCGGTGTGAGGCTCAGCATGCAGCGTGACGAATTGCGAGCCGCGTTTGCGGCGCGCTTCGGATACGCGTGCCGGGCAGTGGCACGAGCACCGGGGCGGGTCAACCTGATCGGCGAGCACACGGACTATAACGAGGGGTTCGTACTGCCGATCGCCACGCCTCACGCGACCTGGGTGGCGGTCGGAGCGCCTCCGGCGGGCCGGGCGGCTCAGGGCGAGCGGACGATTCGGGCCTGTTCGGCCACGTTGGACGACATGCAAACCTGGGCGGCGGGGAAGTGGTCCAAGGCTCGGGCGCCGCACTGGACCAGCTACATAGCGGGCGTTGCGGAAATGCTGCGACGCCGCGGCTTGCCGGTTGCCGGTTTCGATCTGCTGATTCACAGCGATTTGCCGCTGGGGGCCGGTCTGTCCAGTTCGGCAGCCCTGTCGGTCGCCACCGCGCTGGGGTTGGCAAGCCTGGTGGGAGCGTCGTTGAGCCGGGAGGAGATAGCCCCGATCTGCCGGGCCGCGGAACACGAATTCGCCGGCGTACCGTGTGGAGTAATGGATCAGTACGCGTCGCTCTTCTGCCAGGAGAATCACGCGCTGCTGCTGGATTGCCGAAACCTGCAGATAAGACAGGTTCCGCTGCGGCTGGACGGGCACACCTTCCTGGTAATTAACTCGGGCGTGAAGCACGAGCTGGCGTCAAGCGAATACGCCAAGCGGCAGGAGCAGTGTGCAGCGGCGGTTGCCCACTTTCGGCAAGCCGACCCGGCCATACGGTCGCTACGGGACGTTACCGAATCGCAGGTCGCGGCCGAGGCAGAGCGAATGCCGGGCGAAGTGGCCGCTCGCGCTCGCCACGTCACGTCCGAGAATCGGCGCACCGTTTCCGCAACGGAATCGCTGGAAAGAGGAGATTTGTCGCATTTTGGGCGCTTGATGTACGAATCACACCTTTCGCTGCAACTCGACTACGAGGTTTCGTGCGCGGAGCTGGACCTGCTAATCGAGCTGCTGGCGGGCGTTCCCGGCGTGCTCGGGGCAAGAATGACGGGCGGGGGGTTCGGCGGTAGCGTGGTGGCCCTGGCGCGGGCAGACGCGGTCGATCACGTCCGGCGCGAGCTGCACCAACGATACGACACAACCGACCGGCAGGCCGCTCTCATCCTGGTCCGGCCGAGTGCCGGAGCATCGGTGACCTCCGGCGAGCAATAGGGGGCGCCGCGAGGTCCGGGCAAGCGATTCACCGGCTTGAGCTGCAAAGCGCTACTCCGGACGCCGCAATCCGAGCGTAAGTATCTAATTAACAGTTACTTACGCAACATTTCGGTCGCTGCTGCTCTCGAAACTTATTGACCGCTACCGAGGGTGATCGTATACTAGTTGGGCTATGCCCTAGGAATCAGCGTCCGTCGAGTTTGTTACAGCCGCCCAGTACGCGGCCCAGGCGGTGAGTGGTGGCGAAGAAACCGGTCAACAAGAACGCTTCCAAGAAAACGTCCCGTGGCGGTTCCTCGGCCGGGAGCGCACGCGCCCGCAAGGCTCCGGCTAGCAACGGGCGTGCCACAAGAGCAGCGAGCGCCAAAAAGCGCGCCCCGGTCGGGCGGGCGCAGCCGGCGCCCAAGGCAGCGGTCCAGCGCGTTTCAACGACTGATGAGGCTGTGAGGCAGGTTCGGACCAGTGCCGAAGCCGGCCTGACCAAGAAGGATTTGGAGCAGTTCCGCGAAATGCTATTGCAGAAGCGGGCTGAGCTGGTGGGCGACGTCCACACCTTGCGGCGTGAAGCACTCAAGGGCAGCCGGCAGGAGGTGGCCGGCGATCTGTCGAGCATGCCGATACACATGGCCGATCTGGGTACCGATAACTACGAGCTGGAGTTCACCCTGGGGCTGATTGAAGGCGGCCGCGCGGTGTTGCAGGAGATCGACGAGGCGCTTGAACGAATCGAGCGTGGCACGTACGGTATCTGCCAGGCCACCGGCAAGCCGATCGGCAAAGCCCGCCTGCGGGCCAAGCCGTGGGCCAAGTACAGCTACGAGTACGTCCTGGCACAAGAAACCGGAAAGCGGGCCTAGATCAGCTATTGTCGGCTAACAGACCCAACGAGGTAGCGGGACCGGCGAGCGAACGGACGAGCGGTGGCGCTGTGCGCCCGGCCGCGAGCGGTCGCGAGGGGGGCGGCGCCGAACGGGAGAGGGGCCTGCGGGCCATCTGGCATCTGCCTGCGCATCTCCGGTTCTGGTTGGTGGCCATTCTCGGCCTGGCGCTGGATCTGGGTTCCAAGAGCTGGGCGTTCACGACTTTGCGGCAAAGCGGGCGGCGCGTGATCATCCCGCACGTACTGCACTTTGAGACGGCGCTGAACGACGGGGCTTTGTTCGGGATCGGCAGCGGCCGGACAGGCCTGTTCCTGCTGGCGTCGGTGTTGGCGCTGGTATTGGTGCTGTGGATGTTCACGCAGACCTCTGCGCGGAGCTGGCTGGTGCAGCTTGCCCTGGGGGCCGTGCTGGCCGGGGCTTTGGGCAACATGTACGACCGCATGTTCGTACGGCTGGTCGGTGTGTCGGAATCGGGCGCGTTGCGGTACTACGAGAAGGTCGCCGATCCGGACGGCGGATCGGTCAGATTGCGCGAGTACCCGCCTCTGCAGGACGATCCGGGGCGTGCCGTGCCGCCGGTGGCCGCAGCCCAGCTTGCCGAGGTCGGCTATGTGCGGGATTTCATCAAGATTCCGGTCAAGTTCTACCGGACACAGCTCTGGCCGTGGGTTTTCAACGTGGCGGATTCGCTGCTGGTGTGCGGGGTGGCGATTCTGGCGCTGAAGCTATGGCGAGAGCGTGAGCGGGGCGGCGAAAAGCGTGGGGCGTCAGGGGAAAAGCTTGACCCGCAGCCACAAAAAGCTTAGGGTTTGAGCGGAAAATATCGTCCGGGGCGTGGCGCAGTCTGGTTAGCGCGTCTGCATGGGGTGCAGAAGGTCGCTGGTTCGAATCCAGTCGCCCCGACTTTGTTTGAGAATAGGCCCTTCGGCGAGAACGTCGAAGGGCCTTCTCTTTGTCGTTACAAGACTTGTGGCGTTCAATGTTCGGTTCAATAGAACTCCCTCCAAAATCACCCGCCGCTCGTCTTTTGTTGAAACTCTCCATCGTTCAGCCGCCGTTTGGGCCAGATCAAAGGCCTCCACGGCGTGTTCTAATCCAGTCAGTGGCGTGGCCCGGTTTGTTTGGATGTCGGCCTCGACCTTGTCCAACTCCTCCTTGTGCAGCACGGTCTTGGCGGTGAAGGTGTTCTTGTCCACCGCCCCGGCCAGGTAGGCGTCGAGCAGACGCTGCTGCATGGCCTCCAAGTCCGCCTTGCGGCGGCGCAGGTTCTTGAGGCGCTCTTCCCGCACCAGCGTCTCGTCCTTGCACGACTCGACGAGCTGGTCGCGGAACCACTGGCGCGTATCGTCGTCTTCGATCCGCAGCGTCTCCAAGTCGGTCAGGATCGCCGCTTCGAGCTGGTCCTGCCGCCAGCGGACGGTCGGGTGGTCCTTGTCGGGGTAGACGTTGGCGCAGCGGTAGTAGATGTACTCGCGGACGCGGCCGTCCTTCTTGTTGGTGCGTCGGATGCGTTCGGCGGTGATCCCGAAGCCGCAGTGGCCGCAGACGAACATGCTCGCGGCCAGGTAGTGGTTGACCTTGGCGGTGCGCCGGTTCTTCTTCTTGAGCAGCTTCTGGCAGTGCTCGAAGGTCTCCTTGTTGATGATCGGCTCGTGCTTGCCGACGAAGTACTCGCCCCGGAACTGGACCAGCCCGGTGTAGTACGGGTTGTTGAGGATGTACGAGATGGCGGTGCGGTGGAAGCGTGGCTGGCTGGACCGGAAGATGAAACCCTCGCGCTGCATCTGGTCGCCGACCTGCTCGAAGGTCATGGTGCCCGTGGCGTAGAGCTCGAAGATGCGCCGCACGGCCCTGGTGTTCTCCGGGTGTGGCTGAACGGGGCGCTCGCGGTCGGCGGGCACGTTGACGTACCCGTAGGCGGCCAATCCGGGGGTCCAGCCCTGGCGAACGCGTTCCTCGATACCCTTGAGCACCTCCTGCCGCAGGTTGTCCGAGTAGTACTGGGCGACGGCGGCCATGATGTTGAACGACAGCGCCCCGGCCGCCCCGGGGCCGAACTGGTTCTCGACGAACGCCAGCTTGATGCCCTGCTTGTCTTCGAGTTCCTGCATCCGCACCGCGTCGCGCATGTTGCGGCAGATGCGGTCGAGCTTGTGGGCGAGGATGATGGTGATCTTGTGCTTGCGGGCGTTGGCGACGACCCACTTGAGCATCTGGTTGAACGCGACGCGTTCGGCCCCGCGCTTGGCCGACTCGGCCACGACGAACTCGCGGACGATGTGCCAGCCTTCTCGCTGGGCCTTTTCGCGGGTGATTCGGAGTTGGGCGTCGATGGAGTAGCCTTCGCGTTGCTCGCGTGAAGACACCCGCGCCCATAGCACGCAGTTGTTCATGGGGTTTGGCCTCCTTTCCATAGCACCTGGACCAGTCGTCGAACGTTCATGAGAATCTCCACAGCTTCGGCGTCGGGCAGGTCGTATCCGTAGCGCGGCGACCACACTCGCCGCGTGTCCTCGACCATCGCCTGGGTGATCCACGCCGCCCCGGGCACGTAGCGGGCGGCAGCGGCGGTCGCGGACGAGGCCGACGCGCCTTGTCGTGGACACCCTTGCTCAGTTGGCGGAAGTAATCCAGTCGATTCTGCGGACATGGGCGTGTTCCTCCTTGGCTTTAGGCCTGCACGGCGTCGCTGCTGTAGTCGGGGTCAATCCATGCGCGCAGCCCGGCCTGCGTGAAGACGCGGCGGATGCGAACGATGGCGCGGGAGACGGTGTCGCGGCAGCAACCAAGCTGCTCGGCGATGGCCTTGACGGTGTGGCCTTCGCCCAGGCTGCGGCAGATCGTCTGATCGCGTTCATCGAGACGTTCCATCGCGGCCGCGAGGTCCATGTGTAGGTCCACCGGTTCGGGCTTGGTGACGTGCTCGGGCCAGACGAACCGGGCCGACGCGGGGTTGCCCATCGCTTGTAGGCGTTCGATGCGCTTCTGGTAGCGGTGCTTGGCGCGGAGGTGCGCCTTGATCTGCCGGTCGATCACGCCGGTCATGGCGGTGGTGCGCGACGCGCCGTTGGACTTGGCCGCGTCGTACTCGAACGCGGCGAGCTTGGGGATGATCTGCTGTTGGAGGTCATCGATCTCATCGCCGCTAATCCGCAGGCGACGGGCGCGACTGATCACGAGACGGGGCACTTCCTGTTCGACGATTCCGACGTAGCTGTTGGCAAGCATGGCTGGGCCTTTCATTCCATGGCCGTTGCTTCGCGTCGAGATCGCGTTCCGGGGTCTCGACGTCATGCCTGCCATGCTCCGCGCGTTACTCGGCCCGGTATCTAGGCCCGACGCTGCGCCGCTCACTTCATCTGCGCCACACCTGCGCCGCATTGCTGGGTCAGCGGCGCATCGCTCAGCCCACATGTGGCGCATGTGTGTTTAGTGGGTCACATCTTGTTGACCGAGCAAGTTCTCCGACCAGCGGCAAACAACGGGTGTCCGCGTCGCGGATCACGAGCGATCCGCATCACACGAACCCGAACCCGTTGGAGAACCGCTGATGCATGCACTGGCACGAAGAGACGATCCGGTCACGTCGCACCAGGCCGCTGAGGAAGTCGAAGCCAGCGGCCGCGCCGCTTCGCAGCGGCAAACCTGTCTGTTGGAAGTGTGGAAGAAGCCCGGTCAGACCGCCGCCGAGATCGCAGTGGCGACGGGGTTGGAGCGTCACGTTCCCTCTCGCCGGTTGCCGGAGCTGCGTAAGGCCCGCCAGGTGAAGACCGGGCCGGTGCGCCGCTGCACCGTCACCGGCAACCCGAGCATGACGTGGCTGCCGATGCGCGGCGAGGAGGTGTCGGCATGATTCCCACCTCCCTACCTAACCAGTTCATCTTTGAACCCGCCGAGTCGTACCACGCGGCGACGAAGGACTACCTGACCAGCCATCGCCTGGCCGACTTCCGGCGCTGCCCGCTGCTGTACCAGTGGAAGCAGACCGGCCTGGCCAAGGACAAGGACCGCCCGGCCTACTTCCTCGGTCGTGCCGCACACACGCTGATTCTCGAAGGCCGTGAGAAGTTCCTGGCCGAGTACGCCGTCGGCGACGGGCCGATCAACAAGACCACCGGCAAGCCCTTCAAGAGCGACTCGCAGGCCTACCAGAAGTGGGCCGAAACCCAGGGCAAACCGGTCCTCACCGAGGACCAGGCCAAGGAGATCGAGCAGCTCGCGGGGGGCGTGATGGCCCAGGCGCTCGCGCGGGAACTGCTGGTTCTGGGCGTGGCCGAGGCGGTGCTGCGGACGCGCTGGCACGAGGTGGACTGCCAGGTTCGCATGGACTGGTTCACGCACATGGCGGGCGGGGCCATCGTCGACCTCAAGACCTGCGATCACTTGGACTACTTCGAGGTCGACGCCCGCAAGTACCGCTACGCCCACCAACTGGCCTTCTACCGCTCGATCAGCGCGGCGGCGGCGGGCATCGACCCACGCGAGATGCCGGTCCACCTGATTGCCGTCGAGAAACAGCCCCCGTTCCGCTGCGGCGTGTGGCGCATGGGCGAGGACGTCCTCGCCATCGCGCAGAAGGAGAACGAGGAAGCGGTCAAGCGCCTGCGCGACTGCCGCCAGCGCGACGTGTGGCCGACCGGCTACGAAGAACTCCGCACCTTCGACTGGATGTAACCCCCGGCCCCCGGAAATCGCAATCCCCAACCTCCCGAAAGGAGCACACGAACATGAGCCTGTTATCGCAACTACAAGTCGGCAAGCGTCCCGCCCCGCGGCGCTGCATGGTCCACGGCGTCCAAGGCGTGGGCAAGAGCACCTTCGGGTCCAGCGCCCGCAAGCCGGTGTTCATCCAGACCGAGGACGGCCTGGGCGAGATCGACTGCGTCAAGTTCCCGCTGTCGCACTCGTTTGCCGAGGTCATGGCGGCGCTGACGGAACTGGCCTCGCAGGACCACGACTTCGAGACGGTGGTCGTCGAT
>Ga0123333_10002610_pt1 | contig 18183 bp, 12 predicted proteins | sample BioC12SIPDNA_3_FD_89957 | JGI IMG/M metagenome (GOLD analysis project Ga0123333, IMG submission 89957) | Anaerobic biogas reactor microbial communites from Washington, USA - Biogas_R2_B C12 SIP DNA | ecosystem: Engineered > Bioreactor > Anaerobic > Unclassified | place: Washington, USA... | reverse complement strand
GGGCTATCGGAGCCGATGAGCTGCGCGCCACGCGGGACGGCGCCAATCCCCGGCACCGGCTCGACGAGGTAGCCGTCTTCGTCATTGCTGACCAGCAGCAAGGCCCCCCTCGTCGTGCCCAGTAGCTCGCTGACCGTGCCGATCATCAGGACGGAGAGCTGATCTACGTCGAGGGTGCGGCTGATCGCCTGGGAATAGCGGCGCACAACCTGGCTGGTCTGCAGCTCCCGGCCCAACAGCGAGCTGTAGAGAAGCCGCTCCAGCAGGCGCCGGAAGGGCTGGTAGAGGACAAAGCCCAGCACGAGGATACCCAGGATGACGAGGTAGTTACCGACCTGATCAAGCTGCAGCCGGGAGGTGGCGACGAGCGTGGTGGTGAGGACCAGGGCAGCAGGGACCGCGGAAGCCAGGACGAGAAGCAGGTAGGCAAGCGACTTGCGCAGGATGGCGCGGATGTCGAAGAGCTGGTGGTTCGTGGCGGCGCGCAGCAGGACGACGGCGGAAAGAAAGCGCACGAGGTGGCCCCCGGCCTGTACCCAGGGGCGGTTGTCGAAGACCAGCACCTCGCCGGCCACCGCCATGGTCACAAAGAAAATCCAGTGCAGCAGGCGGTTGGCGTGCCACGGGAAATAGGCCCGGCGATAGTCCAGCCAGGTGCGCGCGAGAATGACGACGCTGAGGCCCAGCCAGAGGCCAAAGGCCAGCCAGCCGCCCACAGTCGGGGCGAAGTTCGCCAGCGGGAGGGGAATGGTTATCTCCGTCGAAGGGGGCAGGTCCAGCAGGATAGATCCCGCCAGGATAAAGGCGGCAACCCAGGCCCAGGTGTGCGAGAGGGACCAATCGAGATAGTCGGCTGTGGCAAGGGCCAGCAAAAGCGTGCCGGCGGCGAGCAGCTTGACAGGCGCATTGAAAGCCGTTTCGGGCTCCGTATAGCCGAGAAGCAAAACCCAGGCAGCAGAGACGGCCAGGTAGCCGCCAAAAGCACGGACCCGCTGGCCCGGCCTGCTTCCCCAGGCCAGCAAATAGAGGAGCAGGACGGCATAACCAATGGCCGTGACCGGCGGAAACAGGGCGAGAATCTCAGAGATGTCAACCATAGGAAGAGCCAGCAAGCAGGACAAACACCGGCGGCTTGGAGACAGTCAGCATGGGAGCCAGGACGATTGCGATTGTAGCGACGCCCTCTGGCGCGGGCAAGAAACAAAAAGAGCGCAACTTACGTTACGCTCATCAGCGGATGGGGTGGGATTCGAACCCACGAGGGCTTTCGCCCCACACGCTCTCCAGGCGTGCGCAATAGTCCACTCTGCCACCCATCCAGCGCCGGTGATTATACCAGCCGGCCGGGCGCAATGCCATTGCCGAAGATAAGAGTCAGCTTGGATCGCCGCGCCTCTTACCAGCCCACGGCTGCCCCATCGTTGCGCGGCTCGCTGCCGCCGATCAGCACGCCGCTCTCCAGGTCGCGGACGATGACCTGCCCGCCGCCGTAGTAGCCCTCGGGCTGCAGCCGGTGGCCTTTCGAGGTGAGGGCGGCACGCACGTTGGGGCCGGCGGCCTCCTCGACGGCGACGGCACGGTCGCGCTGCCACTCGAACCGGGGCGCGTCCAGGGCTGACTGTGGATCCATGCCGTAATCCACGAGATTGGAGCCGACCTGCAGGTGGCCCTGCGGCTGCATGAAACCACCCATCACGCCAAAACTGGCCCAGGCCTGTCCTTCATAGGTGATAAAGCCGGGGATTATCGTGTTGTACGGGCGCCGGCCCGGCCCAACCTCGTTGGGATGGCCCGGTTCCAGCGAGAAGTTGGCGCCACGGTTCTGTAGCTGCACGCCGGTCCTGCCGGCCGTCAGCCCACTGCCGAAGCCCATGTACAGGCTCTGGATCCAGCTAACCATGTTACCCTCTTCGTCGGCAACGGTGAGATAGACCGTGTCGCCGTGCCGGTCGGGCCGGCCGGGGCGTGGCTCCAGCGCGCGGTCGCTGCGAATCAGGGCGCGGCGCTCCTCAGTGTAACGCTCGCTCAGCAGCGCGGCGACAGGCACGTCTACTTGGCGCGGGTCCCCAATGTAGGCAGCGGCGTCGGCAAAGGCCAGCTTGATGGCCTCGATGAGCAGATGCCAGCGCTCGGGATCGTCGTAGGCCAGCGCCGGCAAATCGAAGCCGCGGGCGATGTTCAGCGCCAGCAGCGCCGTCAGGCCCTGCCCGTTGGGCGGGATCTCATGGAACGTATAGCCACGCCGATAATCCGTGGCAATCGGCTCCACCCATTCGGCATCATAGGCGACGAGATCCTCGCGGGTAAGGACGCCGCCGGCCTGCTGCACCGTCTCGGCAATCTGCCGGCCGATGTCGCCCGCGTAAAAGGCGTCGATGCCCTCGGCGGCAATCGTCGCCAGGGTCGCAGCAAATTCGGCGTTGCGGAACAGCTCTGCCGGGCGCGGGGCGCGCCCGTTCGGCAGCCAGACACGGCGCGAATCCGGATGCCGGCTCATCTTCTCCTCCGAGCGCGCCCAGGCCCGGGCGATGCGCTCGCTAACCGGGAAGCCATGGCGGGCATAGTGCAACGGGCGGCGCAGCAGCCGGCTCAGCGGCAGCGTGCCGAAGCGGGTCAGTGCCGCCTCCCAGCCGCGCAGGCTGCCCGGCACGGTCACGGGAAGGGCGCCGAGGGCCGGCATCGTCGTGTGGCCCTGCCTGCGCACCCACTCCGCCGTCAGACCGGCCGGCGCCGGCCCGCTGGCGTTGAGCCCAAAGAGGCGCCGCTCGCGCGCCGACCAGATGAGGGCAAAAGCGTCGCCGCCAACGCCTGTCGAGGTCGGCTCGACGACACAGAGCGTTGCCACCGTGGTGATGGCGGCGTCCACGGCGTTGCCGCCGGCCTGCAGGATCTCCAGGCCGGCCTGGGCTGCCAGCGGCTGGCTTGTGGCTACCAGCCCGCGGCGGGCAATGACGTTGGAGCGGCGAGACGGAAACGAGTAGCGGTAGAATTCCATGACGAGCCTCCTCTTGCTGCATCATATCTGAGGAGCCGGGGAGCACCAATTTTCGGCCAGGTAGTATCCCAGATGTTTCCCAAAATTGGTCGGCCATATCCCAAAAATTATCCCAAATTCCTCTTGACAACGAACAAAAGTTCGTCTATCATGATATCGAACATATGAGCGGTTTTACAGGCAGTTTTTCCGTCAGAAAGAGGCCGTCATAAGGAGTAAATCATGGCAAAAAAGGGGAAAGTTTCCGACCGGCAAAAGGAAATCCTCGGCTATATCTGGGCGAACATCCAGCGAGAAGGGCGGCCGCCAACGATCCGTGAGATCGGCGAAGCTGCCAAGATCAGCTCGACTTCCGTGGTCAGCTATAACCTCAATAAGCTCAAGGAGCAGGGCTATCTGGAGCGAGAGAAGGAAGTCGCCCGTGGCTTGCGACTGACCGAGCGGGCGCAGGCCCTGTTCGCCACGAGCACGCCGGCGACGCTGGAAGACGTGGTCAACGTGCCCGTAATGGGCTACATTGTGGCCGGCGAGCCGGTGGAGTCTTTCGATAGTTATGATGCGGACGACACCGTCACGATCAGCTCCAGCATGTTGCCGCCCCGCAGCGAAAAGCTCTTTGCCCTGCGCGTCCGCGGCAACTCGATGATTGACGCGATGGTTGCCGACAGAGACATTGTGGTGCTGGAGCCTGCCCAGGAGGCCCGTGACGGCGACATGGTGGCGGCCTGGCTCCCCGAACGCCAGGAGCAGACGCTGAAGTACTTCTATCGCGAGGGCGACATGATCCGCCTGATTCCGGCGAACCCGAACATGGAGCCAATCGTCCTTCATGCTTCCGAGGTGCAGATCCAGGGTAAGGTGAAGCTCGTCCTGCGCACGCCATCCCCGGTGTAATTCCGGCTATCCCTGACAGACGAGATGAGGGCGACCCGCAAGGGTCGCCCTTTCTGTTTGCACGCGCCGCCCCAAAAGTCATTGACGTTGCAGAACATCTGTTCTATACTGTCCGTAATAGAGTTGTGGGGCCCGGCTTACCCGGCCGGTGAGGGCACAGGAAAACCGCCATGAGCAAAAGATTGCAGAATCGCCTCCGCTTGCAGGCGCGCGTTATCGAAGAGCTTTTCCGCCGCCATGGGCTCGCCGTGCATGTGGACGGGGGCGTGGTCGGTTCGCACGTCACGTCCTACCGGCTGCGCGAACAGGACGAGTTCGGGTGGGAGCGGCTCCCCCTGCCCGAGCTGACCGAGGATCTGGTCGAGTCGCTGGGCGTGCCTGACGTACGAATCCGTCGCGAGTTCGGGCAGGCTGAGGTTGAGGTCGGTCATGGGCCATCCACCGGCGCCGGCCTGCTGGACCTCCTTGAGCAGGTGAGCCTGTCGCCGCTCGTGGGGCTGCTGGGAACGGCCAGCGGGCGGCCCCTGCTTTTGAACCTGGCGTCGGCCGAGACCGCGCACATGCTGGTGGTCGGCGGGCCCGGCGCCGGCAAGAGTGGCCTGTTGCGATCGCTGGCCGTTTCCCTGGCCCTGCACAGCCGGCAAGCCCAGCTGCAGATGGTCTGTTTTCTGCCGCCCGGCGGAGAGCGCGGTGGGGGATCGCCGCTACGAACCCTGGCCTATCTGCCCCATCTGATGACCTCTCTGGTCACCGACATGGACGATATACGCGAGGTCCTTGCTTTTCTTGTCGCCGAGATCGACTACCGCCGCCAGGCCGGCGTGCGGCTGCCCCACATTGTCGTCCTCTTCGACGACGTGAGCTGCCTTTACGATGCGCGAAGTGAGCAGCTGGCCTCGTCGCTCCTGCGGCTCCTGAACGAAGGCGGCCCGGCTGGAATTCACCTGCTTGCCACTTCGGGGCCCCCGGCGACAGCGCGGCAGAAGCGCCTGCTGCAGGCCGATTGGCCTGTCCGCGTGGTCGGCCGGCTGGCGCCCGAGCTGGCTGCGGAGATCGGTATGCCTGATGCCGGCCGGCTTGCGGGGCAGGGTGGGTTTCTGGTCCATAGCCAGGGCGCGGAGCTGCGCTTTCAGGCTGCGGCCCTTGACGACTTTGATCTCCAGCTATGTCTGGACGAGCTGCAGCAGAGCCGCGGGCCGGCCAAGAAAGCAAACGGGGCGCCCTTCTCGCGTAATGGCGATGAAGTCGTTTTCGCAGCCCGGTAGCGAACCGCGAATAGAATGTCCTGGAATTATGGCTCGGATGGCCGTCTGTTCTCCCCTTCAAGCTGCCGGCTGAGGATGGCCTGAGCAGCCATCCCGCCGAGAATTGTCAGAAGGCGCCGGTCGCCCTGAGAAAAAGTCTGCTTCTGTGCATAGGTTGCCACGCTGAGAACGCCAATACGGCGGGTATTGGCAACCATCGGCACGTAGGCCAGGGTACCCAACGGCGGTGCTTCGGGCATCAACTGGCGGGCGGCGTTGCTATCCAGGACCGTCGTCTGCAGCGTGCGCAGCACATGAGCGGCCGGACTGGCGTTCAGGGGGAAAGACGCCGGCTTCAGCGGGGCGTTATGGGCAGCGCGCATCAGGAGCTGGCCCCGCGACTCGTCGAGAAGAAAGAGAGCGCTCTGATCGGCTCGCGACAGGAAAGCTGCCGCTTCGGCAAGGCGCTGCAGCAGGGCATCGAAATCGGTTGTCGTCGCTATCATGCGGCTCAGGCTGTAAAGCGCATTGACCTGCTGGGTGAGGCGCCGGAGATAACGCTCCTGTTCTTCAAGCTGTTGCCGCAGCTCCCCGTGAGCGCCCATTAATCGGCTCTCGCGGAGAGCGCGGTCGATGGCCTCATCCATCTCCTTTACGTCGAAGGGCTTGAGCACGTAATCGCGAACGCCCATGCGCAGCGCCTCGATGGCTACCTTCTCGGAGCTGTGAGCCGTGATGAGGATGGCCGGGATGATAATCCGTCGCAGCTGCAGCCGCCGTAACATCTCCAGACCATCCATGTTCGGCATCTGCACATCGACGATCATCAAGTCGGGCTGTTTGTCGAATGCCAGGCGCAATCCTTCCAGACCATCCGTCGCCGTGAGGATTTCGAAACCGCGCGGGGCAAGGATGTATTCCGTGATAAAATCACGGATAGAGCGGGCGTCGTCGACGACCAGCACGCATTCGCGCGATGAGCGACCTTCTTCCTGAGCCATTGTATTAGCGACATTCTACCACAAAATCGCTCTCTGTGGCGGGTTAGCGGCAGTTTATGATGGCTTGTCGCCGCGCCACGCATGGGTTAGCATGACTCGCTGGCATGAATGACGGAGCATCGACTATGGCGTTGACGAGGGGCAACTGGCTGGCGGCCTTCATCCTTATCCTGCTGGCGGCAGGCGCGCAGGTTGCCTGCCGGCCCGCGGAAGCCGGGCTGACCCAGGCAAGCAAATTGATCAAGGTGGGCGGCGAAGAGGTAGTCGTCACCCGGGTCGTACCCGCTGACGTGACCATCCCGGCAACACCCACGCCCGCCGATCCCGCGGCTGAACCGGCGATACTTGACCTGGGACGTGAGGGCGAACCCGGCATTCCCGATCCGCAGACGGCAGCCACAGATAACGAGATCGACCTGGTAGAGAACCTCTTTGCCGGACTGACCCGTCTCAACCTGCGAACAGGCGAAGCTGAACCCCAGCTTGCCGAACGCTGGGAGGTCAGCGCCGATGGGCTGACCTGGACCTTCCATCTGCGCCGGGATGTCTTCTGGATCAAGCCGGGTTTCCCGGAGAAGGAAGGCTTCCTCGCGACGGCGACCGGGCCGCAGGTCTACCGGCCGGTCGTTGCGGATGATGTCGTCTTCGCCGTCCAACGGGCCTGCGATCCGCGTGTGACGACTCACGACGTGCTTGTGTTATTCCTCATCGAAGGTTGCGAGGATGCCCAACGGCTGACCGAGGTGACGGAGGAGGCGCTGGCGAAGATCGGGGTCAGCGCGCCCGACGACTACACCGTCGTTTTTCGTATCAACGAGCCTGCCAGCTACCTGCCCGTCATTCTGAGTATGACGATTGTCCGGCCTGTGCCGCGCGAGATCGCGACCCTGTTCCAGGAAACCAGCGAAACCTGGACTGTACCGGCGAACATTGTCACCAGCGGTCCGTTCACCCTGGGAACGGATACCGACGAAGAACGGTTGGTGCTGGAGCGCAATCCCTATTGGCCACTTCCACGCAACGGCCCGGTAGAACGCGTCAACATCTACTGGTTGAGTGTGTCCAACGCGTATGAGATGTGGCTGGCAAAGCAGCTGGACGTGAGCCCCATTACGTCCGCCGCCCGTGAGAATATGCTGACCAACACGCGAATCCTGCCCAACGTGAGGTTGGTCAGCAATCAGTCGGTCTTCTATCTGGCCTTCAACTTCGACAGTCCCGTCTTCTCCGATCCGGCGGTGCGCCGGGCATTTAGCGCGGCGATTGATCGGGCTGCCCTTCTGGAAGAGGTGTATGATGGGCTGGGCATTCCCATGCGCCACTTCTCTCCGCCCGGCGTATTCGGCGCGCCGCCCATTGAGGAGATCGGCGTGGGCTACCATAGCGACCGCGCCATTCTGGAATTAGGCGCCAGCAGCCTGCGCGACTGCAGCTTTATGCCGGAGATTCGTTATATGGTCGGCTCGACCGACCAGGCGCTATTCCATGCGGAGACAGTCCGCAATATGTGGGTCAGGGAGCTGGGCTGCGAGGAGGAAAAGATCATCATCGAGCAGGTCCATTTTGGCGAGCTACTGGCGAGGACCCAACCCGACGCAGGGGTGGAACGGCCCGACATCTGGGACCTGGGCTGGGCCTCGTATTATCCTGATGCCCACAACTGGCTGGGCGACGTGCTGCACTGCACGCTCAGCGAGAATCGCCAGAACCGCCCCTGCAGCCCGGCCGACGAGCTGATCGCCCAGGCGGCGACGGAAGATGATCCCGAACAGCGCGTTGCTCGCTACCGCGAAGCAGAGCGGTTGTTCTTCGGCGAGTCGGGAATCCAGCCCGTGGCGCCGCTCTTTGTCCGGGCCGACTACATTCTGGTCCAACCCTGGCTGCAGTACGTGCCGGCCCATTTTGGCGGCGAACAGTTCGATACCTACCAGCTTGACGCCGTCATGAAGCGCCTGGAACGCGAGCAGCTGCAGTAACGGAAAGCAGAGCCTGTGGCCGATCTCGCCGATTACGCCGCCGCCTTTAGCCTGTCACTCGACCCGGCTCAGCTAGCTCAGTTCCGGCGCTACAGCGAGCTGCTGCGGGAGTGGAACCAGCGCATCAACCTGACGGCTATCGACGCGCCGGCCGAGATCGAGATCCGCCACTTCCTCGACTCGCTGACAGTCGCCACCGCCACCGGCGACCTGAGCGACCGGCGGCTGATCGACGTGGGCACAGGCGCCGGTTTCCCCGGTCTGGCGCTGAAAATACTCTATCCCGCTATGGCGCTGACACTTGTGGATAGCGTAGCCAAAAAGACGAGATTTCTCGAAGCCGTGGCGGCGGAGCTGGGGCTGAGCGACGTGACCATCCTGGCCGAGCGGGCTGAGACAGTAGGCCGGCAACCGGCCCATCGCGAGCAGTACGATTGGGCAGTAGCGCGGGCGGTGGCGGCGCTACCGGTGCTGGTCGAATACTTGCTGCCCCTCTGCCGCGCGGGCGGGAGCGCCCTGGCCCAGAAGGGCGAGAGCGCCCCGCGAGAAGTCTCCGAGGCGCGCACGGCTATCGGGTTGCTGGGCGGTGGCGAGCCGATCCTACACCCAGTCAAGCTACCCGGCCGGGATGAGACCCACTATCTGGTTGTGATTCCAAAAGTGGCTACAACGCCCGCCGCCTACCCGCGAAGCCCGGGCCGTCCGGCGAAAAAGCCGCTCGGGCGCTAGGCAACGGGTCGCTCCCCGGCAGGCTCAGGCGGTCTCTGGCGCCGCCAGCGGCGTGCGTTCGAAGGTAGCCAGATAGAGCTTCTGCGGGACGCTCTTGCCCTTGAGCGCAATGGGCCCGGCCGGTACAAATGAGACGATATCAAGCAGGTGGGGAACATCCCGCTCTACCGCCTCATAGATGGTCTCCGTAATGGCAATCTGGCCGTCAGCGGCGAGGTCTACCAGGCGGTGGGCGGTATTCACGGCCTCGCCGACCATGCGGAACGTCATCCGCGTCTCCGAGCCGACGTTGCCCACGACGACGTTTCCTTTGTCGATGCCGATCCCCAGCCCCAGTTTGACGCCGAACTGGGCGAACCAGCGCTGGCGCAGCTCGTCGAAGCGGCGCTGCATGTTGATCGCCGTTACCAGCGCCCGGTAATGGCTGTCCTCCTGGTCAAAAGGAAAATTGAAGCCAACCATCACCTCGTCGCCGGTCAGGTCAAAAACGGTACCGTCAAACTCATGGACGATGCCGGTCATTTCCGTAAAGAACTCGTTCAGCAGCGGAATGGCCTGGTTCGGCTCGACGGTCACGATCATGCGCGTGAAATCGCGCAGATCGGCGAAGAGAACGACCGCTTCGCGCCGCTCGCGCCGCGCGAGCAGCCCCGGCTCGCTGGAGAGCACGTGTTCGACCAGACGTGGACCCATGTAGCGGGAGAAGGTCTCTTTCACCAGCTCGCGCTGGCGTCGTTCCTGCTGCAGGCGCAGCTCTTCCACGCGCTTTAGCTCCGTGATATCCTGCAGGACGGCGACGTAGCCGACGTCGGGAATGGGGCTGACCGTGGCGTAGAGCACGCGCGGCGGCAGGCTCAGCTCCTGCGCTGCCGGGCGGCGACCGGCGCGGGCGAACTGGGGAATGAGCATGGCGAGCTGTGGTATGTCACGCAGCGATTGTCCGGCGACCGCGCCCGCCTGCAGGCCAAACAGCGCTTCCGCCGCCTGGTTGAGCAGGGAAACCCGCCATTCCTCGTCAGTTGTGACGATGGCGTCGCTCGACTGTGCCAGAATCGCGCCCAGCTTGCCCCGCTCCTCGTTGATTTCCTTGAAGAGAAAGGCATTCTCGATGGAGGCGCTGATCTGCGCGCCGAGGGCCTCCAGCAGGGCAAGGTGCTCCTCGGTGAAATAGCCGGGCTGGGGGTGCATGAGGAACAGCACGCCCACGAGCCGGTCTGCACGCGAGAGTGGGACGCCCACGACAGAACCCGGCTGTTCCCGATCGTCGGGCAGGGAAAGCCAGCGCTCGTCCTGCCGGGCGTCGGCGATGACGGTCCCACGGTGGTTGCGCAGAATCCAGCCTGCCAGGCCGTGGCTCATAACCTCGTCCGGCACGCTTCTCGCCAGATCGGGCTCCTCTCCTTCGCGAACGACCACGCGATGGGTCACGTGCGCGGCCTCGTCCAGCAGGATGATCGTGCCCTTAGTTGCATTCACCGCTTTCTGCGTCTGGGCGATAATGGTCATCATCATCTGCTCCAGATCAAGCTGCGCGTTGATCGCGCGGCTGATCTCGTAAAGCAGCTGCAGGTGGTTGCGCTCCTGTTCGAGATGTTCCCTGGCCTGCTTTAGCTGCAGCAGCGCCTTGACGCGCAGCAGCAGCTCCTCCCGGTGATGCGGGCGTGAAAGGAACTCGTCGGCGCCTGCTTCGATGCCCTCGATGCGGTACTGCACGTCACGCAGCGCCGTGACCATGATGATGGGAATGCCCCGTGTCGCCTCGCCGGCCTTGAGCTGCCGGCAGACGGCAAAGCCATTGATGCCCGGCATCATCACGTCCAGCAGGATGAGGTCGGGCCGGTCGCGCCGGGCGATCTCGATACCCTCGTGCCCGTCTTCGGCCTGCAGGATTTCGTAGCCCTCCATCTCCAGCTGCGAGGAAAGCAGCAGGCGGTTCTCAAGGCTGTCGTCAATGATCAGAATGGACGCGGCGTCGGTGTCGGTACGGGGAGGATTAGCCATCTCGTCTCAGTTCTTGGCTAGTCTGGCACGGTTACCCCTGCTTCGATCTGTCCCCCGGTCACGTGCAGGGTTTGGGCCTCCTGGAGAAAGGAGTCGGTGAACATGCCCGGGTCGGTGGACGTGAGGATGGCCTGAGTGCTCTGGCGCACGTAGTCGAGAATGAGGGTACGCCGGCGCTCGTCCAGCTCGGCCACAACCTCGTCGAGCAAAAGAACGGGCGTGTCGCCGGTCTCGGCCCGCATCCAGTTGCTCTCGGCCATCTTCAGAGCCAGGACGGCGGTGCGCTGTTGCCCGCGCGAGCCGAAGCTACCCAGGTTGCGCCCGTTGATCAGGAAGGTCCAGTCGTCCCGCTGCGGACCTACCGTCGTGCGACCGCGGCCTATATCGCGGCTGCGCGCCGCCTCCAGCGATTCCCGGAAGCGGCTCGCCGCCGCCGCCGGATCGGCCGTCTCCAGCCAGCGCGCCCATTCGTCCTGGGCCTCGCCGGCCGCGCCGTTGACGCTTTCGTCGTTCTCCAGGCGGGGCAGATAGCGCAGGCGCAGCGTCTCCAGCCCTTCTGTCAGCGCCTCGTAATGGATATTGCGCGCTTCCCGCGCCAGCGCCGCCAGAAAGGAGGCCCGGCGCGCAAAGAGATAGCCGCCCGTCTCCGCCAGCTTCTCGGTGTAGATCGGCAGTAGGTCGTGTCCTCGCCCTTCCTCGGCGATGCGGCGCAGCACCGTATTCCGCTGTTCCAGAAGCTTGTTGTAGCGCGAGAGGGTGCGGCAGTAGTCCGGGTCTGTCTGGCAGAGCGTGATGTCCATGTAGCGGCGCCGCTCGCTGGGCGGGCCGGTGACCATCTGCACGTCCTGCGGCAGAAAGAGCACGACGCGCAGGTTGCCGAGGAGATCCATCAGGCGGACCTTTCGCCGGTTGACCAGCGCTTCCCGCCGGAAGCTGCTCTGTGTCCCCTGCTGTTCCTGGATCAGGCGCATTTCCAGCAGCCGGTCCCCGTCGTCACGCATGACGTGGCCCACCAGCCTGCCGACGGCGAGCGGCCCTTCCTCGTTCCCGAGGTCCCAGTTGAGGAGCTGGCTATCCTGCTCCGCATGGTGCGAGCGCGTCGTCGCCAGATAGTAGATCGCCTCTAGCAGGTTGGTCTTGCCTTGCGCGTTCGCCCCGTAAAGCAGGGTGGGTCCCGGAGAAAGGGCCAGCTCAAGGCGGCGGTAGCTGCGGAAGTTCGTGAGAGATAAGTGGTCCAGGTACATGCATGACTCGGGCCGTCTGGTTTTCGTCGCCAGACAGTGAATTATAGCACGCACCAGAGGCAGGGGCACCCGCGTGTAATGCCTGCCTCATGCTACGACGCTTCCGGCTCTGATTGCGACGTATCGTGCTCCATGCTATCCTTGGGCCTTGATGCGCAGGGCGTGAGTGAGGATGGGCGTGCCTGCGCGAGCGACTGTAATCACGGCATAGAATTGAGCTATACATCGGCGCTTTGCCGGCCCTTTCCGTACCGGTTTGGACTGACACCACGCCGAAGAGCTAGACCGCAACGATATGGACCGACCGGACATTATTTTCATTGTGCTGGATACCCAGCGGGCCGACCGGCTGGGAACCTACGGCTACGACGCCACGCTGACGCCTCATCTGGACCGCTGGGCTGCAGAAGGAGCCGTGTTTGAGCAGGCCATCGCGCCGGCCCAATGGACGATTCCCAGCCACGCTTCCATGTTCACCGGGCGCTATCCTACCGCCCATCAGGTGCTGCAGTCCAACAAGGCGCTGACGCCCGACCTGCCCCATCTGGCAGAGCTGCTGCGCGCCGCCGGTTACGACACCATCGGCTTCTGCAACAACCCCCTGGTCGGCATCCTCAACAACGGCTTCAAGCGCGGCTTCAACCGCTTCTACAACTATGGCGGCGCCTTCCCCAGCCTGCCGGAGCAGTCCTCGCCGCTGCCGTGGCCCCTGAACCATCTGTTAGCCAGCTACACCCAGTTCCTGCGCCGCATTTCTTACCCGATCCAGAACTTCTTCGGCCGCTCCGACCTCGCCTTTCGGCTTTCACTCAACGCCTGGCTGACCCCGCTCTGGTCCCGGTTCGCCAATTTCAAGGGCCAGAACGAGCGCTCAGTCGGCGACCTGGTTACCTTCCTGCAGCAGCGTGAGCAGCGTCCGGCGCGGCAGCCACTCTTCCTCTTCGTCAATCTGATGGAGACGCACCTGCCGTTCTCGCCGCCGCAGCCGTTTATCGACCGGGTGGCGCCCTATTTCCGGCGCGACCGTGAGGCGCGCGAAATCCTGCGCCGCTGGAACCGCGAGGCCTATCGCTGGGCGGCTCCCCTGGCCGAACCGCTGGGCGAGCTGGAAGCGCGCGTGCTGAGCGACCTCTACGATGCGGAGGTTGCCTATCAGGACGACTATCTGGGCAGGCTGTTCGACACGCTGCGCGAGCGTCGCCAGCGGGACAATACACTCACGGTCATTGTCGGAGACCACGGCGACGGGCTGGGTGAGCACGGCTACATGGGCCACGCCTTTGTCGCCTACCAGGAGCTGGTGCACGTCCCCCTGCTGCTGCACTGGCCCCGCCGCATACGGGCCGGCACCCGCGAGGCCACGCCGGTCAGCACCCGGCGCGTCTTTCACACGATGGTCGAGGCCGCCGGCCGGCTGCCGGAAGCGGCCGGCAAGGTCAGCCCTGCGGAGGTGCGCAGCCTCTCCTTCCTGGAGACCCTTCTGGGCCGCGACCCGGAGCAGGGCCGCGCCTATGCCGAGGTCTACCCGCCGCTCAACTTTGTCCGCGCCATCGAGAGCCGCCAGCCAGAGCTGCTGGAGCGATTCCGCTGTCTCTCACTGCGGCGGGCGCTTGTCCAGGGTCCAGACAAGCTGATCATGGTCGATGGGGCAGCGGACGAGCTGTTCCGGCTGGACGAAGACCCACACGAGCTGCGCGATCTGCGGGACAGCGAGCCCGAAAAGACGCAGCAAATGGCCGAACTGCTGGAGCGGGCAGCCAGCAGCCTGGAGCGGCAGCGGCTTAGCCTGGCGGCCGGCGCCACGCTCGACCTGGACGCAGACGAAGGATTGTTGCAGCAGCTACGCGCCCTTGGCTATATTGAGTGATGAAGCGCAGTATCGATTCTTACTGGAACAGACCTTATGCTTGATTCGTTACAGACTGACCCCATAGCCTTCACCATCCCCATTGGCGACGGATTTCCGATCTACTGGTATGGCATCCTCATTACGATCGGCATCGCCCTCGGCGTGTGGTGGGCCGCCCGCGAGGTCGTGCGCCGGGGCGGCGACGAGGACACCTTCTACACCGGCGTCCTGATTGTCGTCATCAGCGGCTACGTCTTCGCCCGCATCTGGTACGTGCTGCAGGAGGTGATCGCCGGCCGGGGCGACCAATATCAGACGCTGCTCGACGTGATCAACATCCGCCAGGGTGGAGCCAACATCCTGGGCGGCTTTATCGGCGCAGCCCTGCTGGGCATCTGGTACATTCGCCGCAAGCGGCTGAACTTCTGGAACTATGCGGACGTCGCCGGGCCCGCGCTGCTGCTGGCCCAGGCTATCGGCCGCTGGGGGAACTTCATCAACCAGGAGCTATACGGCCCGCCGACAGAGCTGCCCTGGGGCATCCTCATCGACCCGGCGAACCGTATTGCCGAATACCGGGGCCTGCCGGCGGCGACGCGCTTTCACCCGACCTTCCTCTACGAATCGCTCTGGCTGTTCGCCGGCTTCATCCTGCTCGTCTTTCTGAACCGCCGCTTCCGCGAGCAATGGAAGCCGGGCACCCTCTTTGCCCTGTTTCTGATCTGGTGGGGCGGCGGCCGGACCTGGATCGAGCTGTTCCGCCCGGACCAACCGGCGTTTGGCGATAGCTTGGTGACGTACTCGATGGTCCTGGCTTTCCTCCTGGCGCTTGCCGGCGTCTACCTCTTGCTGGCGCTCTACGACAGATTGCCGGAGGGCTTTCCCGGCTCACAGAGGCGGCGACGGCGCGTGCGCAAGCCCAGGCCCCGCCGCGAATAAGCTCAGTCCTGTGGAGAGATTCCTATGGAGACAAACGCAGAGCCGTTTGAGACAGTGGCGCTGACGTTCGACGACGTGTTGCTCGCCCCCGGTTACTCCGAGGTGCTCCCGGCTTCGGTCAATCTGCAGACCCGCCTCGCCCGGAACATCATGCTGAACATCCCTGTCCTCTCCGCCGCGATGGACACCGTGACGGAAGCCGACATGGCTATCGGCATGGCCCGACTGGGCGGCATCGGCGTCCTGCACCGCAACATGACGCCGGAGGAGCAGGCCGAGGAGGTGGACAAGGTCAAGCGCTCAGAGGCGGGCATGATCGTCAACCCGATCACCCTCTCGCCCGAGGCCACGCTCGCCGACGCCGAAGCGATCATGAGCCGCTATCACATTTCGGGCGTGCCGATTACCGGGCCGGATGGCCGTCTCGTCGGCATCCTCACCAACCGCGATATCCGCTTCGTCACGCCCGGCGCGCAGCCCGTCACCGAGTTCATGACCCGGAAGGAGGCGCTGATCACGGCGCCGGTGGGCACGACGCTGGAGGAAGCCAAGGAGATCCTGCATCGCCACCGTATCGAAAAGCTACCGCTGGTAGACGACGAGGGCCGGCTGAAAGGGCTGATTACGGTCAAGGACATCGTCAAGAAGCTGGACTATCCGCTTCAGGTCTCGGACGAGCACGGCAGCCTGCTCGTCGCGGCGGCGATCGGCGTCGGCGAGAGCAGCCTGCGCCGGCTGGAGACGCTTGTCAATGCGGGGGTAGACGTCGTCGCCATCGACACGGCCCACGGGCACACGGCCGGCGTGCTGGCTACGATTCGGGAGGCCAAGCGGCGCTACCCGGATCTGCCGCTCATTGGCGGCAACGTGGCTACCGCTGACGGCGCCTGCGCGCTCGTCGAAGCCGGCGCCGACGCCGTCAAAGTCGGCATTGGGGCCGGCTCCATCTGCACGACGCGCATCATCTCCGGTGCCGGCATGCCGCAGATAACGGCCATTTTCGAGTGTGCAGCGGAGGCCCATCGCCTTGGCGTGCCCTGCATTGCCGACGGCGGGATCAAGTACAGCGGCGATATCGTCAAGGCGCTTGCCGCGGGCGCCGACGCCGTGATGCTGGGCTCCATGCTGGCCGGGCTGGAAGAAAGCCCCGGCGACATCCTGCTCTACGAGGGCAAGCGCTACAAGGTCTACCGGGGCATGGGCAGCCTCGGCGCGATGCAGGGCCAGGGCGCCGACCGCTACGGCGCGGGCCAGGATGGCAGCCGGCCCGACCGCGACAAGCTGGTGCCTGAAGGCGTGGAAGGGCAGGTGCCCTACCGCGGGCGGCTGAACGACATCCTCTACCAGATGATGGGCGGCGTGCGCGCCGGCATGGGCTACGTCGGCGCCACCAACCTGCAGGAGCTGCGCGAGAAGGCGCGCTTCGTGCGCATCACCAACGCCGGCCTGCGCGAAAGCCACCCGCACAGCATCACCGTGACCAAGGAAGCGCCCAACTACCAGGTGCCGCGCTAGGGACGCGAGGCGGCCCATGAGCGAGCCAGCGGCGGAAGACCGGCCCGAAGCGCAGCCTCTTTTCGGACACGACACCTACCTGTCGCCGTTCACGTGGCGCTATGGCAGCGAGGCCATGCGCACCATCTGGTCCGAGGAGCACAAGAGGCGGCTGATGCGGCGCGTCTGGGTGGCGCTGGCGGCGGCGCAGCAGCGTGCGGGCCTCGTCACCCCGGAGCAGGTCGAGGAGCTGCGCGCCCACGCGGATGACGTAGACGTGGCGCGCTCGCAGGCCATCGAGCGGGAAACCCGCCACGACGTGATGGCCGAGATCCACGCCTTCGCCGAGCAATGCCCGCAGGCCGGCGGCATCATCCACTGGGGAGCGACCAGCGCCGACATCACCGACAACGTGGACGTGATGCGCCTGCAGGAGGCGACGCGCCTGATCGTCGCCGGGCTGGAGGCGTTGCTGGCGGCGCTGGCGAACCGGATAGAGGCTTATGCGGCGCTGCCCGTCATGGGCTTCACCCACATCCAGCCGGCCGAGCCGGCGACGCTGGGTTACCGCTTTGCCGTCTACGCCCAGGACCTGCTCGACGACCTGCACGCGACGCGCGCGCTGCTCGGCTCGTTACGGGGAAAGGGGCTGAAAGGCGCCGTGGGCAGCCAGGCCAGCTTTGCCGAACTGCTGCGCGGGCGCGAGGTCGATGCCGCCGCGCTCGAAGCCGACGTGATGGCCCGGCTCGGCCTGCCTTACTACCCCGTCGCCACCCAGACCTACACACGGCAGCAGGATTTGCGTGTCGTGCAGACGCTGGCGGGCATAGCGGCTTCCCTCCACAAATTCGCGCTGGATTTCCGCCTGCTGCAGTCGCCCGCCATCGGGGAGTGGGCAGAGCCGTTTGGCCGCCGGCAGGTTGGCTCGTCGGCCATGCCCTTCAAGCGCAATCCGATCCAGATGGAGAACGTCTGCTCGCTGGCGCGTTACGTGGCTGCGCTGCCGGCTATCGCCTGGGACAACGCCAGCCAGGCGATTCTGGAGCGCAGTCTGGACGATTCGGCTAATCGCCGCCTCTTCCTGCCGGAAGCGTTTCTGGCGACCGACGAGATGCTCCGGCGTACCGAGCGCGTGGTGCGGGAAATGGTCGTGGACGAGGCCGCCATCGGGCGCAACATGGCCCGCTATGGCGCTTTTGCGGCGAGCGAGCGGGTGCTTATGGCCCTGGTCGAGGCGGGGGCCAGCCGGCAGGAAAGCCACGAGTGGATTCGCGAGGCCAGCCTGCGGGCGTGGAAGGCAGTCCAGAGCGGGGCCGAAAATCCCCTCGCCCAGCAGCTTGCCGCCGACGAGCGGATCAGGGCTTACCTGCCGGCGGATCAGGTGCTGGCGCTGATGGACGCTTCGGCCTACGTGGGCACGGCGCCGGAGCGGGCGCTGGCGCTGGCAGCAACTGTCCAGCGGGCGCTTGCCAGTCCGGCTGCAGAAGGGGCAGCTGGAAGCGAGCGGTCAGCCCTCCAGCAGTAGCGTCTCCGGGTCCTCGATCAGCTCTTTCACCCGGACAAGGAACTGGACCGCCTCGCTGCCGTCCACGATGCGATGATCGTAGCTGAGGGCGACGTACATCATCGGCCGGATGACGACCTCGCCATTCAGGGCAATCGGGCGCTCCTCGATCTTATGCAGCCCCAGGATGCCAACTTGCGGCGGGTTGAGGATGGGCGTGCTCAACAGGCTTCCGAAAACGCCGCCATTGGTGATCGTGAACGTGCCCCCGCGCAGGTCCTCCAGCGAAAGCGAGCCGTCCTGCACCTGCTGC
>Ga0123333_10002608_pt1 | contig 18183 bp, 15 predicted proteins | sample BioC12SIPDNA_3_FD_89957 | JGI IMG/M metagenome (GOLD analysis project Ga0123333, IMG submission 89957) | Anaerobic biogas reactor microbial communites from Washington, USA - Biogas_R2_B C12 SIP DNA | ecosystem: Engineered > Bioreactor > Anaerobic > Unclassified | place: Washington, USA... | reverse complement strand
GGTGAGATCAAGTTCTATATCGACGGCGACAGCACATACCCCACCATCTGTGGCACCGGCACGGAAGACTACTTCTGTGGATCGTACAACTTCGAGAACCGCGCCCTGGGCGAGTACCAGCCCTTTACCACGCCCTACGCCGGCCTTCACCAGGTCATCAAACCCGACGGCGTCTACAGATCCCAGATGCGCTTCGGCATGTACCGCTGGCACATCACCGATCCGGTGCGCTTCCAACAGGACCTGCGGGTTACGATCCAGGCGCTCGGTTGGCGCAGCGTGGGACGCTATCTGCCGCTCCAGGATGACATTGCGTCTGTCGCCTACTGGTATCAGACCCTGCCGCCGCGCCCGTTTCCGCCACTCCCCGACCGGGATAGCCTAGAAGTTATCTAGAGCGCGGCACAGGAAACACAGAGTTACCTAAGGCGGATAATGAGCTACGATTGCGCATTACTTGGTTACGGGCGCGTTAGGCTGCATCGGCGCCTGGATCGTGCGTACCCTCGTGAAACGCGGAGTCGGGGTTACGGCGTACAACCTGGCCGACAACCCGTACCGTACGCGGCTGATCATGACGCCCGCAGAACTGGACCAGGATTACGTACGGAGGGCGCAGCGGCATGAAATACACCGAGGATGTGGCAAACCTGTTCATCTAGAAGGAGAAACCCTGTGAGACTGCTGACCTTCAAGTCGTATCGAGGCCTATCACTTGGCATTAAGACCGCACCGGGCGTGATCGATGTGCGGGCTGCCGCACAGGCTTTGGAGCGCGATGACGTGCCGGTCACGCCGGCTGCCTTCTACGCTCGCGGCTCCAGCGCACTATCAGACCTCGCGAGCCTCCTCGACGAAGCGCTGCCCAGAGCAGCCGGCGCGCCCTGGCTTCTGGACGAGGCGACGCTGCAGTTTGGACCGTGCGTCCCCAATCCCGAGAAGATCCTGTGCGTAGGGTTGAACTACCGCCGCCACGCGGCGGAGTCCGGCGCTCAGGTCCCCGAGGTACCGGTGCTCTTCTCGAAGTTTAACAACGCACTGACTGGTCACGGCGAGCCGGTCGCCTTGCCCGTGGCGGCCCAGAAGTATGACTACGAAGTCGAGCTGGCCACTGTCATCGGCAAGCAAGCCAAGAACGTCTCCGAGGAGACCGCGTTGGACTACGTGCTTGGCTACTGCGCCGCCAATGACGTCAGCGCGCGAGATCTCCAGATGCGCACCAGTCAGTGGCTTCTCGGCAAGACCCTCGACGGGTTCTGTCCTATCGGGCCATACCTTGTGACCGCCGACGAAATCGGTGATCCCCAACAGCTTGCAATTCACAGTTGGCTAGACGGGGAGCTTCGTCAGAACTCCAACACCTGCGACATGGTCTTCACGGTTCCTTATATCATCAGCTACTTCAGCCGGTATATGACGCTCAAGCCAGGGGACGTGATCCTCACGGGCACGCCCGAGGGCGTGATTCTCGGGACGAAGGAGCAAGTGTGGATGAAGCCAGGAGATGTAGTCAGTATCGAGGTCGAGGGATTGGGCACACTGACCAACCCATTGGTCGCCGGTTCCTGAGAGCGCGAACCGCGTGTCCAACCCCGGAGGATCCGGCAAGGGAGGAGAGACCAACATGACAGCTCAGACCGTCGGGAGATGGGGGATCTTCGAGATAGCCCTACCAGGACCCGCGACCGGCAATCCCTTCATCGATGTCGAACTGTGGGCAACCTTCAAGTTACACAACCGCGTGGTGCAGGCCAGAGGTTTCTACGACGGAGACGGGCTCTACAGGGTCCGAGTGATGCCGGACGACGTGGGCGAGTGGACCTACACGACCCGCAGCAACGTCGCGGCTCTGGATGGCAAGACCGGCAGGTTCACCTGCGAGCCACCCGATAACGATGTCCACGGGCCGGTGCGTGTCGACCGGACGTGGCACTTCGCCTACGAGGATGGCACACCCTACTTCCCCTTCGGGACGACCTGCTACGTGTGGAACCATCAGGGCGACGCCATGGAGCAGCAGACACTGGAGACGCTCAGACACGCGCCGTTCAACAAGATGCGTATGTGCGTCTTTCCTAAGCACTATGACTTCAGCCACAACGAGCCGGAGTACCATGCCTTCGAGAGGCTCGATAGCGGCGAGTTCGACTTCACGCGCTTCAATCCGGCCTTCTTCAAACACCTCGAGCACCGGATTGGGGATCTCCGCGACATCGGCATCGAGGCCGATCTCATCCTCTTTCATCCCTACGACCGGTGGGGCTATAGCACGATGCCCGCCGAGGTTGATGATCGTTACCTTCGCTACATCGTTGCCCGGCTGGCACCCTATCGCAATATCTGGTGGTCGATGGCCAATGAGTACGACCTGATGACCGCCAAGACAACGATAGACTGGGACCGCTTCTTCAGGATCGTACAGACCCACGATCCATACCAGCATCTACGGTCGGTCCACAACTGCCGCGAGTTCTACGACCACGGCAAACCCTGGGTGACGCACTGCAGCATCCAGCACCACGACTTGTCTCAGGTGACACGTTGGCGTGAGACCTACCGGAAGCCTGTGGTGGTCGACGAGTGCGCCTACGAGGGCAACATCCCTCACAACTGGGGCAACATCACAGCCCAAGAGATGACCCATCGTTTCTGGGAGGGGTTCAGCCGCGGCGGCTACGTGGGCCACGGGGAGACCTATCTTCACCCGGAGGATCTCCTCTGGTGGTCGAAGGGCGGCGTCTTGCACGGAGAGAGCCCCAGGCGGATCGCTTTCCTGCGCCAGATCATGGAGACGGGACCACAGATCGATCCTAGCGGCTCCAACTGGAACCTGAACCAATCGGGCAGCGAGGGCTACCGCATCATCTACTTCGGCAACCACCGCCCAGCCTACAAACAGATCACACTGCCGGAGACGGAGCGCTATGCCGTCGACATCATCGACACCTGGGAGATGACGATTACGCAGCAACCCGACACGTGCCGGGGATCCTGTCGCATCGATCTACCCGGAAAGCCCTACATCGCCCTGCGCCTCCGTCGCATTGAGTGACCTGTCATCCCTCCCTCGCAGACCGGCGGCGGCGCCCACATGGGCGCCGCCGCCGGTCCTTGCGTCATCACCGCTAGAACGTGGGCACCGCAATCCAGCGAGGGTGATGCGACACAGTCAGTCGTCCGGCTAGAACGTAAGCCAGTTGCTCGGTGGCCACAACGTGATGGGCGGGCCATAGATCAGCCGCAGCGCAAACAGCGCGTGCAAAACCGTGCTGGCAATCAGGATAGCCAGAATGGCCGGGTGACGCTTCGTGTTAGTTTTGTGGTTGAACATCGCGCGCCCTACCCACGCACCCGGGAATCCGCCCAGAATCGTCAGCAGATTCAACGTGAACTCCGGAACCCGCCACCCCCGCAGGAGCTTCTTGAGTTCGGCCGTGCGTTTGTCCCACGCATAGAAAGCCCAGGCAATGAAGCTGAACCCGGCTATCCAGGTGACGTAAGGGTGAACGCTCAGACGAGACTGGAAGCCGGTGGCCAGCCAGACCGCCAGCCCAACACCAAGCACCGTATAGATCCACACCGATCTTTTCATGGTCACCTACGCTCTACCGCGATACTGGGGCAGCAACTCGAGATAGCTCTCGTCCCCTTCCTCAGGGAGCGTGGGACGGTAGTCCGGCGACTGATGGCGGAAGTAGGTGTTGTACAACTCGGCGTAGTGCCCACCCCGCTGCATCAGAGTCTCGTGGTTGCCTTCTTCGATGATCTGCCCTTCTTTGAGTACGATGATGCGATCGACAGCCCGAATCGTCGAGAGGCGGTGTGCAATCAAGATCGACGTACTCTGCCTGAGGATCAGCTGGATGGCGTCCTGAATCTGCGCCTCCGTAAACGGATCGATGCTCGCGGTCGCTTCGTCGAGGATGAAGATAGCCGGCTCCTGAACCAGCACGCGCATCAGAGCCACCAACTGACGCTGGCCCATCGAAAGCTGCGATCCACGCTCGCCCACATCGGTCTGCAGGCCACGCGGGAGCGTCGCCAGCCACTCTCCATCTCCGATCCGGTTCGCCATGGCCAGGATACGCTCGTCGCTGATGCCAGGGCGCCCATAGCGGATGTTGTCAGCGACGGTACCCGAGAAGAGAAACGGCGTCTGGGAGACAATGCCCAGACGTCTGCGGTAGTCCGTCAGGTTGAAGCTGCGGATGTCCCGCCGATCGATGCGAATCTCACCGCCCTGAAACTCGTAGAAGCGCGCAATGAGGTTCGCTAAGCTGCTCTTCCCCGCACCGGTGTGCCCCACGAATGCCACGCTCTCGCCTGGCTGTATGTGTAGCGAGAACCCCTGGAGTACCTGCTCTTGCTCCGTATAGCGGAAGTCCACCCTGTCGAACTCGATCTCCCCACGAATCTCACCGACAGGCTGGTCGTCGGTCTGGATCACACTTGATTCCGCATCGATCAGAGCGAAGACACGCTCCGCAGCCGAAAGCCCGCCCTGAAACTGATTCCAGAATGCGGAAATGCTCAGAATCGGGAACCAGAAGCGGTCCATGCTGGTGATAAAGAGGTACCAGTCGCCAACCGTGATCGCCCTGGAGACGGTCGCCGTCCCGCCCAAATACACAACAGCGGCGGTGGCGAATGCGGAAAGGGCATTCAACAGGGGGAAACTGAGGGCCAGCGTGTACCCGCGGCGCAGGTTCACCCGGTAGGATTGCCGGTTGATCTCGGCGAACTCGTCGTAGATCGCGTTTTCCTGCCGGAAGTTCTTGGCGACGCTGATTCCGGTGACCGCTTCCTGAATGGCGGTATTTACCTCGGCCATGACCCGGAACCCCTCGCGCGTGACTTTGCGGGCGAGTCGCCGGAGACTGAACGCAACTGCCACCACGAGCGGAACAAAGGCCAACACCATCAGCGTGAGCCGCCACGAGATCGTGAACAGGTACCCGATAAGGAAGACCACCTGCAGCACTTGCCCCAGAAAGTCGGTCACCAAGCTAACAACGTTGGCGAACTCCTCCGTATCTGAGGTGATGCGGCTGATGATCCGGCCCGACCGGAACTTGTCGAAAAACGACAGGTCATGGTGCATCGACGCCGAGAACGCAGCGTCGCGCAGCGTCTGCATGATCGGTCCGGACACCCTCGCCAGCAGGCGACCCCGCACCCATGTCGCAGCCCAGTCCACCACGCCGCCAACCAATACGATTGCGACGATACCCAAGACGACCGCCAGGTTCTCGCGATCGGCAGCCAGCAGATCCAGCCCCCTGGCTGTGGCAATCCGCGGCACAACACCGAGCAGGGAACTCGCTACAGTGATCACAGCGACGACGACCACTCGCTTCCAATGCGGGCGGAAATGCACGAGGATTCGCCGGATCAACTCCGCGTCGCTGTACTCGCGGTCGTACCCCTCTTCACTCAACCCGTAGAAAAAGCTCATCGTCCTCGCTGGTGGGCGCCTACATCCACAACCGGCGCCAGTCTTTCACTCGTACCGTGCAAAGATATTCCGGTAAGCATCCGACGTCTTCATAAGCGTGTCGTGGTCGCCAATAGCCGCCACGCGTCCTTGTCTTAACACCACAATCAGATCGGCCCAACGGATCTGCGATAGCCGGTGCGTGATCAGGAAGGTGGTCCGGCCTGCCGCGATCCTCTGAATTGCACGCTGAATCCGGTCCTCGGTCTCGCTGTCAATGGCGCTTGTGGCATCATCGAGGATCAAGATTGCCGGGTCAGTCAAGAACGCCCTCGCCAGTGCTATACGTTGTCGCTGTCCTCCAGACAAGGTCGTGCCGCGCTCGCCGACTACGGTCTCGTACCCATCGGCGAACTCCATAATGAACTCATGGGCTTGGGCTGCGCGCGCCGCAGCCACGATCTGCTCGTGCGATGCCTGTGGGTACCCGAACGCGATGTTCTCCGCAATCGTCCTCGAGAACAGAAACAGATCCTGTTCGATGATCGATATCTGGCGGCGCAACGCTGCCAGGCCCCAGTCGCGGACGTCGACCCCATCAACAAGTAGCCGTCCCTCATCAACGTCATAGATGCGATTGATGAGCTTGGCGATGGTCGACTTGCCGGACCCGGTCTGCCCGACAATCGCCACAGTCTGCCCCGGGCTAACCTCAAAGCTGATATCCTCCAGCGCCACCGCTTCACCGCCAACGTTGCAGCCACGGTCCTGGGAGTCGTAACAGAACCACACACCATCGAACGTGACGGCTCCACGAATCTGGGCATCGTAACCCCCGCGGTTCTCGTCCAGATCCGTCCGTGCGTTGATCACCTCTAGCAAGCGCCGTGCACTTGCCAGCCCGGCCGCCACACGGGGGTACGCAAACTGCCCGGTGAAGGTCGGGAACCCGAACAACATCACGATGCCGCTGTAGGCCACCACATCTCCTACCCCGAGCGCGCCAGCTCGCAGGAGCAGCAAGCTGTGCAACAATCCACCCGCTATGAGCAACGCAAGCAGCAAGCGCGGAAGGAACTTCGCCTGGATGTCCTGTTCCCAGACAAACGCTCGTTGCCAGTCTGTAACCGACCGGCCAAATCGCTCAATCTCAAAGTCTTCCTGGGCAGCGCCCTTCACCGTCTCGACACCCTCGATCGCTTCCGCAAGAGCTGTGTTCATCATCCCGAACCGCCTTCTCACCGCCTCCGTCGCCGGGCGCAGCTCCCGAAGGTAGGTGAAGACGACGGTTCCGTAGAACACGAGATAGATCAGCGGGGCAACGATGAGCTGCGGATGGATTGTGGGCGCCACGAAGAGTGGCATGATCACGAAGTTTGCCGAGCCAATGACCATGTTCAGGCCGGGATTGAACAGCAGGTTGATCTGCCGCACATCGTTGGTAGCGCGTGCCATCAGATCACCCGTGGGATGGGTATCATGGAAGCCCATGCTCTTGCCGATCAGGCTGAGATAGAGCTCGTCGCGAATGTCTCGTTCAATGCGTTGGCCGAGGGTTTCCGCTGAAAGGTTGCGGAGAAGCTGTAAGCCAAGCCCTCTCGCCACCTGCGTCACCGCAATCAAGACTGCGGCCTGCGCCAGTACCTGCAGGCCGGAGGATCCCCCAGAGATGGCATCGAATGCGCGGCCTACCAGGATGGGTTGGGCCGATGCCAGCAAAGCGTTGCCTACCGCGCCGAGCAACATGCCCAGGACCGCCAGCTTGTGACGGAAGGCGTGGGAGAAGATCCACCTAGCAGCACTTCGGCGGTCCGACTGCCACGCTCTTTCGATGACGAATTCACCCGATGCCACGCTAACGCCTCCGCTCCCTTCCTGCCTTCCCGACGGTAACCCTACGCATTGTAGGGGGATGTGCCGAATCGTCAAGCTCGCGAACCCAGATTTGACAATGACCGGACATGGCCCAGAATCGAGGCCATCGGCGGGACATGCGGGATGGGGCCGCATACCAACATAGCTCACCTGCAAACAGGACGGAGGTGATCCAATGGACTTCTTTGAGCTCATTCGAAGCCGGTACAGCGTCCGCGCGTATACAGATCGACCGGTTGAGGACGAGAAAGTGCAACAGATCCTCGAAGCTGCGCGCCTTGCGCCCACAGCAGCCAACCGGCAGCCTTTCCGAATCCTGGTGATCAAGACGGCAGGGCGCGAAGATGAGCTGCGACGCATCTACAGCCGTCAGTGGTTTGTCGCCGCGCCGTACGTCCTGTGCGTGTGCGGCGTCGAAGCTGAGGCATGGGTGCGCAACCAGGATGGCAGAGACTACCTCGACGTCGACGCCGCCATCGTTATGGACCACATCGTCCTGGCCGCCACGGCACTCGGGCTTGGGACCTGCTGGATCGCCGCCTTCGACCCCGAGGCCGCCCGCGAGGTCCTGCAACTGCCCGACGGCGTCGAGCCCATCATCTTCACGCCATTGGGTTACCCCGACGACCGCCCCCGGGCCAAGCAACGCAAGGACACCTCCGGACTGGTCCGTTACGACCATTGGTAACCGCGTCACTGATAGCCGTGTTCGGCGCCCGAAGTCCACGCGAGCTCCCGTTATTCGGAGGTTAGGCCTACGATGGCGATCGACCGCGACCCCATCGAGCGTGCCGTCCAGGCGCACTATCGCACCGACCCCGACCGCGAATGGCAGCGCATGGATCACCATCGCACGGAGTTTGCAGTAACCTTGCGAGCGCTCGATGCGCACCTGCCTCCGGCCCCAGCGCGCATCCTTGACTGTGGTGGCGGACCCGGTCGCTATGCCATAGCCCTCACGCAGCGCGGCTACGACGTCGTTCTCTTTGATCTGAGCCCCGAACTCCTGGCCCTTGCCGAGGCAAAAGCCGGAGAGGTCGGCGTCGAGCTCGGAGGGTACGAGCAGGGCACTGCCACCGACCTGTCGCGGTTTGGCGACGCCACCTTCGACGGCGTCTTGCTGATGGGACCGCTGTACCATCTGCTCGATGAGCGCGATCGTCGCCAGGCCTTATCCGAAGCCTGCCGGGTGACCAAACCCGGCGGCCCAGTCTTCGCCGCATTCATATCGCGCTATGCCGCCCATATCGACGCTGCCGCGTGCTATCCCGACCGGGCGGCGAAGACGCCGGAGCTCTTCAAGCAGATCTCTGAGACAGGGTTGCTCCCCCCGAGCGACAACGGCGCGGCGGAGTTTGTGGCATACTTCGCACACCCGAGCGAGGTCCAACCGCTCTGTGAGCGCGCCGGTCTGGAGTTGACTGCGCTCCTGGGAGTGGAAGGTGTCGTGAGCGGGCACGAGGCCCTGATCAATACACTGACCGGCAGCGCGTGGGAGACCTGGGTGGACACCAACTACCAAATCGCGCACGACGCCACAACTCACGGCGGCGTTGAGCACTTGCTGGCGGTCTGCCATAGGCCTCGTTGGCGCACCGTGTTGATCGACCTGGCTGCAACCATGGCCCGCAAGGGGTTGGCGTACACAGTCGTCGGGGGCGCCGCCCTGGCGCTGCATGGGCTGCGGGTATGCGTGCGAGACCTTGACCTGGAGATGTCACGATGGGCCGTGTACCAGTTCCAGGAAGCTTTCGCAGCTCAGGCCGTGCTCCCTGTCGCCTGGCGTGAGACCGAGACCGTCCGATCGCACTATGGACGCTTCGAGATTGGCGGTGTCCAGGTAGACGTCATGGCTGACCTCGAGCGCCACGTTGGCGATCGATGGGCGCCCTCTCTCTGTACTACGAGCAAGACGGTCGAGCTTCAGGGTATGCCTATCCAGGTAGTCACCCTGGAGGAGGAGGTCCTGGCCAATCTGCGCCGCGGCCGACTGGAGACGGCAGCAATGGCACTGCCGCACTGCGATCGAGACCATCTCCTGGCGCTCTGGAAGTCTGCTGTCCGTAAGGGGTTCTTCTAGGCCGTGATCGTGGCGATGGCCGGCCTGCCCGGCACCGGCAAGAGCACGGTAGCACTGGCGCTCGCGCGCGCAGTCGAAGGCGTCATCCTGGATAAGGATCGTGTCCGTGAAGCGCTCTTTCCTCCAGGAACCATCGAGTACAGCCCCGAACAGGACGACCTCTGCATCGACGTGATGCTGCAGGTCGCGGCCTTCCTGCTGCGGCGCAACCCTGACCGGACCATACTCCTCGACGGACGTACGTTCACGCGCCGCTATCAGGTTGAGACGTTGGCTCACAGTGCGAGCCAGATTCCCGCGCGTTTGGTCTTCATTGAGTGTATCTGCTCGGAAGCGACCGCCCTGCACCGCCTGGAAATCGATCGGGCAGGACGGGTCCACCCCGCGGCGGACCGCGATGCCTCCCTGTACCGACGGCTCAAGACGCGCGCTGAGCCTCTCGACTGGCCACACCTAACCGTCGACACCGAGTCGCCATTGGCCGATATCGTCGCAGCGTGCATGCGCTACCTGTCCACACCTCCTTGAAACCGGGCCTATCCAACGCCGGGTAACCGATGCATTGCCATTGAGTCCCTCCCGGGCGCATCGGTCGCATCCATGTTTTGTGCAACCCCTGGCTTTGTGCTAGACTCCGCCTATGAACCGCAGCGGCACCGATCTCCGCATACGCGGCCTGGTCAGCTTGATGAATCACGTCCGTGACCAGCTTCGCGTGGGCGTACAGGGCAACGAGGCGCGCGAGCTACGGGCCCTTGTCCGTGAAGGCTTGCGCGCGGTCGAGCGACTCTGCCGGGAACACGGGACCACGCCTGGTCATCTCCCGGCGCCCTCGCGCAGGGCCTACGAATACCTGAGCGGCCTCGACTTATCCCGTCTTCCCAAGCCGCGACGAGCGGCGCCTCCCGTGCGAGAGATCGTGCGTATACCGGGTATCGTCTCAACGTGCAATCGCTATCACCACAAGTTTCGCAAACTCGTCGCATCTGGGTCAACGCCCCATTCGTCCGACGATCATGAAATCCAACGCCTCGCCGGGGACCTGCGCACCGAATCCGACGCCATCGCTGCGCTGTGTGAGGATGCCGGAACGACCCCTGCGGCGCTGCCGGTTCGCTCGAGATACGGTTTCCTGTGGCTCAAGTTCCTGGGCAATCCCCAATACCTTGCCCGGCATATGAACACGCTCGCGACGTTGACAAGAGAAGCCACACGCCTCATGGCAGCTGCGGTCGAATACGACCACGACCCGCGACCTACGCTGCAGTGCGACCTGTTCGCGACGTCCGTGCTCTATCGCACGACGGTGCGTGGACATTCGCTTCAGTTACTGGCCAATGAAGGCTTCATCGTCGCCCCTGAGCCGGTGCTCGAATCTCTTGCCTGGGCCGGCCTCGGACTGGACGACGCCGAGCGTGCCCGCATGCGTGTCAAGCAGTTTGCGGCTTCCGAACCGTTCGCCGAACTGCAGGCGATGCTCTACCGCGCGCTCTCCAGCCCAACTCAGGCTGCCCGAGGTCAGGCGCACGACCTTCACGCAGCCTTTGTGCGGGTCAACACCGCATACTTCTCCGGTCGCGTTGCACGTCCGAGCCTGGCCTGGGGGCGCACGCGGACCCTTCGCAAACTAGGACACTACGATCAGGTACGTGACACTGTGGTCGTGAGCCCAGTACTGGACGACCGCGCCGTACCCGAGTACGTCATCGATTTCGTCATCTACCACGAGCTCCTGCACAAGGAACTCGGCGTCGCGCTCGTCAACGGTCGCAGGAACGCTCACACGCCGGCGTTCCGCGCTGCGGAGCGCGCCTTTACGCACTATCATGAGGCGCGGACCTTCATCGCGCGCTTCACCCATCCCTAGATCCGGGAGCCAACCCATGAACAACCCTCCTACAGAGCCTGTGGACGCATGGACCACTTTGGAAGATGAGATCGTGCATTGCCGCCGCTGCCCGCGTCTTGTCGCGTGGCGTGAGGAAGTTGCGCGCACCAAGCGGCGAGCGTACCAGTCCTGGGACTATTGGGGCAAGCCCGTTCCTGGCTTTGGAGATCGTCACGCTCGCGTCCTCATACTCGGACTGGCCCCCGGTGCGCATGGATCGAATCGCACGGGACGGATGTTTACGGGCGATAGCTCAGGAGAGACGCTGTACGGCGCGCTCCATCGTGCAGGCTTTGCCAACCAACCGACATCGCACCACCGAGATGATGGTCTGCTTCTGTCCGACGTTTTCGTCACGGCGGTAGCCCGGTGCGTGCCCCCCGCCAACCGTCCGACTCGAGAGGAGATCGGCAACTGCATGCCGTATCTGGCGCGCGAGATTGGACTCCTGACGGATCTGCGCATCGTTTTGACGCTGGGGAAAATCGCCTTCGACGGCTATCTGACCTTGCTGCGCAGCCAGGGCCACCCAGTGTCGCGCATGGCCTTCAGTCACGGCTTCTACGACGCGCTATCCGGGCCGCTCCCCGCCCTGATGGCATGTTACCATCCGAGCGCCCAGAACACCCAAACCGGGCGCCTCACGCCCGACATGCTTGACCAGGTCTTTGAGGAAATCCGCGCCCACATCGCCCGGTCGAGCCGCTGATGATCTTGTCAACTCGGGCAATAGCCGTATAATAGGGAGGTTGACTGTCGGGAGGTATGAAGCATGCCACTTTATGAATATCAGTGCCAGGAGTGCGGGTTGCGCTTCGAGCGCCGTCAGAGTTTTAGCGACGAGCCTGTAAAGACCTGCCCAGATTGCGGAGGACAGGTAGACCGGCTGATCCAAGCGGCAGGCATCATTTTCAAAGGCTCGGGCTTCTACGTGACGGATCACCGCTCGAAATCGCCGACTGCCGTTGCGGGCAGTCGCAAGGACGATGGTGAAAACGCCGCCGAGAAGCCCCCTTCCGAGAAGGCTGCGAAGAGCGAATCGGCAAGCGCCAAGACCTCGTCATCGGAGCCCGGCGGCGGCGGCGACAAGAAGAAATAGCTGGAATCACATTGGCTCACCCAAAAGGGCCCGGCGATAACTCGCCGGGCCCTTGTCTGTGCGTAGCAACACGCGCTCAGAGCGTCCGCGCTCAAAGCGAGCGCTATGAAAGCATGCGCTAGCATAGCGTGCGCTAGCATAGCGTGCGCTAGCATAGCGTGCGCTAGCATAGCGTGCGCTAGCTCGAGCCAACCAGCTGCACGATCGTTGCGCCCTCGCCGCCCTCGTTCAGTGGCGCGATGTCGTAGGATGTGACCAGCGGGTGGCTTGCCACGTACCGCCGCACCTCACGGCGCAGCTTACCCGTGCCTTTTCCGTGGATGATCCGCACCCACGGTAGGGCGGCCATTGCAGCTTCGTCCAGATACCGTTCCAATCGCTCCAGCGCCTCGTCCACCGTCTGGCCTCGCAGATCGATCTGCAAGCCGGGTGACGCCACCCTTGTCGGCAACGATATCCCCGCGGTCTGCGGTCCTGGCTCGGGCTGATGATGCACCAGCACGACATCCGCGACAGGAACGCGGGTTCGGATGGCGCCGACTTGAACGGTAACTTCGTCGGCATCCACTTCCAGAACAGTCGCCTGGATGCCCACGGAAACCAGCTGAACCATATCACCTTCGTGGATCTGTGCATCCATCTCCCCTGGCGCCCGAACCTCGTCCAGTTCCCTGACCAGCGGCTCTGGCCTCACAACTGAGGTCTCGAGTTGATCCAGCTCCTCCTCGATTTCGCCCAGCTCAGGCCGGATACCCACCGTGGGTGCCAGCAGCATCTTTGTCCGTAGCGCACGCAGTTCGTCTCGGAGCGCCTCGACTTCAGCCATGGCGACCGCCTCGGCCTGAGCCAGCACCTCCTGCCGTTCGTGATCGATACGGGACAGCCGCCGTCGCAGATCCTCGCGCAGAGATTCGGCCTCCTGGCGCAACTCGCGCGCCTCGTCGCGCGCCTGAGCCTCCTGAATCCGCAGGTTGTGCAGATCGCTGAGCATATCCTCAGCTCGCAACTCCTCACCGGATATCATACCCTGGGCCTGGCGCACGATTGACTCGGGCATACCGAGCCTTCGCGCGATGGCGAACGCATTGGAGCGCCCGGGCAGACCGATCGTCAGCCGGTAGGTAGGAGCGAGCGTCTCGACGTCGAATTCCATGGAGGCATTCCGCACCCCGGGCGTATTATGTGCGTACAACTTCAGTTCAGGGTAATGCGTCGCCACGAAGACCGTTGCACGTCGTCCGCGAAAGGCCTCGAGCACGGCTCGCGCCAGCGCAGAGCCCTCCGCGGGATCCGTGCCAGCGCCGAGTTCGTCAAGCAACACCAGCGTACGGTGATCCACATCCGGAAGGAACGAGAGGATATTCCTCAGGTGCGACGAGAAGGTTGAGAGACTCTGCTCGATCGACTGCTCGTCACCGATATCTGCCACGACTGCACCAAAACACGAAACCTCCGACCCCTCGTCCACCGGGATATGCATGCCCGACAACGCCATCAAGGTGAGCAGCCCAACCGTCTTCAGCGAGACCGTCTTGCCGCCGGTGTTGGGTCCGGTAACCACCACCACGTGTGTGTCGGCGGACAGATCAATATTCACAGGCACGACCGCCTGAGGGTCGATCAGTGGGTGACGTGCACCTTTGAGCCGTACAACCGTACCTGGCTGCAGATTACCATCCTTCGGCTCGGGCGGCGCCTTGGGAATGGGCAGCAGCCTCACCGCTGTTGCCAGCATCGAGTCCCCGTAGCGCGCCTTGGCCATGGCCAGATCGAGATCGGCAAGTGCGTCCAAGGTATGACCAATCTCGTCAGCTGCGCCTGCCACGCGAGCCGTCAGCGCGCGCAGCAACCGGATGATCTCCTCCTCTTCAGCCAACCGTAGCTCACGCAACGCGTTGTTGAGCTCAACGATCTGCGCAGGCTCCATAAACACCGTTGCGCCGCTCGATGACCGGTCGTGCACAATGCCCTGAATGTGTCCCTTGAAATCGGCCTGGACCGGGATCACGAACCGCCCCTCGCGACGCGTGATCAACGACTCCTGCAAGTACGGAGCAACGTCAGGGGAGGCGATGATGCGCCGCAGCCGCTCCTGTACACGATCCTGTGTCACTCTGAGCTCGCGGCGGATCCGCGCCAACTCATCAGAGGCGCTGTCCCGCACCTCGCCGCGGTCGTCCAGGACACGCGAGATTGCTTCAGAGATCGCGGGTAGCACCTGAATGCGCCACGCGATATCGGCAAGGGCCGGGAACTGCGCGTCCAGGCGTGTCAGCACGCGATGCACGCGTTCAGCCGCATTGAGCGTCCCTCTGATCTCCAGAAACTCGCCTGGCTGCAACGTCACGCCGTGCAGCGCCCGCTGGGCAAGTGGGCGAATGTCCGTCACGCCCCCGAGCGCGAAGTCGGGGCGCGCGTCGATAAACGACCGGGCCTGAGTCGTGACTGCCAGCATCTCACCCGCTTCGCGAAGATCGAAGGAAGGCTCCAGCGTAAGCGCCAACGCCTCACCCCCGGAGAAATCCGTGTAGCTCGCGAGGCGCTTTAGAATAGCGGGATATTCAAGCGTGACCCAATGACGGTTCATCCATACTCCACTTCAGCACAGCGATGAGAGCCTCACTGCGGGTACAAGACTGGCGGCATCCCCCCAAAGAAGGGCACGAACAGCCGGGCATAGGCGGCCACAATGGGCGACGTCAAGGGCCTTAGCCCCGAACGAAGGTAGGACGTCCGCAGATTCGCCCACCCACTCTCGTTGCCTTCCCACCGCTCCGCGACCATGACGCCCATACTGTTGACCAGTAGCGCGACAAGAACCACCGCGACCATCGCTCCCAACACCAGGCCCATCAAGTTGTCGAATATTCCCAGCTTGGGCAGCCTGGTCACCGGAAAAGACACTGACACAAGGACGTATCCTACCACAAGGAACAGGATCAGCAGGATGTCAAACACCACACCCCGCGCAAGAACTGGGTTCCGACCGGTGACAGCCTGCATCCTGAACACTACCTCCCGGTACAGAAGCGCGCTTAAGAACGTTGACAACCACAGGATGAACAACGTCAGCAGCGCGCGCACCATCCGCACATAAGTGAACAGCACCACGAGGCCGCCCGCAAGGAAGATCAATAACCAATCATAGGCTGTCATATGCGCCCCCCTTGGACTTGACCGAATATGGAGAGGATCGGCCGCGGGTAACCACAGGCCAACCGGATTATACCACGCCTGATTGCCAGCCCGAAACGTCTAGGGTCCGGTGTAGAAGACCCGGTAGATGCGGCCTGCACCGTCATCTGAGATCATGAGGCTGCCATCCGCGCTCGTCACGACATCCACCGGGCGCCCCCATTGTGAACCATCAGAACGCAGCCAGCCGGTCGCGAAATCCATGACCGCCCCTGGCACGCCGTCTTCGAGCGGAACGCGCACCACCTTGTACCCCGTTGGCGCGCTACGATTCCACGAGCCGTGGAACGCCACGAACAGATCCCCCCGATAGGCCTCGGGAAACTGCGTGCCCGAGTAGAATCCAAGCCCCAGCGGCGCCGAATGCGCCTGCATTTCCACAACCGGATCGAGCACGCCATCACATGCGCCTTCGACCCCGTACTCCGGATCCACGATACGACCACTGTGGCAACGAGGCCAGCCGGCGTCATCCCCCTCGGCCACAACATAGACGGTTTCCGGAGGCTGATCGTCGCCCAGCCAGTCGCGCCCGTTATTCGTCGCCCAAAGCTCAGAAGTGCCCGGACGGAAGGTGATGCCGACAGCGTTGCGCAGCCCCACGGCGTAGACTGTCTCATCGGCGCCGTCCGGTCGGTAGCGCACGATCGCGGCCCGGCGTTCATCGCCCTCAATGCAAACATTGCACGACGAGCCGACGGAGACATAGAGCCACTCATAGTCGGGACTGAAAAGTACCGTCCTGGTATTATGCCCACCCCGGGGCAGTCCATCGATGATGACCTCGGTGGTCTCGGCGATCGCCGGATCGCCCGCCAGGGTCAACCGCAGGATGCGGGTGGTCTCGCCCACGTACAGCGATCCATCCTGGTAGAAATCGATGCTGCTGGGAGAGGTGAGCCCGGCCCTGACAGCCTCTACCCCGTCGGCGACCCCGTCCAGATCACGGTCAGGAAGCCGCACGATACGCCCCGCGCCGCGCTCAGCCACGTAGAGTTGCCCGTCGGGCCCTACAGTCATCATTCGTGGCCCTGCGAGGCCATCCGCATAGACGGAGACGCCGAACCCGGACGGCACTGCCACATCCTCCTGCGGCGGCACAACACGAGTGGGAGCCGCACTGGGCGCCGGAGGCGCCGGCGTCGACGTACCGGTGGGGCTGGGTTCGGCGGTGGGTTGGGCAGTCCACGTAGCAGTGGGTTCCACAGGAGATGGCGATGGCGTCAATGTCGGGCTACTTGGCAACGGTACTGAGGTCGGGGGTAGAGCAGCAGTCACTTCCGGCGACGTGGGGAGATACCCGAGTCGCTCCAACATAATCAAGGCGACCACCGCGCCGACCAAAAGCACAGCCACAACTGCTCCAATAGCGATCCATACACGCTTATGCATGTCATCCTCCTTACGCCTGCGCCGCTCCCCCGTTGGTGGGTCTGACGCCACCCCACTCACCAAACACTTACAAGCATTGTATCGTCAGCAACGACGCGAGACAAGATCGCGTGGGAAACGTAAAGGCCACACGAGAGCGTCCTCGTGTGGCCCTTGAACTCGTTGGCGTGCAACCCGCCTAGGTGCCCGAACACCCCCTATGGCTCGACAGCAATGCGCTCCTCTTCCTGATCAGTCTCGACCTCATCGAGCGGGAAAGACGTTTCGCATGCCAAGCATTGGGCAGTGTCCTTCTTGGCGATGACTAACATGCCACCGCAGAGAGGACACGGGGCTGGAATCGGCCGCTTCCAGGAGGTAAACTGGCACTCTGGCCAGTTGGAGCAACCGTAGAACGGCCGTCCGCGCTTTGAGCGCCGCATCACGACCTCGCCGTCGGCGCACTCAGGACACTTAACGCCGATTTTCTCGAGCCAAGGCTCCGTGTGGCGACACTGCGGGAAGTTGCTGCAGCCAATGAACTTACCGTAACGCCCCCATCGCACGATCAACTGGCCGTCTTCGCACTCCGGACACGGCCGCCCTACGTATTCGATCTGCTCGATCTTGGGGATTGCTTCGTCCGCCAGCTCAAGTGACTTCTCAAACGGGCCGTAGAATTCGTGCATCAGGGCGACCCAGTTTCGGTCGCCAGTCGCAACGTCGTCCAGTTGAGATTCCATCTGCGACGTGAAGTCGACGTTGATCAGGTCGGGGAAGTGTTCGACGAGGAGATCGTTGACCAGCACACCTGTCTCCGTGGGCTCCAACCGCCGTTGATGGCGGCCGACGTATCCACGTTGCCGTAGCGTGGTCAGAATGCTCGCATAAGTCGAGGGGCGTCCAATGCCGTACTCTTCCAGCACTCGGATCAGCGAAGCGTCCGTGTAGCGTGGCGGTGGCTGTGTGAAATGCTGTTCCGGAAGGAGCCGCAGCAAGTCAAGTAGCTCGCCAACCGTCATCGCCGGGATCTGCTGGCTTTTCTCCTCTTCCTCATCCTCCGAGCGGGTCTCCTCATAGACCACCAAGAAGCCTGGGAACCGCAAGGTCGACCCTGCCGCCCGGAACAAATACGGCTTGTCCGTTTCGCTGCCGGCCAGGACCTCTACGCTAACCGTGTCATAGAGCGCTGGCTTCATCTGGCTGGCCACAAATCGTCGCCAGATCAACTCGTACAGCAG
>Ga0123333_10002604_pt1 | contig 18216 bp, 18 predicted proteins | sample BioC12SIPDNA_3_FD_89957 | JGI IMG/M metagenome (GOLD analysis project Ga0123333, IMG submission 89957) | Anaerobic biogas reactor microbial communites from Washington, USA - Biogas_R2_B C12 SIP DNA | ecosystem: Engineered > Bioreactor > Anaerobic > Unclassified | place: Washington, USA... | reverse complement strand
CAGTCAACTTCCTGGCCGAAAGAGGGCTTCACGCCGTGGGTATCGATCTCTCGGCGACGCTCTTGCGCCAGGGGAGCCGCCAGTTCCCACAGCGACTGCTCACCCAGGGACGCGGCGAGATGCTGCCCTTTGCCACGGGCCGGTTCGACGCCCTGCTGGCCGAGTGCTGCCTTTCGCTGATGCCGAGCCCGGCCCAGGCGCTGGCCGAATTTAGCCGGGTGCTGCGTGTGGGTGGGACGCTGATCCTCAGCGATATGGTAACCAGAAGCCCCGACTCTGCGCCGGGAGAGGCAGAGCCACGAACCTGCTGCATAAGCGGCGCCTTCTACCGTCCTCATCTCGAGGCGCTACTGGCGGAGGCTGGCTTTGAACTTGCGTGGTGGGAAGACCAGACCGAGGCGTTGAAGCAGCTGGCGGTGCAGATTATCTGGGAGTATGGGTCGTTGGCGGGTTTCTGGTCCTGTGCCGGCCAGGCGGATAAGGCCGTGACAAGGACAAAACCCGGCTACGTCCTCCTCCTGGCAGCGCGCAGATAGGAGTGCGGAGGATAGATTGATGGAAGAGATGTTGCGCATGATGGAGCTGAAGCAGCAGGGCTTTTTTTGCAGCCAGATCCTGCTGAGTATGGCTTTGCAGGACCGTGACGAGAGTAACCCGGCGCTGATCCGGGCTGCCCGCGGGCTGGCCGGCGGTCTGGGCTTTGCCGGAGAAACATGCGGCGCGCTAACTGGCGGCGCCTGCGCCCTGGGCCTGTATGCCGGCAAGGGGCTGCCCGCCGAGCCGGACGATCCGCGCTTGGATCAGATGGTCCAGGAGCTGGTAGTCTGGTTCAAGGAAGAGTATGGGCAGCAATATGGCGGTATTCGCTGCGACGACATCCTGGCCGGCGAATCGGCGAACATGCGGGCGCGCTGTCCGGGCATCGTGGTCAGCACCTACCAGAAAACCCGCGAGCTGCTGGAGGCTTACGAGGCGGATGAGCCGCTGTAGGGCTGCCGGAGCTGGCCGTGATTGATTCTGAGCCTATCCTGTCGCTTACCCAGAGCGTATGCCCTGAGTGCCTGGCGCGGCTGGAGGCACAGCGGGTGCAGCGCGGCGATGACATCTATCTGCGCAAATGCTGCCCAGAGCATGGCCTGTTTGAGACCGTCGTCTGGCGCAGCGCGACTGAGTATCGCGGCTGGGTGCGGCCCAAAACGCCTGCCTACCCCGAAAAACCGGCCACGAGCGTCTCTGCCGGCTGTCCCTATGACTGTGGTCTCTGCCCCGAGCACCGACAGCACACCTGCACGGCGCTGCTGGAAATCACCCAGCGCTGCAATCTGCGCTGTCCCGTCTGTTTTGCCGACGCGGCCCACCAACCGCCGCCTGACCCCGATCTGGCGACCATCGAGGGCTGGTACCGGATGCTGCTGGAAACGGGCGGGCCCTTCAACGTCCAGCTTTCCGGCGGCGAGCCAACCGTACGGCGCGACCTGCCGGAGATTATCAGCCTGGGGCGCAAGATGGGCTTTGGCTTTATCCAGTTGAATACCAACGGCATACGGCTGGCGGACGAGCCGGACTACGTCGAGCGACTGAAGGCGCACGGCCTAAGCTCCGTGTTTTTGCAGTTTGATGGCACCGAAGATGCCATTTATGAAGCGCTGCGGGGTAAGCCGCTACTGGCGCAGAAGATCGCTGCTATCGAGCGCTGCGCCGCACAGGGCATTGGCGTAATACTTGTGCCGACGCTGAAGCCGGGAGTGAACGACCACAACGTGGGCGAGATCATCCGCTTTGCCCTGGAGTACGCTCCTGCCGTGCGCGGCGTCCATTTCCAGCCCATCAGCTACTTTGGCCGGTATCCCGCCCCACCAGACGACGCCGACCGGATCACCATACCGGATGTCATTCGGCTTATTGTCGCGCAAAGCGATGGCCTTTTTCGGGCAGAGTCGTTTGCCCCACCCGGCTGTGAGAATGCCCTCTGTTCGTTCCACGGCAATTTCGTGCTGATGCCTGATGGCAGGCTCGTGCCCTGGACACAACATCAGTCCCAGAGCTGTGACTGCCAGCCCATACCGGCGGCGGAAGGGGCAGCCAGGGCCCGCGCCTTTGTTGCCGCCAACTGGATCGCCGTTGAAGATGTGGCCCTGCCATGTGAGGGGCCCAGTCTGGGCGAGTGGGATATCCTGCTGCAGCGGTCCAGGACACATACCTTTTTTGTTTCGGGCATGGCCTTCCAGGATGCCTGGACACTGGACCTGGAGCGGCTGCGCGACTGTTGCATCCATACTGTCAGCAGGGACGGCCGGCTCATTCCCTTTTGCGCCTACAATTTGACAAGCAGCAGTGGCCGTTCACTCTACCGCGAGTCATAATCCTGGCGCTCTATCTGTGAAACCCCCACTGACGCCCCTTCAGCCCTGGATCGCGCAGAAAATCGGCTGCAAACCAGAGACGTTGAGCCGGGCGGCGCTCGACGCCTACCAGCTGCAGAAGTTGCAGGAGACGCTGGACCGGTGCCGGGAAAGAAGCCCGTTTTACCGGCGCCGGCTTGCCGGTTTTCCTGCACGCCTGCACTCCTTCGCCGATTGGGAGAGCTTGCCGTTTACGACGGCTGAGGAGCTGCAGGAGCGCGCCTCTGCCTTCGTCTGTGTCTCGCAGAGCGAGGTCGAGCGGGTAGTCACGCTTGATACATCCGGCACGACCGGACCGGCGAAGCGGCTCTTTTTCACGGCTGCCGATCAGGAGCTGACCCGCGACTTCTTCCACCAGGGCATGTCTACCTTCACGGAGGCCGGCGACCGGGTGCTGATCCTGCTGCCGTGCGAGCGACCGGGCAGCGTGGGCGACCTGCTGGATCAGGCGCTGGGGCGGTTGGGAGCCAGGGGCATTCGCCATGGCCCTGTCGCCGGTGTGGCTGAGACGCTTAAGGTGATTCTACAGGAGGAGGTCACGGTGGTCGTCGGCGTGCCCGTACAGGTGCTGGGACTGGTGAGGTCGGCGGCGGCACGACAATTCCCACGACCGCATCTGAAGAGCGTGCTGCTGACCACCGACCATGTGCCAGACGCTATTGTGCGTGCAGTCGAAGCAGCCTGGCGGTGCACCGTCTTCAACCATTATGGCATGACGGAAATGGGATTGGGTGGCGGCGTCGAGTGTGCCGCGCGAGAGGGTTATCACCTGCGTGAAGCGGACCTGTATGTTGAAGTCGTGGACCCCCAAACCGGCGAGCCGGTCGCAGACGGGCAGCCGGGAGAAATTGTCTTCACGACCCTTACCCGCCAGGCGATGCCTCTGATCCGCTATCGAACCGGCGATATGAGCCGTTTTCTCCCCGGCGCGTGCAGTTGCGGGGCCATTCTGCGCCGTCTGGAGAAGGTGCGGTTTCGTCGGACCGGCCGGTTTGCTCTGCCGGACGGCTATTTCCTCACCATCGCCGACCTGGACGAGGCCTTGTTCGGGCTGGACGGCGTTCTGGACTTCGCGGCGACGCAATCGGCCGGGGGACTGCAGCTTGCCGTAAGAGCGGAAAGGCAGGAGGTTGGCGAGGCCGTCAGGCGAAAGGTATCGAGCCTGCCGGCCATCAGTGCGGCTGACCTGGACGTGGCCGTGAGCGTGCAGGCTGAGGCGGTGAACCCGGCGGGCAAGCGCCGGATGACATACGTGTAAGGCGTCTTTATGACCGTGGCGAGGGTCTGCCCGGTGGATGACTGCAGTCCATCGCTCCATTTGCCCTTGCCGGTTCATAAGCTCCTGCAGAAGCGGGAGCCTTTTCTTTTCGAGGCCCTGGATTGCCTGTCAGCGGGCAAGAGATGAAGCATTCACCCGGCTCCCATCCACACTCGCCAAGTCAGGTATTTGCGCAATTGGAAACTGACCGATGATATGTCACAATACGGCAAGCACTCCGACGTCCAGTTAATCACGAAGGAGCACTGCTGGAGGAAACATGGAGAATCTATCCATCAGGCCGCTATCTGTTGAAACCTGGAAGGATTTTGAGCAGCTGGCCCAGAAACACAACGGCGTCTGGGGCGGCTGCTGGTGCACTGCTTTCCATCCGCGATCGCCGGAACAAAGGCAAAGCTCAGAGGCCACCAAAGCCTACAAAGAAAGGCTTGTCAGAGAAGATAGGGCGCATGCTGCTCTGGTCTATGACGGGGATGTCTGCGTCGCCTGGTGCCAGTTTGGCCCGCCTCAGGAACTACCGAACATCTATCACCGGAAAGAGGTTGAATCCAAGATGACGATGCCTGATTGGAGAATTACCTGCATCTTCGTCGATAGAGACCACCGCAAGAAGGGTCTGTCCTTTGCCGCGCTGAACGGTGCTCTGGAACTGATCAAAGAGCTGGGCGGTGGGATCGTAGAGAGCTATCCACAGGACACGCAGGGCAAAAAGACGTCAAACTCGTTCCTGTACAACAGCACAAGGCAGATCTTTGAAAGAGCCGGCTTCAGTTATGAAGGCAAGAAGGGGAAGAATCACTGCATTATGAGGAAGACGATTTAAGGTTGCGGCTATCCTGCGTCAGCGCCTCGTGAACTGGCCTTCACATTGATTCTCCAACGTTCAACTCATGTTTCTTGACATGCCTGGAACCTGCCTGCTAGTATGCGAATTCGACCGCTGCAAGACAGGAACGAAGGGGGCCGGGATTAACATCTTGCAGCCGGTACGCGGCAGCGGGTGAGAACCCGGCGGTCCTTCGGAAGGGTGTTCAGGATAGCAAGATGGAAAGCAGAAACAGGAAAGTAGACGAATTCTTCGATCGTTATGCGTCCGCGCTGTTGGCTCGTGACGAGAAAGCCGTCGCGCAGATGTATGCTGTCCCTTCGCTTATCCTCTTCCCCGGCAATTCGATTCCGGTCAGCGATGCGAGACAGACCGAAGCGTTTTTCGCCTCCTCCTGGACGCAATACGAGGGCGTCAACGAGGCCGAGAGAAAGCTGGTTATCATGGGAGAAGCGCCGGGCAGTGTGTGGGCAGACGTCACCTGGTATTACGGCGGGAAGGCGCGCGAGCGCTTCTGCTACCAGCTCATCGAAGGAAATGGGGGATATCAGATCGCCGTGCTAACCCCTATGGAACTCGAGGAGAAATAGGGCAGCCCAGCCCGTTGCCGCGCTGGCCCGTTACGCCGCACGCTTCAGCACCACGATGGTGCAGTCGTCGGCCGGCGGCGTGGCGCCCGCGAAGGCACTAACCGCGTCGACGATGGCCTGAACCAGCTCTTCCGCACTGCCGCCCGCGCAGGCTGCCACAACCTCTCTCAGACGAGATTCGCCGAAAAAGCCACCTGTCTCGTCGCGCGCTTCGGTGACGCCGTCGGTGTACATCACCAGGCAATCCCCGGGCGCCATCTCCACGGTCCACTCACGGTAGGGCACATCCGCAAAGAGGCCAAGCACGATGTCGTGCTCGTCCAGCATCTCCACCGATTTGCCGGAACGCACCCACAGCGGGTGCTCGTGTCCGGCGTTGGAGAAGGTGAGGCGGCCCGTCTCGCGGTGCAGCAGTGCGTAAAAGGCGCTCTGAGACAGCGGCGTTTGCCTGTCCAGCCGGAGCACCCGGTTGGTGCGTCGCAGCACGTCTCCGGGGCCATAACCCGAAAGAGACTCTGCTCGCAGGGTCGTGCGCGCCGAGGCCATGAAGAGCGCAGCCGGCACGCCCTTGCCGGTTACGTCGGCGATGACCAGGCGCAGGTAAGCCTCGTCGTCCGGCCCCAGGACGAAGTCGTACAGATCGCCGCCGACCTCGCGCGCCGGCTGGTAATAGGCCCTCAGCTCCCACCCCGGCAGCTCAGGACAGCTGGGCGGCAGCAGACTGAGCTGGATTTCGTGGCCGATCTTCAGCTAAGGTCAGGCCGGTTCTCGATAGAGGACCAGCGTGAATGCGAAGGAGTGTAAATCAGAACCTACGGACGGTCAATGGTCTGGCGCCGGTACGCTACCCGTTCTCCGGAATCATCGAGGCAATGAAGGCGATCTGCGCCATCTCTTCCGCCAGATCTGCCCAGATAAAGGCTTCCATCAGGTCGCGACCGACGGCGACAATGCCGTGCTCGTCAAGCAGCATGACCCGAAAGTCGCTGCTGCTCTCCGCCGCTTCACGGACCTTACGCGCCAGCTCCAGCGTGCCGCTGGGCGAAAAGGAGACGTGCGGCATGGGCGGCTGCTTGAACGCCGCGTCCGTTACGTAAGGTATGTCCATCCGCCGCACGGCATAGGCCGTGGCATAGGGCGCGTGGCAGTGTACGATGGCGTTGACATCCGGCCGGGCCCGGTAGATCTCGCTGTGGAAATGGAACTCCTTGGAGGGGATAAACGGCTCGCCGGCTTCCCAGGCGCGCGTTTCCAGATCGACCTTCACGATATTCTCCGGGGTAGTGTCGCCCAGGGTCAGGCCAGACGCCGTAATCAGCATCGTGCGCTCGTCCAGACGGGCGCTGACGTTCCCGCCGCTGCCTCGGACCAGCCCGCGCTCGTAGGTCCGCACCGAGATTTCGCAGAGCTGCCGCCGCAGCGCCTGTTCCCGCTCCATTGTCTCGCCATCCATAACGCTTTCCTTTTACCTGCACCTGTTCGTTCAGCTTTCGCAATCCATCTTCTCGGCGCGCAGAGCCGCCGCGAGACTGGCGATAGCCAGCTGTTTATAGCGCGGCAGGTTCGCCTGCGTGACTTCCCGGTGGCGTTGCAGGTCCGGCCCTTCAGCCGACAGGCCCGCGCCCATGTTCGTGACCAGCGCAATGGTCACGTAGCAGATGCCCAGCTCCCGGCAGAGCGCCGCCTCCGTACCGTTGGTCATGCCGACCACGTCCATTCCCCAGCGCTGGAAGAGGCGGATTTCTGCCGCCGTCTCATAACGCGGCCCTTCGACCGTCAGGTAGGTCGCGCCGTCGTGTAGCGGGATGCCGGCCTCCCGCGCGGTCGCCAGGACTAGCTCGCGCAGCGGGCGGCTGAAGGGATAGGTCATGTTGGCGGAGCGCAGGAAGAAGCTGTCGTCCCGGTGTTTGCTGAGATCGACGAGCTGATCGGGCAGGACGAGGTCGCCGACGCCTATCTCGTCGCGGAGCGAGGCGACGGCCGACGTGCCGATGATCGCCTGGAAGCCTAGCTCGTGCGCGGCCCAGATATTAGCGCGGTAGTTGACCTGCGGCGCGAGCCGGTCGTGCTCCATCCCGTGGCGCGCCAGAAAGCCGCTCTCCATCCCGTCCAGCGTTCCCAGGTAGAGGACCGCGCCGCCAAACGGCGTGCGTACCGTTTCCCGGCGCACGTCCTGCAGGTAGTCCATGTCGCTGAAGCCGGTGCCCCCAACCAGCAAAGTCCTCATCTCCCTCTCCTATTCCTGTGCGGTAAGCTCACGCCGTCTCGGTCGCGAAGAATTGGTCCAGATGGGCGCGCAGGCGCTCCTTTGTCTCCTCGGCGGTGAACGCCGCTTCGACGGCCGTGTAGAGCGTTGCCTGCACCTCGGCCGGGCTCATGCCCATCAGCGCCGTGGCTGTGGCGTACTCGTGGGCCAGGTCGATCTGGCTGATCGACGGATCGTCGCTGTTGATCGTAACCCGGATACCGTCCCGGTGATAGCGGGGCAGGGGATGGGTGTCGTAGTCGGCCGTAGCCTGGGTCTGCACGTTGCTTGTGGGGCACATCTCCAGGGTGACGCCTCGCTCCCTGACGAGGGCCAGCACGGCCGGGTCTTCCTCGGCGCGCACGCCGTGCCCGATACGCGTCGCGCCCAGCTCCAGGATGGCGTCGGCTACCGACTGGGCGCTGGACGATTCGCCGGCGTGTATGGTGATGCCCAGAATGCCTTCCTCGGCCAGCGGGCGAAAAATGGGCGCATACCAGGAGGCGGGATAGTCGATCTCGTTGCCCAGCAGGTCGATGCCGGCGATGCCCCGGCCGGCGTAACCGGCAATCACTTTCGCTTCGGCCGTGCAGCGCTCGACGCCCATTTCCCGCGAGAGGCCGGCAATCAGCTCCACGGTGATGTCATGGCCGGCCAGCGCCCGATCCCTGCCGGCAATGGTCGCCTCCAGCGCGGCTGCCGTCGAGATGCCGGCGCTTGCCGCCATACGGGTGGGGCTGTAGCGCAGCTCCAGGTAGATCAGCCCGTCGCGGGCCGCATCGGCGATAACCTCATAGGTCAGCTGCTCAATTGTCTCCGCATCGACGTAGACCAGGTCAACCAGGTCGAAACATTTCAGGAAAGTTTTCAGATCGTGCTTGCCAGAAATGCTCATGCGCCGGCGTAGCTCGGCCGGGTCGTCGCTCGGCAGGGTCACTCCCTTCTCGCGGACAATGCGCCACCAGGTGTCGAAGGGAATGGCGCCCGGCAGGTGGCGGTGCAGGTCGATTTTCGGCCACCTCTGGTAGACCCCGTGCAGAGCTTCGAGGCTGTCGTCAGCGTCCATAGCGCTCGAATAGCCCAGGATCGGGCCGGGCATCGACGGCCGGCACGCGTAGCTGCGCCGTCAGGCCACCGTCCACGAAGAGGGTGTGCCCGGTGACGTAGGCGGCGTCGGCGGACGCCAGGTAGAGGGCCGCGCCGGCAACGTCGTCTGGCGTGCCCAGCCGCCCCAGCGGGATAACGTCTTCGGGCGCGACGGCGCTCTCCTTGCCTACCGGCGTGCGCTGCTCGACTGCGATGGCGCCCGGCACGATCACGTTAACGCGGATGCCCCACGGCGCCAGATCCAGAGCCAGCGCCCGCGTCGCCGCTTCGATGCCGCCCTTCGTGGCGTCATAGGCGACCATCTGCCGGTGGGCCCGTGTGCCGCCGCCCGAGCTCATGTTGATGATCGCGCCGCCATCACCCTGGCGCGCCATGATCCGCGCTGCCCGCTGCGAGCAGTAAAAGAGACCGTTCAGATGAATCGCCATCAGCCGGTGCCACATCTCGCCCGGCATCTCCAGGAAATGGCGCACCGCCCCCGGCCCGTGGGCGATGCCCGCGTTGTTCACGAGGATGTCCAGCCGCCCATATGCGCCCAGCGTCGCCTGAAATAGCTGCTCGACCTGTTCCTCGTCGGCGACGTCTGTCTCCTGGAAGCGCGCCGCGCCCCCTGCCGCCTCAATGCGGGCGACGTTCTCCAGCGCCGTAGCGGCGGCGACGTCCGCAATGACCACGCGCGCGCCCTCGGCGGCAAAGCGCCGGGCGATGGCTCCACCGATCCCCTGCGCGCCGCCGGTTACGATTGCGACCTTTCCCTGCAGGATCAAATTGTCCTTCCTTTTGCCAGAACTGTATCCAGGTCGATGCTCTCTCCCGGCTGCATCTGGTGGACGCGGGCGCGGGTGTGGCGCGCCGCAGCCCGGGCAAACTCGGCCGGCGCGTCGCTGTCGGGCCGGTAGTGCATCGGGATAGCCACCGAAGCGCCCAGCCACTGCAGCGCCAGCGCCGCTTCTTCCGGCGGCAGTGGCACGACTTCAAAGCCCTGGCTGCGCACGCCGCCGACGCAAAGCAGGGCGATGTCCGGCCGGTGCAGCTCTCCAAAAAGGCGCAGGTCGGAAAAGAGCGAGGTATCCCCGCTGTGATAGATGGTCGGCCCGCCGGGCGGCGTGATCATAAAGCTCAGCGGCTGTCCGGAGAGCCAGTGATCGCCGGAGCGGAAGAGGGAGATGTGGCGCACGTCCAGCGCTTTAACTGTCACCCCGTCAAACGTCGCCGTGCAGCCCGACAGCAGGTAGGCGATCTTTTCGTCGTCCACGCCGTTGGCCAGGGCGTGCAGGCGCACGTCGGGACCGCAGGCCAGGAAGGCGCCGCTGCGCCGGACAATCTCCACCGCCTGGCCCAGATGGTCAAACGCGCCGTGGCTGACCAGGACGACGTCTGTCTCGTCCAGCTCTTCCAGCGCCACCGGGCTGGGCGGCACGCCGTGCGCCTCGCTGCCGCTGAGGAATGGGTCAATCACGATGCGCATCCCCTCGCGGCTGGTGATCTCAAAACCCGAAAAGTTCAGGTAACGCAGAGTAACGCCCATCGCTGCCTCGTGCTAGCCCTCCTCGCCGGCCGCCAGCAGCCGACGCAGCTTCTCCTCAAACGGCTGTTCAAACAGGCCGGCCTCGGTGATGATGCCGCTGAGCAGCCGGGCGGGCGTAATATCAAACGCGGGGTAGAGGGCCTGCACGCCCTCCGGCGTAATGCGCTGGTCGCCGATGAACAGCACCTCGTCGGCATCGCGGAACTCGATGGGAATGTCGTCGCCGCTGCGGCTTGCGGGGTCCACGTTGTAGCGCGTCGTCGCCGTATAAAAAGGCACGCTGTGCTCGCGTGCGGCCAGCGCCACCAGATAGGTGCCTACTTTGTTGGCAAGGTCGCCGTTGATGGCCAGGCGATCCGAGCCGACGACGCAGATGTCCACGCGTCCCGTCTCCATCATCGCGCCGGCCATCCCGTCGGTGATCAGGGTGACGGGTATGCCGAGCTGGGTCAGCTCCCACGCCGTAATCCGCGCGCCCTGAAAGTAGGGCCTGGTCTCCTGGGCGATGACCTGAAGCTGCTTGCCGGCTTCGCGTGCGCCCCGGATCACCGACAGGGCGCGCCCGCCGTAACCGGCACCGGCCAGCCCTCCCGAATGGCAGTGAGTGAGCACCGTTGCGCCGTCGGGAATGGCGGCGGCTCCGTGCCGGCCGATGCGCCGCTCCATCTCTACCTGACGGCTCACGAAGGCGGCGGCAGCTGCTGCGGCTGCTTCCAGCGGGACTGTCGAGGCCCGGGCCGCGCCGATCACCTCGTCCACTGCGCGCCTCAGCGCGACGGCTGTGGGCCGCGCTTCCCGCAGCGCCTGGACGGCCTGCTCCCACTGGTCGGGGTCGTCCGGCTGCTGGCGCACGGCGAGATAGGCGCCCAGGGCGCCGGCACAGCCGATTGCGCCGGAGCCGCGGATCTGCATCTGCCGGATAGCCGCCGCCATTTCGCCAGGCGTGTGAATCTCCAGAACGTCGCGGACGAAGGGCAGCCGCGTCTGGTCGAGCAGGGCGATGTGGTCGTCTTCGGGCCAGAGTGGGGCGAGAAGCTGCTCATCCTGGATGCGACGAGCCAGCTCGTCAAGTGGGGCAATAGCCGATTTGGTTGACAAGCGCCGCACCCTCCACTAAACTACTTCTGTAAATTGTTTACAATTTACAATTTGTTCTGGCCTACAGTGTACAAAAGCCCGTCGCGTTTGTAAAGCAGTACTATGTCTGAAAACGTCCTCCAGTACATCGAAAGGGGCGATCTGGTCGATCAGGTGGTTGACGAGATTGTCGCTGCCATTGTCACCGGGCAATTCCCGCCTGGCGCCAAGCTGGTCGAGATGCAGATCGGCGAGCAGCTCGGCGTCAGCCGCGGGCCGGTGCGCGAGGCCTTCCGCCGGCTGGAGCAGATGGGGCTCGTCGTCAAGGTGCCCTATCGCGGCACGTTTGTCGCCACCCTGACCGTGGACGACGTGCGCGAGCTACACGACCTGCGCGCCCCCCTCGAAGGGCTGGCTGCGCGCCTGGTGGCCGAGAAAGGCGATCCCGCTGACGCCGAACGCCTGGTCGGTATTCTCGACGCCATGCGCCGGCTGCCGCCATCCGGCGACCACAGCCGCACGATCACCCTGGACGCTGACTTCCACGACACGTTGATTGCGCTGTCCGGCCACCGTCTCCTGCAGGAGCTGTGGGCGACGATCGGCGTCCGGCTGCGCAGCTTCCTGATGTTGAAGCGCAAGCGCCTTTACCAGACAGCGCACGAGGCGGCGGCGCTGCATGAGGCGATAGTAGAGGCCATTGCCGCCGGAGACGGCCCCGCCGCCGAAAAAGCGGCCTACCAGCACGCCATCGAAGCCGGGCGCCGGCACGTGGACGCCTGGAATCACTTTCCGCCCTGACATCACTCCCCACATTGCTGCCGGATGCGAAGCATGGTTTTATGGACATTTGCCTCACACCGGTCAGACAGCAGGTAAATAGCACGCAGGTACCCGACGTGCCCGCTGCCGTGCACGCCGGTCTGCGGGCGCTGCCCCTGCACGAGCGCGTGAAGCCGGGCATGAGGATCGCCATCGGCGTCGGTAGCCGGGGGATTAGCTGTCTGTACGACGTCGTCATGGCGCTCGGCAGCGCCTTGCGCGAGCTGGGCGCCGAGCCTTTCCTCGTGCCGGCGATGGGCAGCCACGGCGGCGGCACGCCGGAAGGACAGCGGGCGGTTCTCGAAAGTTATGGCCTCGCCGATGGGCCGCTGGGGCTTCCAATTCACAGCGACCTGGACGTTATCCAGGCTGGCACGGCGCCTGACGGGATGCCGGTCTTCTTTTCGGGGACCGCGGCGCGCAGCGACGGCATTATCGTCGTCAACCGGGTCAAAGAGCATACGGCCTTCAAGGGGCGGTGGGAAAGCGGCCTGATGAAGATGCTCTCGGTGGGGTTGGGCAAGGCGCGTGGCGCGGCGGAGATCCACAATTGGGGCATCCGCGAGGCGATGCCCGCTGCGGCGCGCGTCATCCTGGAAACCATGCCCGTGCTCGCCGGCATCGCCATCGTCGAGAACGGCTATCACCAGCCGGCCGAGATTACCGTGCTGCCGGCCGGGGAGATCGAGGCAGCGGAGCCAGAGCTGCTCAACCGGGCGCGGAGTCTGACGCCGCGCATACCGTTCGAGCCGCTGCACCTGCTGGTCGTCGGCGAGATGGGCAAAGAGATCAGCGGTACGGGCATGGATCTGAACGTCATCGGTATGTGGCGGCGTACCGGCGGGCCGGTGGACCCGCATATTGACGTTATCGCCGTCCTGGATCTGACCGCCGCCAGTCATGGCAACGCCCTGGGCGTCGGTCACGGCGATCTGATCACCCGCCGCCTCTACGACAAGATTAACCGCGACGCCACCTACCTCAACTGCCTGACCTCGCACAACCTGGCCGGCGGCAAAATCCCCATCGTCATGCCCAATGACCGGGAAGCCATCCGCGCCGGATTGGCCGGCGTTCCCCTGGAAACTGCGCGCATGTTGCTCATCCGCAACACGTTGGAGCTGGAGCTGATGTGGGCCTCGCCGGCCCTTCTGCCAGAGGTGGAACGGTCGCCGGCCCTGTCGGTTGCCGGGCCTTCGCGCCGCCTGACCTTTTCGGCCGGCGGCGACCTGGACTGGAGCGCCCTATGAGCCAGACGATCCTGCGCGGCGGCCTGGTGCTCCCTCTGGACGGCAGCGAGGACTGGCATAATCCCGGCGCGGTCTGCTTCGAGGACGGGACCATCACGTATGTCGGCCGGGTCGAAGGAGCGCCGCCAGCCCAACCCGATGCTGTGGTCGTTGACTGCCGCGACCGTCTCGTACTCCCCGGCCTGATCAACACCCATACCCACACCGGAATGACCTATTTCCGCAACCTGTTGGAAGACCTGCCCTCGGCCGGCTGGTTTCGCTGCGAGCAGCAGGCCGAGCAGCTAATGAGCCGCGAAGACGTCTACTGGGCGGCGCTGCTCGGCGCCCATGAGATGCTGCGCCAGGGAATCACGACGATCGCCGACCGTTTCTCGCACATGGACGTCATTGTCGAGGCGCTGGCCCACGCCGGCATCCGCGCCGTCGTCGCGCCGTCGCTCGTGGACCGGGACGCCGGGATGCGCAAGCGACAGGCGCTGGCTCTGCTGGAGCAATACGGCACGAGCGGCGACGGCCTGATCCACGTTGGGCTGGGGCCGGTCGGGCCGGACACGTGCAGCACCGAACTGCTGCGGTGGACGCGGGAACAGGCGGACCGGACCGGAGCGCTGATCTTCATCCACCTGGCCCAGTCGCAGCAGGAGCTGGCCGAAATCCGGCGGCGCGGCTACGACGGTGCGGCCCGCTACCTGGATGCCATCGGTTTTCTCGGCCCCGACGTCGTCGCCGCCCATTGCATCTATCTGGACGAGGAGGAGGTCGCCCTGCTCGGCGCCCGCGGCGTGCGTGTGGCCCACTGTCCCGCCAGCAACGCCAAGATCGAAGGCCGCGTCGCGCCGGTCCTTGCCCTCGACCGCGAGGGCGTCCGCATTGGACTGGGTACGGACTGCGCCGCCTCCAACAACGGCATGGACCTGCTGGGAGAGATGAAGACGGCCGGCCTGCTGCACAAGGTGGCGGCGTGCGATCCCGAGGTGATGGACACGCGCCGCCTGCTGTCGATGGCTACAGGCGACGCGGCCGCCTGCCTGAATCTGGCGGAGCGCGCCGGCTCGCTGGCGCCGGGCAAAGAGGCAGACGTCGTCACCGTGCGCCGCGACGCCCTGCACCTGCAGCCCTGGCACGATCCCCATGCCGGTCTCGTCTACGCGGCGCGGGGCGCCGACGTCTGTGACGTCTGGGTTGCCGGGCAGCCGCGCGTGCGCGATGGGCAGCTTCTGGCGGGCGATGCCGGCGAAGCGATAGGCCGCGCGGCTGCCTGGGCGGAGCGCCACGGGCCGGCGCTCCGGGCGCAGCGGTTGAGCACGGGAGGGTAAGACGTTGAGCGATCCATCCTTCACCTCGGCGGCAGCGCCCTTCACGGCCGAAGGGGTCAACTACCACCTGCGCATCGGGCCGGGCGACGTCGCGCCGACCGTGCTGCTGCCCGGCGACCCGGCGCGCGTGGCGCTGATCTCTGCCGGCTGGGACAGCTACCGCGAGGCAGGCAGCAATCGCGAGTTCGTCACCCACACCGGCGAGCTGGATGGCGTGCCGCTCAGCGCCATCTCCACCGGTATCGGCAATCCTGCGATGGCGACCGTGGTCGAGTCGCTGGCCCGGCTCGGCCCGCATACCCTGTTGCGCGTGGGTACAACCGGCTGCATCCAGCGGGGCATCGCCCTGGGCGACCTGGTGATCGCCAGAGGGGCCGTGCGCCTGGACGGCGCGACGCGAGCCTACGTGCGCCCCGAATATCCGGCCGCCGCCCACCCGGAAGCCGTCATAGCCCTCGTGCAGGCGTGCGAAGAGCTTGGCTATCCCTATCACGTGGGCATCACCGCGTCCACCGATTCCTGGTATCTGGGGCAGGGTAGGCCCGGTCATCGCGACTACTTTCCAAGTTTCGCCCGGACAGTGCTGCCCGATATGCAGGCGGCCGGCGTGCTCAACTTCGAGATGGAGGCGTCGGCCCTGCTCACGGTCGCCGGGCTATATGGGCTGCGCGCCGGGGCCATCTTCGCCGTCGTGGCTAACCGGGTAGAGGACACGTTTCAGGTAAGCGGTGTGGACAGGGCCGTGGCGGCTGCCAACCGAGCTGCCGTCCTGCTGGCGGAGATGGACCGCCAGAAAGAAGCGGCCGGCGTCGCCTACTGGCATCCCGGCCTGCTGCCGCGCGCCGGCGCCGGCGAAGGGCCGGCCGGGTAGCCGTGTGGGATCGCCGCGGCGCGCACTCTGGCGATCCGGTGACTTTGAGGTTGGGTCAGGCAAAAACGTTCGTTCAAAACAAGTGAGAGGAATAAGAGATGTCTGCTATTAAACGTATACCCATGTCGAGGCTGATTCTGCTGTTCATACTGGTCCTGACACTGGTCGCCTGTGGCGGAGGCGAGAATATGACTGAACCGCCGGCCGGGGAGACCAACGCCGGAAATGAGGGCGCAGGCGAGACCGAAGCGGAAGAGGCCGGGGAAGCCGAACCGAGCGGTGAGCAGGTTACTATCCGCTTCTGGATGCAGCAGGATAACCGGCTGACCACGGCGATGGAAGGGCTGATCGCCTCGTTCGAGGAAGCCTACCCGAACATCGACGTCCAGCTCGACTCCTTCCCCTTCGCCGAGTACCACCAGAAGATTTCCACGGCTTTTGCGGGCAACGATGCGCCCGATGCCTTCTGGATGGACGTGCGCACGGCGTCGCTGGCCGAGCAGGGCGCGCTGATGCCGCTCGACGACTACATCACCGAGGAGAACCGCAACGATTACCTGGCCTCGACCTGGCTTGAGCCGACGTATGAGGGCGTGACCTACGGCGTGCCGATGCACCAGCTCACCGAAGCGCTCTATGTCAATACGGAGCTGGCGGAGGCTGCGGGCATCGAGCTGCCAACCTCGCTTGCCGACGCCTGGACGTGGGAGGAGTTCGACGAGGCCGCCACGACGCTGACCCAGCGTTCCGGCGACGTGGTGGACGTCTGGGGGTTCGGCGTCCAGCGACAGCTTCAGGACTGGTCGGTCCTGCCGGTCGTCTATCAGAACAACGGCCGGGTGCTCTCTGACGATCTGACCACGGCAACCGGCTTCCTCAACAGCCCCGAGACTGTCGAGGCGCTGGACTGGTACGGCGACCTCTTCGCCGAGCACGGTGTGATCGCCGTCGAGCCGATCCCTGATGGTTTCCAGACCGGCAAGATTGCCCTCTTCCAGGCGCCCAGCACCTTCCGGCCGGTCCTCGAAAACGACTTCCCCGACTTCGACTACACCATTGTCCCGCTCTTCCGCGATGAGGCCTGCTCGGTGATGACCGGCGGCTGGAATGTCTCCATGGCGGCGACGACCGAGCATCCTGACGAGACGTGGACGTTCATCGACTGGATCACACGCGAGAAGCACGCGCAATGGGTCGAAGAGAGCGGCTACCTGCCGGCCCGCCACTCGGTTATCGAAGCCAGCCATACCTACAACGAGTACCCCTGGAACATCTTCATGGAGCAACTGCAGGAATGCCCGGCGACCCGCCCGGCCGTTCCCGCCTACACCTTCTTCTTCGACACGTTCAAGCAGGCTATCACCGATATCGCCATCGGGCAGGACCCGCAGGCCACCCTGGACGCGGCTGCCCAACGGCTGGACGCAGAGCTGGGCGGCTAACCCGGCCTGTCCTGTGCAAGGCGGTGGGGAAACAGAGATGGGCTGTCGCCTCCTGTTTCCCCATCGCTCCCACTCTGACGAAAGCTTACGACGATGCGGAGCCGGTCGCCGCCGGTGCGGGACCGGCTCGAAGGAGCCAGTCGAAAGATGCTGACACGACTGCGGTCATCCGCACTGGTAGCCGAAGAATGGAAGGCAGCCGCGCTCCTGCTGTTGCCGGCATCGTTGGGGCTGCTGATTTTCGCGGCGTTCCCCATTGCCCAGGCCTTCCAGATCAGCTTTTATGATGCGCCGCTGCTCGGCGAGCAGCGCGAGTTTGTGGCCCTCGCCAACTACAGGACGGCCCTCCAGGACCCGGAGTTCCAGCGGGCCCTGCTGAACACAGTTCTGTATACCATTGCCGTCGTCGTCCTTCAGGTCGTTCTGGCCCTGCTGCTGGCGACGCTGATCAACCACGCTTTTCCGGGGGTGGGCCTCTTCCGCTCGGCCTATTTCCTGCCGGTCATAACGTCGCTGGTGGTCGTCTCCACCGTCTGGAAGATCATGTACCACACGGATAACGGCCTGATCAACAGCATCCTGCGCACGGCCGGTTTCTCCGCCCAGCCCTGGCTCACCAGTCCCGATCTGGCTCTGTTCAGTATTGTCATCATTGGCGTGTGGAAGGAGGTCGGCTTTTCTATGCTGGTGCTGCTGGGCGGGCTGCAGGCCATTCCCGGCGACATCTACGAATCCTGCTCCATCGACGGCTCGAACAGCTGGAGCACGTTCTGGAAGATTACGCTGCCGCTATTGCGACGAGCGCTGCTCTTTGTAGTCGTGCTGAGCACGATTAACGCCTTCAAAGTCTTCATTCCCATCTACGTTATCACTAACGGCGGGCCGTCCGACAGCACGCTGACACTCGTCTTCTACATCTGGCAAAATGCCTTCAGCTACTTCAAGCTGGGCTACGCCTCGGCCCTCTCGTTCCTGTTGTTGGGCCTGGTGCTTATCCTGACGGCGGCGCAGTTCCGGCTGCTCCGCTCGAACGTCGAGTATTAGTGGCAGGGAGGAAGATATGGTTACGGAAACCCCCACGCTAACAGGAGAGCTGGTAGCCCGGCCTACCCTCCGGGATCGAGCCACGCGCCACTGGCGCGCTTGGCTGGCGATGGCCGTCCGTTATGGCCTGCTCACCGTCTTCGGCCTGGCCTTCGTCGTCCCCTTCCTGTGGATGTTTCTCGCGGCTTTCAAGCCGCAGGCGGAGATTTTCCAGTACGTTTACCCGTTGAGCTGGAAGACCTTCATCCCCCAGGAATGGACGCTGGAGAACTTCGCCCGGTTGCTGGCGCTCGACCCCTACCCATTTACGCGTTACCTCGGCAACAGCCTCTTTGTCGCCGTGGCGGTCACAGCCGGCAGCCTCGTGGTCAACTCGATGGCGGCCTACGCCTACGCCCGGCTGGACTTCCCCTT
>Ga0123333_10002600_pt1 | contig 18223 bp, 17 predicted proteins | sample BioC12SIPDNA_3_FD_89957 | JGI IMG/M metagenome (GOLD analysis project Ga0123333, IMG submission 89957) | Anaerobic biogas reactor microbial communites from Washington, USA - Biogas_R2_B C12 SIP DNA | ecosystem: Engineered > Bioreactor > Anaerobic > Unclassified | place: Washington, USA... | reverse complement strand
GCCCGAGGCGTTGGGTCTGCAATACCTGTTCCAGGATGAGCAGCGTCCTTTCTACGGCTTCGACATTTTCGGGATCGATCGCTTCGTGTATGCGGGCGCGCCGCCGGATATGGTGACGGTCCTTGAGCATCACCTCGATCCCGCCGCTATTGGGGAGGCGCTTGTCGCGTCAGGCTACGACGCGGGCGACGTGAACGGCGGCACGCTGTACAGCATTCTGAACGATTATGAAATCAGCTTTGAAGGACTGCCGAGGGTGGGCAGTCTGGGCCAGTTGAACCGGATCGCCCTGGTGGATAACCAGATGATCATCGGGCGAGCGACCGCCCCCGTGACGGATGCTCTGGCCGCGGCCCAGGGCGAGACTCCATCGCTGGCCGCCATGCCGGCATGGGTCGCCGGGGCGAAAGCGCTCGACGATCCCGCGCTGGACGGCACCGGCGAGCTGGTCGCGGCGATTCTGTGGCAGACGATGATCGCGGCGGACCCGCTGACTGTGCTCGCCCCGGCAGAGGGCCAGCCCACGCCGGTCTCCTCCGAGCCGCTGCCCCCCTATGCCTTGTTGGCCTTCGGCACGCGCCACACCGAAGGCGCGTCGTATCTGGTGCTGGCGGTGGTTTTCTTGCCTGGGACGGATGCAGAGGCGGCGGCGGATGTCCTGGCGGGCCGGCTGCAAAATTACGTCAGCCTGGCGACGGGCCAGCCACTCGCCGAGCGCTGGACGTTCGACCGCGCCGCCGCCACGGAGATTGACGGGTGGCCGGTCGCGCTGGCTGCCATGCGCGTCGACGATCCAGCCCCGGCAGGTCCGGACGAGCAACCCGCCGGGGTGTCCCTGAGCTGGGCGGACCTGGTGTTCCGGCGCGACCTGGGCTTCCTGGCTGCCGGGGAACCGCTGGCCGAATAGGTTTTACGCGAAAGGATGCATCCATGAGAGCCGTTTTGTTCCACGAGCACGGCCCCGCCGACACGCTCCAACTGGTGACCGATCAGCCGATCCCGGAGCCGGGACCGGGTGAAGTGCGCATTCACGTCAAGGCCGCCGCGCTGAACTACCTGGATATCTGGGTGCGCAACGGCTGGCCGGGCATCCGGCTCGCCTACCCGCACATCCCCGGCGCGGACGCCGCGGGCGTCATCGACGCGGTGGGCGATGGCGTCAGCGGCTGGAGCGCGGGCGATCGGGTGGGGATCGACCCCACGCTGAGCTGCGGCCAGTGCAGCTTCTGCCGGTCCGGCTGGCAGAATCGCTGCGTCGATTTCGCCATTCTGGGCGAGCACGTACCCGGCACCTACCGCGATTACTTCACCGTCCCGGCGCGTAACCTTATCGGCCTCCCGGAGCACGTCTCGTTCGCCGAATCGGCGGCCGCGTCGCTCGTCTTCGTGACGGCCTGGCACAGCCTGATCACGCGCGGCGGCCTGCGCCCCGGCGAGACGGTGCTGGTCGTCGGGGCGGGCGGCGGCGTGAACACCGCCAGCATCCAGATCGCCAAGCTGGTGGGCTGTACCGTCTACGTGGTCGGCAGCACGGAAGACAAGCTCGCCCAGGCGCGCGAGCTGGGCGCCGACGTGACCATCCTGCGCGACGCGGACGGCGGATGGTCGCGCGCGGTCTACCAGCTCACCGCCAAGCGCGGCGTGGATGTGGTGGTCGATAACGTGGGCGAGGCGACGTTCGCGCACAGCCTGCGCGCCCTGGCTCGCGGCGGGCGCCTGCTGACAGTCGGCAACACCAGCGGCCCGCAGGTCGCCCTCGACAATCGTTTCATGTTCGGCAAGCACCTGAGCATCATCGGCAGCATGATGGGTCCGCACCAGGATTACGTGACCGTCATGAACCTGCTGTTCAAGGACCGGCTCCGCGCCGTGATCGGCGCGCGCTACCCGCTGGAAGCGGCCCAGGATGCCCAGCGCGCGCTGGAAAGCGGGCAGCATTTCGGCAAGATTGTGCTCGAGTTGTAGCCTCAGCCCACAGGGAGTGTGCAGCATGAACCCGTCAGCAGTCGATATGACCCAGTTTCCCGAACTAGCCGCGCCAGAGCGCATTCTGCTCGGCCCTGGCCCCAGCATGGTCGATCCGCGCGCCATGCGGGCCATGGTCACGCCGGTCGTCGGCCATATGGACCCGACCTTTCTCAAGCTCATGGACCGCGTGCAAGACCTGCTGCGCTACGTCTTCCAGACCGCCAACCCGCTGACGATTCCCATCTCCGGCACGGGCACCGCCGCCATGGAAGCCGCGGTGGCCAATGCCGTCGAGCCGGGCGACCCGGTGCTGGTTTGCGTCAACGGCTATTTCGGCGGGCGCATCGCCGAGATGGCGCGGCGCTACGGCGGCGACGTGCAGACCATCACGCGCCCGTGGGGCGAGGTCTTCACTGGCGAGGAGGTCCGTGCCACGCTGGCGCAGCGCCCGGCCAAGGTGGTCGCCATCGTCCACGGCGAGACCTCGACCGGCGCCGAGCAGCCGCTGGCGGACATCGTCCCGGCGGTTCACGAGCATGGCGCGATCCTGATCGTCGATACGGTCGCCTCGCTGGGCGGCGTCCCGCTGAGCGTGGACGCGCTCGACATCGACATCTGCTACACCGGCTCGCAGAAGTGCCTGAGCTGCCCGCCCGGCAGCGGGCCGATCACGTTTGGCCCGCGCGCCGTCGCCAGGCTCGAGGGGCGGAAGACGCCGGTCGCCAACTGGTACCTGGACCTCACCCTGCTGCGCCAGTACTGGAGCGAGGCGCGCGTCTACCACCACACCGCGCCGATCTCGGCCACGTATGCGCTCTACGAGGCGCTGCGACTGGTGGCCGAAGAGGGTCTCGAGGCGCGCTGGGCGCGGCACCGCGCGCTGGCCGAGATGCTGTGGGCTGGGCTGGAGCGCCTGGGGCTGTCGCTTCACGTAGCCGCGCCGCACCGCCTGCCCTCGCTGACGACGGTCCGCGTGCCAGAAGGCGTGGACGAGGCGGCGGTCCGCAAGGTGCTGCTGAGCGAATACAACATCGAGATCGCGGGCGGCCTGGGCGAGTTGAAGGGGCGCGCCTGGCGCGTCGGCCTGATGGGCTACTCAGCGCGGCGCGAGAACGTCGAGCTGCTGCTGGCAGCGCTGGGCAAGCTGCTGTAACGGGCAACCATGCGCGATCAACCGCCCCAACTGCAGATGGTGTGGCCGGCGTACCTGCTGGACGCGCCGCCCCCCGTGCGCCTGCCGCCGGGGTACGCGCTGCGCACCTACCAACCCGGCGACGAGCTGGGCTTCTGCGAGGTCATGGCGCTGGCAGGGTGGCCGGGCTGGACCGGCGAGTCGCTCCGGCCCTGGATGAGCCGCATTCTACCGGAAGGCTGGTTCATGGCCGTCCACGAGGCGAACCGAGCCATCATCGCGACGGCGATGGCTCTCCACGACCACTCCGACGAGCACCCGTTTGGCGGCGAGCTGGGATGGGTGGCGTGCGATCCGGATCACCGCGGTCAGGGGTTGGGGATGGCGGTCTCCGCCGCGGTGACGGCCCGCCTGATCGGCGCTGGCTATCGCAACATCCATTTGTATACCGAGGACTGGCGGCTCCCCGCGCTGAAGACCTACCTCAAGCTGGGCTATATCCCGTACCTCGCCTCGCCGGACATGGGCGCGCGCTGGCAGGCGATCTGCGCGCAGTTGGGCTGGCCCTTCACGCCCGATGTGTGGCGGACATAGGTTACACAAAACGGGCGCAAGCAAACCTCCCCGCTCGCGCCCGATCGGGCTGCTAGTAGCCCAGCTTGGAGCCGGTGTCGCCGCCGGAACTCCCCTCAGTCTCTGCCGGAGCATCTGCCGCGGCCTCGGCGTCGTCAGCAGCGCCCGCATCCATGCTGGCCGCCGCGCCGCTGTCCTCGAACGGAACGCGCACGATCGGGAACACGTCGGGCGGATCGTCGCCCCCCATCGCGCTGAGCTGGGCGAAGATCGCGTAGACCTCACCCTCGCGGATCGCGGCGGTGGTGGCGGGCTGTTCCAGCGACGCGGTCTCGACAATCGACGCCGTCTGCCAGCCGTCCTCACTGCGCACCAGGAACACCGACTGCGGCTGCCCGACGACCGCCAGCGCGCCATCGGGCCGCAGCACGATCCCATCCGCGCCGGACACAGGCGCGTCCAGCTCGACCCGGCTGAACGCTTCCGGGTCGTCGAGCGGCACCTTGAACAGCGCGCCTTCGTCGGCCTTGGCGACCAGCAGGTAACCGTCCGGGTGATAGTCGATCCCGTTCAGGCCGAACTGCTCGCTGGCGAACGCGTCATTTTGCAGGAAGATCGACGCTTCGCCCTGCGGATCGACCTTGTAGATCACCGGGGAGAAGCTGTCGGTGACGTAGGCGTTGCCGTCGGGATCGACCGTCACATCGTTGGCAAAGTGCCGCGCCTCGGGGTCGAAGGTCGACAGGTCGGTGAAGAACAGGCGCTCGCCGCTCGCGAGATCGTAAGCCAGCAGCGAGATTGCCGGGCCTTGCGGCTCTTCACCCGCCAGCACGCCGCGATCCACGTTCGGGACCAGCAGCCGCCCGCCCGCCGCGTCAATGTGAATCCCGACCGAAGAGAGCAGGTCGGCGTCCTCGATGAACGGCGCAATCGCCCCGTCGTCGGCCACCGCGAAGATGGTGCCTTCGGCCAGCGAGCCGAGCAGGAAGCGCCCGCCCGCCGCGTCATATTCGATGCCCTCCGGGAAGAAGCCCTCGCGGGCCACATCGATCCGGTCGGGGAGCGCGCCGCCCTGGGCCAGCGCCAGCGGCGCCCCGGCCAGGGTGGCGATCAGAACGATACCCATCCACCAGCGCAAAAGTTGTTTTCGGTCCATACTCTAGTCACTCCTTGTCACACCGGATGCTAACGATACGATCAAGCTCAAAACAGAGTCTATAAAAACAGGGGCCCGATCTGAAACATTGTGAACGAAATTACTTGTGACCGGCGCGAACCCACCGCGCAGAATGAGAACAGGAGCCAGAACCCATGACTTCTCCGCCTGACAAGGCCGCGCTGCTGGCCGAAATGGACGCCGTCTGGACCGAGATGGACGCACTGCTCGACCAGTTTGGCAGCAAGCTCGACACCCGCATGCCGATCCAAGGCCCCGCCTGGACGGGCCGCCAGTTCCTCGGCCACCTGCTCGGCTCGCTGCAGTCGAACCCGTACTACCTGATGCAGCCGCGCGACGGCGGCCTCATCGAGGGCGTGATCGGCGATCCGTACTGGCGCCAGATCTACGCCACAGCGACCATTGCCAGCTTCCGCGCCATGCTCTACGCCGCGCATATCGGGACGGTGCTGCTGGTCGAGACGGCGGACGAGGCCGATCTGGAGCGGGCGTCGCCGTTTCCCCAGGGCGGCGAGACGACAGCCCTGGAGATTCTGTGGTTCACCTACAACGTGCACCTGCGCAGCCACGTCGAGGATCTGAGAAAGTGGGTGCAGGCCTAGCAAACGCAGCAAACGTTAATAATGTGTAAGAGGCGCAACGCCGGGCGCGCTGGCGCGTAATGTAAGTAGAAATACCTGCGACGAACACTGAGTTGATGAGAGAGGGATAGACGATGCAGGACAATCACACACCCCCCAATCCTGAAGACATGGGGGATCATCTGGACGAAGAGATCAAAGAGGCCGTTCACGACTGGGCCAACAATCCCGAAGGGACCGACTACGACGACCTGGACGAGAAGATCGACAAGAAGCTGCGCCGCACCGTAGCGGGCTGGGTCGGCGTCTCCGAAGAGGCCGACTGGAAGACGATCGGCGAGAGGATGGACGCCAAGACCCGCAGCGCGATCGGCAAGTGGGTCGGCGCGGAAGAAGACGCCGACTGGTCGCGGATCACGGAGCGCATCGACAACCGCGTGCGCTACAACATCGCCCGGCTGGTCCGCGCCCCGCAGGCCGAAGGCGAGGCGAGCTGGTCGGACATCGGCAATAAGGTCGAGCGCGACGTGCGCAGTTGGATGGCGTCGGTGGTCGGCACGGAGAAAGACGCCGACTGGCAGGTCATCGGGGACAAGATGGTCGACCAGGTGCGCCAGGCGTTCGACAAGATCGTGAAGACCGAGAAGAAGGGCGGCACCGAACCGGACGCCTCGCGCTCGGCCAAGATCGAGATCGAAAGCGAAGACGCGCCGGACGCATCCGCCCCGCCGGCCGTAGAGTCGGAAGAACCGATCGATCCGGTACTCTAGCAGCGAGCCGCCGCACCCTGCATAGCCCCCGCGCGCTGGAGCAACCTGTTCCGGCGCGCGGCATTTCTCCCCCAGACGCCATCGGGTATACTCGGCTCTGGAGTGAGAGGATTTTGCGCGTATCGCACACGACTGAGCTGGAGGACTGATGGATGACACAACCTTGATTCTCGCCCTGATCCCCCTGCTGCTGATCCAGGTGGGGCTGGCGCTTTTCGCGCTGTATGACATATACCAACGCCAGGGCACGCGCCCGCCGCTGCCCACCTGGGCCTGGGTGATCATCGTGCTGGTGGTCAACCTGGTCGGCCCCATTCTGTACTTCGTCCTGGGCCGCAAGGAAGACTGACATGACGGGGGCGATCGAAATCCGGAACCTGACCAAGCGCTTCGGGACGGTCACGGCGCTGGCGGGCTTCGATTTGAGCGTGCCGCGCGGTTCGATCTTCGGGTTCCTGGGGCCGAACGGCGCCGGAAAAACGACCACGCTCCGCATTATGGCCGGGCTGGCCCGTGCCACATCGGGCAGCGTCGTGATCGAAGGCGTCGAGGTCGGGCGGGGCGCGCGCCCCCCGATCGGGTACCTGCCCGACACGCCGGGCTTCTACGGCTGGATGACCGCCCGCGAGTTCCTGGCGTATATCGCGCGGCTGCATAAGCTCACCAATCCGCCGATCGACGCAGCGCTGGAGCGCGTCGGCCTGGCGGACGCGAATAAAAAACGCGTGGGCGGCTTCTCGCGCGGGATGAAGCAGCGGCTCGGGCTGGCTCAGGCGCTGCTGCCGCAGCCGCGCGTGCTGCTGCTGGACGAGCCGGTCTCCGCACTGGACCCGGCGGGCCGCAAGGCTATGCTCGACATCATGGACGACCTGCGCGGCGAGATGACGGTATTCTTCTCGACGCACATCCTCAACGACGCCGAGCGCATCTGCGACGAGATCGGGATCATCAACCAGGGGCGGCTGGTGGTCCAGGCCCAGCGCGCCGACCTGCTGGCCCGCTTCGCCCGCCCGGTCTTCGAGATCGAGCTCGTGCCGGACGAGATCCCGCAGTTGGCGGCGCTGGCCGAACGGCTGGAGGCGACCGGCCTGGTCGAACGCACCGCGCTCGATGGGGCGCGGCTGCGCGTGACGGCGCGCGATCTCGACCGCGCCCGGCGCGAGGTGCTGCCGATGCTGGCCGGCCTGGCGGTGGTGCGCTTCGAAATGCTCGGCGCCACGCTGGAGGACATCTTCCTGAACCTGACCGACCCGGCGAACTCCCAACCGGAGGTGACGCCATGATCGAGACCTTCGGCGTCCAACTGCGCAAGGAGCTGGCCGAGCTGTGGCACACGCGCAAGCTGGTCATCGTGGTGGTGGTGCTGGTCGGGCTGGGGCTGATGTCGCCCGTGCTGGCCAAGATCACGCCCGACCTGCTCGAATCGCTGGGCGAGGACCAGATGGAAGGCATCATCATCACCATTCCCGAGCCGAGCCAGAAAGATGCCATCGACCAGTTGGTGAAGAATATCTCCCAGTTTGGGCTGCTGCTGGCCGTGCTGATGAGTTTCGGGGCCATCGTCGGCGAGCGCGAGCGCGGCCAGGCCGGGCTGATGCTGGCCCATCCGCTGCCGCGTGAGGTATTCGTCCTGGCCAAATTCGCCGCCCAGGCGATCATGTTCGGGGCCGGGCTGGCCCTGGGCGCGCTGGGCGGGTACATCTACACCGCGATCCTGTTCGACGCGCCGCCCGTGGGCCGCTACCTGGCGCTGTTCGGCCTGATCTACGTCTGGCTGCTGTGCCTGATCGCGCTGTCGCTGCTGGCGAGCACGCTGGGGCGCTCGATGGCGAGCGCGGGCGGGCTGGCGTTCGTGTTGATCGTCGTCCTGCTGCTGGCCGGGTCGTTCACCAACCTGGCGCCGGGCGCGTTGCTCGAGTGGGGGCGAACGGTCGCGATCCAGGCTGGCGGCCCGGCGCGCTGGGGTGCGCTGGCGGTCTCCGTGGCGGTAGCGGCCCTGGCCGTCGGCGCGAGCTGCGCCATCCTGCGGCGGCAGGAAATCGAGTAAAAAAGCAGAGCGCCCCGGCGGGCGCTCTTGTTTTGGGCTGTGTTGGGCGGCGCGAGGCGTCTAGAAGAACTTCACCACGATATCATCGATGGTGTTGGCCGCGTCGCCGATTCGCCCGCCCGCATGGAACAGGTGCCGGTAGATCTCGCGGAGCTTGAGCATGGTGATCACGTTTTCGAGGTCTTTCGGCTTGCGGAACAGATCGGCCAGCGCCTTGGCATAGAGCGTTTCCATGTCGTTCTTGATCGACTTGGCGCGAATGGCGTGCGTGCTGGCGACGCCCGGGTGCCGCTCGAGCCGGTCCATCGCCAGCTTGATCTCCTCGGCGCCATGACCCAACAGCTCGGCCATATCCCGCAAGAAGCTGTTCGGCTCCACTTCCAGAATGTCCATCTCGTTGATGGTGAACCAGGTGTCGTCGAGAATGTCATCGATCGTCCGCGACAGGGCGTGAATGTCCTCGCGATCGATCGGCGTGACGAACGTGCGGTTGAGCTCGTCCACCAGGATGCGGTGGATCTCGTCGCCGTTTTTCTCAAGCTGGCGGACGCGCTGGGCGTTCTTCTTGTTCGGCTTGCCCAGATAATCGAGCAATGCCTGGGTGGCTTCGATGCCCAGTTCGCACTGCTGTTGGATGCGGTTGATGAACCGGTCGGGCTTGCGCTCGAACTGCTGGCGCACCCGCTCCGGAAAGCGTTTGAGGGCTTGCAGGATCCGGTCGATAATCATGTCATCCTCAAAATGTTTGCATATGCACATTCGCCGCCAGTAAGGTAAAATAATTTTAACGTTTTTGCGGGCTTTTGGCTATAGGCGATTTTTCCCGGCTCCACGCGCCGGGAAAACGATCGTTCCCGCACGCGCCAGATGATCAAGGAAATCTAAGGAAGGATACCGCACGATATGTCGTTAAACGCGTTCGTTTTGGTGACGATTGCGCTGGCCTTCGGTTTCTTCAACGGATTGCACGACTCATCGAATGTCGTGGCGACGGTCATTTCAACCCGCGCGCTCAGCCCGCGCCGGGCGTTGTGGCTGGCTGCCATCGCCAACGGCGTCGGCCCGCTGATCTTCGGCGTGGCGGTGGCGACGACGATCGGGCATGAGGTCGTCGCCGAGGAAGCGGTCACGCTGTCGGTGGTGTATGCCTCGCTGTTGGCGGCCATCGCGTGGAACGTGGTCACGCTCCTGGTCGGCATCCCGTCGAGCACGTCTCACGCGCTGATCGGTGGGATCGTGGGCGCGGTGTGGGCCGGTTTCGGCGTCGAATCGATCCTGATGGGCGGCGTCACCAAGATCCTGCTGGCGCTGTTCCTCTCGCCGATCCTGGGCATGATCACCGGCTACTACATCGTCAAGCTGTCGTACTTTCTGGCGCAGGGAGCCACCCCGCACGTCAACATCTGGTTCAAGCGCGGCCAGTTGCTCACCGCCACTACGCTGGCGCTCTCGCACGGCACCAACGACGCGCAGAAAACGATGGGCATCATCGCCCTGGGCCTGGTCGCCACCGGCACGATCAACACCTTCAGCATTCCCACCTGGGTGATCCTCGCCAGCGCGGTGGCCATGGGCGCCGGGACGCTGTTCGGCGGCTGGAGCCTGATTCGCACGCTGGGCGGCAGATTCTATCGCGTGCGGCCCGTGCACGGCTTTGGCGCACAGACCGCCTCCAGCGCCGTGATCCTGGGCGCGGCCCTGCTCGGCGGCCCGGTCAGCACCACGCACGTCGTCAGCTCCGCGATCGTGGGCGCGGGCACCGCCGACCGGATCAGCAAGGTGCGGTGGGGCGTGTTCAACAATATCGTGCTGTCGTGGTTCCTGACCATTCCGGCAGCGGCGGCGATGGGCGCGCTCCTCTACCTGCTCATCGAGGCACTGTTCTAAGCGCTGGTGGTCATCCGCCGGGCCGCAGCCTATAATCTGCGCGAGCAAACGCTCAGCCTACATGGCACACCGCTTCAGGAGAACCACCATGCGCACTCGGCCTCTGGCCCTGCTGCTGCTGGGCGCCCTGGTGTTGGGCGCGTGCGGCAGCGATGACCCTTCCCGCACGATCATCCAGGGCGACGCGCTGTTCACCGCCTCGTTCGACGAACCGGGCACCTGGGAAGAAGGCGTCTATCCGGTCGACGGCAGCCAGCCGAATTCCACGCTGGCCGTCGTTGACGGGCGCTACCGCATCGAGCACCGCTCCGGCCGCAGCAGCACCTTCACGTGGGGCGTGGGGGCCGAGACCGCCGAGAATGTGATCGTCGAGGTCGAGGCAGCGCAGGCCAGCGAGGAGAAGGACAACCTCTACGGCGTGCTGTGCCGCGTCCAGGCGGACAGCTCCGGCGCGACGCGCGGCTACGCCCTGCTGATCAGCGGCGACGGGCACTACGGGATCGCGGCCTTCGACCGGGACACGCTGACCTTCCTGCTCGACTGGCACCAGTCCGACGCCATCCACCAGGGCCAGGCGAGCAACACGATCCGCGCGGAATGTGTGGAGGACTACCTGGCTGTGTACGCCAATGGCACCTTCCTGGGCGACGTCACCGACTCGGCGCTCAGCGGGCCGGGGCAGCTCGGCCTGATCGCCGGCGTCACGCAGGAGAGCGCCATCACCGTGACCTTCGACAACCTGGTCGCCTACGAGGCCAGCCGGCAGTAGCCAGGTGCGTCTCGGATTCGGGGCAAAAAGCTTACCACAGAGGACCCAGGGGACGCGGAGAGAGGCGTATTTTGAGAGTCTCTGCAAAATCCCCCTCTGTGATCGCCGTGTACTCTGTGGTTCAAAACTCGCCCCAGATTCGAAATACACCCGAGTAGACCGCCGGGCTTGTCCAATCGCCGGTGTATACTGATAATAGGAAGGCATCCGACCACTCTCTCCCGCTAGAAGGGGGCCTCTATGGCTCACATCCTGCTGGTGTTCCAGCCCGCGGACCAACGGTTCGCGCTCCAGCTTGCCACCCAGCTCCAGCAGCGCGGGCTGAACGTCTGGCCGGTGCCTGATCCCGACACCGCACCCATCGCCGAACCGACCCGCCAGGATGATGGTTTCACCGGCGCCAGCCACTTCCTGATCGTTGCCGGGGAAGAGGGCAGCGCGGACCTGCCCTGCACGGACGCGCTGGCGACGGGCAGGCACGTGATCACGGTGTTGCAGCCCGGTCGCAGCATCCCCCTGGCGCTGCACGACCGCCCGGCGGTGGATTTTCAGGCGCCGTTCCTGCTGGCGGTCGAGCAAGTGGTCGAGCACCTCAACCAGGCGGGCGCCCCCACCCGCGCGCTGACCGTCGAGCACCCGCCGCCGGTGGTCAAGCCCGGCCTGCTGCCGATTGCGCTGCCTGGCGAGCGCTGCTGGCGCGACGACCGGATGCGCATCAACTACACGCTGCCCATGGTCATCTCGGATGAAGACGTGGCCATCCGGCTGCCGGCTTTCTTCGTCAAGACCGGCTTCACGCTGGCCGATAGCCCGCCGCGCGCTTTCCGCGCCACGCGCAAGGGCGGTTTCCCCTGGTTCGATCCGCGCCGCGTCGACCACAGCCTGATCATCGAGCCGGGCGAGGGGATGTTGATGGCCCATTACCAGATGGCCCGCACCCAGGTCCGGCACTGGCTGCCCGCCCATTATCACGTCCTCGACCGCGAGGCGGCGGCGCTGTATCGCTACCTGGCGATGGAGAACCTCGACAATCTGCTCAAGCCCGTCCAGCGCCAGGCCCGGCGCGCGGTGGCGCTGTCGTGGGGCACCCTGATCGGCGCGATCCTCCTCCTCGCCGTCGTGATCTACCTGATCCTCACGTAAGATTCAGCCAGCCGGACCGATTGGCAATTGTCGCGCCGCGCCCCGGTCGTGTACAATGCTCGCGGCTTTGTGCTGCTGCAACAGGGGAGGATGCCATGCCAGAGCACGCGTGGGCGCTGGTCATTCTCGGCGTGCTGGCCGGGATGCTATCCGGCATGTTCGGGATCGGGGGCGGCGTGATCATCGTCCCTGCCCTGAGCGTGCTGCTGGGCTACGCGCTGGAAACCGCGATTGGGACCTCGCTCGGGGTGCTGATCTGGCCGGTCAGCTTTTTCGCGGTGTTGGCCTACTATCGCGCCGGACTGCTCAATATCGGCGTGGCCGCGCTGATCGCGATCGGGCTGGTCGGCGGGGGAGTCGTCGGCGCGCAGATCGCGCTCAATCTGCCCGGCGAGACTCTGCAGCGCATCTACGGCATCTTCCTGATCTACGTCGGCTGGCGCTTCATCGAGCCGCGCAAGCTGTGGGCCACTCGCCGCGCGAGCGGGTCGCCCGCCGCGCCCAATCCGGCTGCGAACAACCCGCCGGACACGCCGTGGTACGTGCTGCTGGCCGTGGGGCTGGGCGCCGGTGTCACATCGGGCCTGTTTGGGATCGGCGGCGGGCTGGTGATCGTCCCGGCGCTGGTCGCGCTGCTGCACTACGATCAAAAGCGCGCGGTGGGCACGTCGCTGGGCGCCTTGCTGCCGCCGGTCGGCATTGGCGCGGTGCTGTCGTACTACGAGGCGGACGCGATCGATCTGGCGGCGTCGCTATGCGTGGCGTTCGGTCTGATCTTCGGGGCGTTTCTCGGCGCGCGGATCGCGCTGGGGCTGCCGTCGTCCACCGTCAAGCGCCTGTACGGCGTTTTCCTGATGATCGTCAGCCTGCGCTTCATCTTCCAGATTTGAGTCTTGAGGTACCTATTGACTCGGGTGTTAAAAAGTGAGCCCTCAACGAGGGCGTAGGGATTGCGTAGGTTGAGCGTAGCGATCTCATACGGAAATAGTCGGGTAATGTTCCGTATGATAGAGGCAGCGAAGGGTGAATCTCTTCTTCTCCTCCTTGTAGGGCCGGGGTCGGCGTCCCCGGCTCTATCTTTTTTTCCGCGGCGTTATTCTTCTTCCGGCGCGCCGTCTTCATAGACCGGCGGCAGCCCGTATTCCTCGCGGACCACGTTCTCGATCTGCATCGCCATCGCCGGATTCTCGCGCAGGAACTGCTTGGCGTTCTCGCGCCCCTGGCCGATCAGCTCGTCCTGGTAGCGGTAGAACGCGCCGCGCTTCTCGACCACGCCCAGCTCAGCCGCGATGTCGAGAATGTCGCCCACCTTGCTGATGCCCTCGTCGAACATGATGTCGAATTCCGCCTCGCGGAACGGGGGAGCGACCTTGTTCTTCGTCACGCGCACGCGGGTGCGGTTGCCAACCGTGTCGCCGCCGGCCTTGATGGCCTGCGTGCGCCGGATGTCGAGCCGCACGCTGGCATAGAATTTAAGCGCCCGCCCGCCGGTAGTCGTCTCCGGGTTGCCGAACATCACGCCGATCTTCTCGCGGAGCTGGTTGGTGAAGATCATCGCCGTGTTCGACTGCTTGATCGCGCCGGAGAGTTTGCGCAGCGCTTGGCTCATCAGCCGGGCCTGCAGGCCCACGTGGCTGTCGCCCATCTCACCTTCGATCTCGGCGCGCGGGACCAGCGCCGCGACGCTGTCCAGCACGATGACGTCCAGCGCGCCGCTGCGCACCAGCGCCTCGGCGATCTCCAACGCCTGCTCGGCCGTGTCGGGCTGGGAAATGTACAGGTTCTCGACGTCGACGCCGATCCGCGCCGCGTAGCTCGGATCGAGCGCGTGCTCCATGTCGATGAACGCGCAGATGCCGCCGCGCTTTTGGGCCTCGGCGACGGTGTGCAGGCAGATCGTGGTCTTGCCCGAGCTTTCCGGCCCGTAGATTTCGGTGACGCGCCCGCGCGGGATGCCCCCTACACCGATCGCGATATCCACCGCGAGCGATCCGGTCGGGATCGCGTCCACGTGCATGTGTACGGCGTCACCCAGGCGAATGATGGCCCCGTCTCCGAACCGCTTGGTGAGATCGGCCACTGCCGCCTCTAACGCCTTGTCTCGGCCCTTGTCGCTCATGCGTTGTTGTCCCCTTGTGGTGTCGTATCTCGGCGCTGAGTCTACAACGGGCAGAGCGAGTCTGCCACATGTTGACCTTAAAATTTGCCTTGCTCGTGCCCGGCGCGGTGTGCTATAATGCCCCGCGCAGTGGGGAGTCGCCAAGTGGCCTAAGGCAGCGGCCTTTGGAGCCGCCATACGCAGGTTCGAATCCTGCCTCCCCAGCACGCTATCCCGCCGGTCTGAGCCTCAGACCGGTTTTTTGTTGTCCGCCGCCGGGTACTATAATCAGACGTATCACAGGTCCCAAAACACTTTGAGAGGAGCGCCGTTTGATGACCTTATCGGAACGCATCGCCGCCGCGCGCGGCCAGGTCACTGCCGACCTGCTGCTGACGAACCTGCAGCTCGTCAACGTCTTTTCCGGCGAAGTCTATCCCGCCCAGATCGCGATCAAGGACTCGATCATCGTGGGGGTGGGCGAGGGTTACGCCGCCGCGAACGTCGTCGACCTGGGCGGGCGCTATGTCGCGCCGGGCCTGATCGACGCCCACGTGCACATCGAGAGCAGCATGTGCACGCCGCCCGCCTTCAGCCAGGCCGCGCTGGCGCACGGCGTCACCAGCGTGATCACCGACCCGCACGAGATCGCCAACGTCCACGGGCTGGACGGCATCCGCTTCATGCTGGACTCGGCGGCGGGCGGCGTGCTGAGCATGTATGTCATGGCCTCGAGCTGTGTCCCGGCCACGCACATGGAGACCGCCGGCGCGGCCCTGAGCGCCGCCGATCTGCGGACTCTGCTAGGCAACCCGTGGGTGCTCGGCCTGGCCGAGATGATGAACTATCCGGGCGTGATCTTCGGCGACCCGGAGGCACTCGGCAAGATCGAGGCGTTCGCCGGGCGCGTGCTGGACGGGCACTGCCCCGGCCTGCGCGGGAACGACCTCAACGCGTACATCGCCGCCGGGATCGCCAGCGACCACGAATGCACCACCGTCGACGAAGCGCGCGAGAAGCTGCAGAAGGGCATGGTGATCTTCATCCGCGAGGCGACCAACGCCCGCAACCTCCGCCCGCTGCTGCCGCTGGTCACGCCGGAGAACAGCCGCCGGATCTGCTTCTGCACCGACGACCGCCAGCCCGCCGACCTGCTGGACGACGGATCGATCGATCACATGCTGCGCGTGGCGATTGCCGAGGGTGGCCTGGACCCGGTGACGGCGATCCGCATGGCGACGCTCAACACGGCGGAATACTTCCGGCTGGGCGACCGGGGCGGCATCGCGCCGGGCCGCCGCGCCGATCTGATCGTCTTTTCGGACCTGCGCGCGCCACGCGCCGAGCAGGTCTACTGCGGCGGAACGCTGGTCGCGCAGGATGGCGCGCTGACGGTGGACCTCTCCCCGCTCCAGGTGGAGCCGCTGCCGCGCTCGGTGCGGATCGACTGGGACGCGGTCGATCTGGCGATCCCGGCGCGCGGCGAGCGCCTGCGCGTGATCGGCAGCATCCCCAACCAGCTCGTCACCGAGCACCGCATCGAGGACGCGCGCATCGAAAACGGGCGGGCCGTGGCCGACGTGGCGCGCGACATCCTGAAGATGGCCGTCATCGAGCGCCACAACGCCACCGGCAAGCTGGGCAAAGGCTTTATCCACGGGATCGGCCTGCGGCGCGGCGCGATCGCTGGGACCGTCGCGCACGATCATCACAACCTGGTCGTGATCGGCGCCGACGACGCCAGCATGCTGGCTGCCGCGCGGGCCGTCGAGCGCATGGGCGGCGGGCTGGTCGCGGTGGATGGCGAGCGCGTGCTGGCCGAGCTGCCGTTGCCGGTCGGCGGGCTGATGAGCGACCGGCCGATTGGCGAGGTGCGCGCCGCGCTCGACCGCCTGCTGGACGCCGCGCGCCGCGAGCTGGGCTCGCCGCTGCACGATCCATTCATGGCGATGAGCTTCATGGCGCTCGAGGTGATCCCCAGCCTCAAGCTGACGGACGTCGGGCTGGTCGATGTGGACCAGTTCGAGGTGGTGGATCTGTTTGTGTAGGTTGACGAAACGGGGCGCAGTCCGCCGGGTTTTTCGGCGGGCCGCCCTCGCCAGAGATGCCTGTTGTGCGGTCAGTCTAGCCGGGGTGCAGCGGGTTTTGTGCCCCTTGTCGCTTTGCTTTTGGCCGATTTTACACTAAACTGGGGGAAGATTGCGGTCCACTACCAGATGTATGAACCTTATTGAGGAGAAGCGCTCTATGTTCAAAAAATTCGGCGTGTTGTTCGTTTTAGTGGCCGTCGTGCTGGGCGGCGTGGTCTCGACCAGCCCGCGCGCCATCGCCCAGGATGATGAGTTCCTTTTCGGCGTGGTCCTGGTCGGCCCTAAGGATGATCACGGTTGGAGCCAGGCGCACTACGATGCCGGGCTGTACGTCCAGGAGAAGGTGCCCGGCGCGCGCATGATCGAGCTGGAGAGCCTGAACTCTGCCGACCGCCCCGAGACTACACTCGACCAGGTCGTCGAGGACATGGTGGCGCAAGGCGCCAAGCTGATCCTGACCACTTCGGCTGACTTCGAGGTTGATACGACCGTCGTGGCCGAATTCTACCCGGATGTGACGTTCGTCAACATCTCCGGTGACGACGCCCTGTGGGGCATCGCGCCGGACAACCTCGGCAATATCATGGGCAAGATGGAATACGGCAAGATGATTGCCGGCTGCGCCGCCGCGCTCAAGACCCAGACCGGCAAGATCGGCTATGTCGGCCCGCTGATCGATCCTGAAACCACCCGCCTGACCAACTCGGTATACCTGGGCGCCCGCTACTGCTACGAGAACTATCGCGGCATGGACCCCAACACGCTCGAGTTCCAGGTGACCTGGATCGGCTTCTGGTTCAACATCCCCGGCGTCACGCTGGACCCGACTGAAGTCTCGAACTCAATGCTCGACAGCGGCTATGACGTGCTGATCTCCGGCATCGACACCACCGAAGCGATCGTCGTGGCGGGCCAGCGCGCCGCTGAAGGCGCCGCCGTATGGGCGATCCCTTACGACTACAAAGGCGGCTGCGAAGAATCGCCCGCGATCTGCCTGGGCGTGCCGTACTTCAACTGGGGCCCGGCCTATGCCGAGCTGGTGACCCAGGTCAAAGAGGGCACCTACGAAGCATCATGGGACTGGAACGGCCCGGACTGGGCAAACATCAACGATCCGGACACGTCCGCGGTGGGTTTCGTGTACGGTGACGGCCTGACGGACGAGGAGAAGGCGACGCTGGACGAATTCATCGCCGGTTTGGCCGCGGGCGCCCAGGGCGAAGAGGGCGGCCTGAACCTGTTCGTCGGCCCGCTGAACCTGCAGGATGGCACCCTGTTCCTCGAAGAAGGTGAAGTAGCGACCGAGAAGCAGATCTGGTACATGGCGCGCGGTGCGGACGAGGCGACCACGCCTGACGAGATCACCCCGCCGCAGCTTCTGGAAGGTATCCAGGGCGCCAGCCAGTAGTGTAGACTGATTTGGGTTATCAGGGAGAGGGGCACATCCCTCTCCCTTCTTTATCGATGGCACGGGCCTTACATGAGAGTTGAACTTAAGCACATTTCAAAGACCTTTGGACCTGTCCGGGCCAATCAAGACATCTCGCTAACCTTCGAGGAGGGGCGAATCTACGCCATCCTGGGCGAGAACGGCGCCGGCAAAAGCACGCTGATGAAGATCATGTCCGGCTACCAGTCGGCGGACAGCGGCGAGATCGTGGTCGACGGGCAGGTGCTCACCTTCGACGCACCCACCGATGCCATCGCCCACGGCATCGGTATGTTGTACCAGGACCCGCTCGATTTTCCCCCGTTCACCGTGCTCGAAAACTACGTCGCCGGGCGGTCTGGCGGCTTTTTCCCGGATATGGACGCCGCGCGAGAAGAGTTCATGGCGCTGCTCACGCGCTTCGATTTCGACCCGGATCCTGATGCCTATGTAGATGCCCTGACCATCGGCGAGCGCCAACAGCTTGAAATCCTGCGGCTGCTCTCGCTGAACGTGCGCGTGCTGATCCTGGACGAGCCGACGACCGGAATCTCCGCCG
>Ga0123333_10002598_pt1 | contig 18231 bp, 8 predicted proteins | sample BioC12SIPDNA_3_FD_89957 | JGI IMG/M metagenome (GOLD analysis project Ga0123333, IMG submission 89957) | Anaerobic biogas reactor microbial communites from Washington, USA - Biogas_R2_B C12 SIP DNA | ecosystem: Engineered > Bioreactor > Anaerobic > Unclassified | place: Washington, USA... | reverse complement strand
CGAAGGCAACCGATCCCACATCGCATGGAACTGCGTGCTTTCGGCGGTCCGGTAGGGATCGATTCGGTAATCGGCTACCGTCTCAGCCCCCGCCTGGGCGATGAACGTGATCCGGGCCACGGGAAATCGACTCGGCCCGTGCTTGGTATCGGCGTAGCCGAACGCCGTGACCAACTCCGGCGTGTCCGGCATGGACACCGTCGAGCCATCGACCGTATAGGTCGGCCGGCCGTGATAGTGGTATTGCGTCCCGACCCCGTCGGCCACCCGCTGAACGCTTCGTTGAAGAAGCACGGGCCAGAGTTCCGATGGCAACCGGGAGCGGGCCTGACACCAGGCGGCATCCGTGGGTTCCGTTCTGATCAGACCGGAGCCGGCAGCCAAGTCCGCCAGCGTGGACTTGATCGACTTGTCCGGATGCAGGCTTCGGTACACGATCGAACGCACGAGGGTTCCCGGCGGGAGTCGTCGACGCCGGAAGTCGTGGCCGAGTTGGTGACAAATGCTCTCAATCTCGGCGTCGCTGAGATACGCCGCCAGGGCCGCCAATTGCGCGAACGGGGAAATCAGTTCAGCATCTGTTGAGGAAGGGCCGATAGATTCCATACCAGGCCTCCTTGCCGCATGAACATGGTTTGTTGACACCCATCTCATCGGCAAGACAGGCCTTTCTTTTTGATGCGAAGCCTTAAGTTAGTGCCATTATATGGTGTCCCCGGAATTCACTCGGAATTCACGTCATGAGTAGAAGAGCACGAATGTTGTGGTGGACTTCTGCCTTCCTGGTACTGGGACTCGCAGCGTTCTACTTGCTCGTTATGACCGGGTGGGATGGATTCGCGACTCGTGCGAATCGACTGCTTTGGCGCGAGAGGGTCTTGGCAACATACGACGATATTCGACCTGGAATGACCGAGGCTGAACTCCGTTCAACCGTACTACGCCATGGTTGGCCACGTCGTTTTTCTGTGAGGAGCGACTCCTGCCTGACACTCCGAACCCCCATTCAGTTTGGGGCCACCAACTGGTGGCTTGTTGTTGATATCAAAGAAGGGGAAGTTGACAGGGTTGGAGTCCGAAGTGAAGACAGGCCTAACGTGCGCCCTGATGCTGCTCCACCTGATAAGACACGATGAGGGTGTCGACCTGAAGGAATGCATCAATTCCGGGGACACCCTATAATGGCACTGACCTGAGCACTATTTCCGGCCTGTGCTCGCAGGATTTTGGGGAACCCGCCGGGTTTGGCGTTTGGTCGGGCGTGGGGTGATGGGTTGTTGGCGGGTTGGCGGTTGCGGCGGGCGGGTTGCGGTTAGTCTGGTGGATTGAGGGGGAAGAGGGTTTGGGCGTTTTGGCTTAGGATTTTGAGTTTGGCTTGGAGGGGGATTTGGGCGAAGACGACGCGGCCGAGTTGAGGGGCCATGTCCATGAAGACGGCGTCGGAGCCGTAGAGGACGCGGTCTTCAGCACCGGATTCGACGAAGTACTGGATGAGGCCGCGGGGGCAGGCGCTGGCGGCGATTTCGAGGTAGACGTTGGGGAAGTCTCTGGCGGCTTCGAGATAGGCTTGGCGGTCGGCGGCGCCGGCGTGGCCGAGGATCCATCGTACGGCTTGGTATTCGGCGAATCGCGGGCGGAGGGCGTGGAGGTGGGTTTGGCCCCAGGTGTGGAGAAGGATGGGCCAGCGGTGATCGTGGGCGAATTGCCAGGCGAAGTCGTAGCGTGGGTCGTCGTAGGCGACGCCGATGTAGTCGTGGGTTTTGATGCCGATCAGGCCCGCGTCGCGGCAGCGTTTGAGTTCGTCGAGGCTTTGGTCGTGGCGGTGGGGATTGATGGCGGCCATACCGAGGATTCGGGTCGGGAAACGCCGGACGGCGTCGATGATTTCGTCGTTGCCTTCTGGGATGCGTGCGGCGAGGCAGCCGGGCGTGCTGTTGGCGACGGCGACGTCGACGCCGCAGCGGTCCATGGCGCGGACCAGGGCGTCGGCGGTCGGGTCGATCACGGGAAAGAAACACTCGCCGATGTGGGCGTGGCTGTCGACGACGAAACAGGAGAGGGGCTGGCCGGCGAGGGCCTGTTGGATGAGGGGATCAGTCATGGCGGGCCTCCGCGAGGAGCCGTTGGACGTTGGCGTGGGCGATGAGTTCCTGGTCGGGGCGGGCGAGGCCGGACCAGGCGAGGTTGGCCACGGCTGAGCCGGGTTCGGAGTCGGGATAGCCGGAGCCCCAGACGATTCGGTGCGGGCCGATGGTTTTGCACAGGTCGGCGAGGCCATCGAGGATGGAGCTGGCGGCGTTGAAGCAGGGGTGGAGGTTGGGACAGTCCTGGGCGAGGGCCCAGATCAGGCGGTGGCGTCCGAGGCGCGGGACCATCAGCAGGATGACCGGCCAGCGCGGATGGTCCTTGAGGGCCTGGTGGAGTTGGTCGGGATCGACGGTGTCGAACTGGACGAGGGTGGGAATGCGGCGGCGTTCGAGGGCGGCGAGCATCCTGCCGGCGCACCACGATTGAAGCGAGTAGGGGTTCTGATCGGCTTTGGGATGGACCCATGCGACGGTGAAGCCGTCGGCGGCCATGCGGTCGACGGCGGCGTCGGGATCGAAGTCGGGTCGTTCGCCTTCCGGGCAGATCATTCTGGTTCGCAGGAGTCGCGGATGGTCGGCGATCTCGGTGCGGCAGGCGTGGTTGCCGGTTCGGGGTTCGTAGCCGGCGCAGAGGCGGTGGCGGACGATCGCCCGTTCGACGCCGATGCGGTCCATTTCGGCGAGCAGGTCGTCCTGATCGGCCCGCAGGCCGTTGTGAAGCGGGGCGGGCGGTTGGCCGATCAGGCAGTCGCAGTCGATGAAGTTCATGGCGGAGATTCCGATCAGACGTTCAGCTTGGCGTCATGACGGATATGGTAGTGGACGATGGAGTGCGTACTCAAAGGAATTTTCAGCCCTGGCCCGGCGGCTGGGAGAGGGAGACCGCCTCCGACCGCTCCTGCGGAGTGAAGACCTGGAGTTGCCGGTCGATCTGGAGGGCCTCCTGGAAGTGGCGGCGGGCCTGTGAGCGGTCGTGGAGGCGGAGGCAGACACGGCCGAGCTGCAGGAGGGCTTTGGCCCGTGCGGCGTCGGGCCTGGCGGCCAGTTCGACGCACTTCTGGAAATCGCGGCGGGCGTCTTCGAGGCGATCATCCATATTCAGCAGAATGACTCCGCGGGTATCTCGCAGATGGGGATTGTCGGGCGAGAGCCGCAGCCCGCGATCGGCGAGTTCAAGGGCCTCTCGGCAGTTGCCGCGTTCGTTGACGAGGATCCAGGCCAGATCGTTGAGGGCCTGGAGGTTGTCCGGGTCAAGCCGGAGAGCGGCTCGGTAGAGTTCCTCGGCGCGATCGACGCGGCGATCCTGATAGCACAGCAGAGCCAGCCCCACGTGTGGGGTGACCAGGTTCGGGGCGAGTTGCAGGGCCTGTTCGAAGAGGCGTGCGGCCTGTTGGCGATGGGTAGAGGAGGCGGAGGACGCCAAGGCGGCGGCGGCGTAGGTGAGCAGATCGGGATCTGGGCGTTGGCGATTGCCCAGATCGGAGGCGAGGTGGGAGAGTTCCTCGAAGTCCTTCCGAGCGGCGAGCAGGAGCAGGCGTTCGCGCAACAGAGGCGGAGTGTCGGCGGCCCCAGGCGAGGCGCTATTCAGGAGCGTCTCGGCCTCGGCCAGATTCCCCTGTCTTCTGCGGAGTTCGACCAGGCCGGCCATTGCGGCGACGCTGTCTCTGCCCGCATCGCTCTGGCAGTAGCCGGTCAGTACACTGACGGCTTCCTGGTCCTTTCCGAGTGCGTCCAGAAGCGCGGAGTGGGCCAGCCAGAGACGGTCGGAGCGGGAATGGTGGCGAAGCAGGCCGGCGGTCAGGGCATGCGCCTGGGTCAGGGTTTGCGGATCGCCGGTTTGGAGGGCCAGTTCGGCCAGGATCGCCGCGGCGTCCGGGTTGTTGGGTTCCTGGTCACGGGCCATACGGACCATTCCGGCTGCGGCGTCAAGGTGACCGAGCTTCCATTCCGCGTTGGCGGCGGCGATCAGGAGCGGAACCGCTTGAGGATTGTCGCCCAGCCCGCGCATGGCCAGTTGGCGGGCCTGCTCGTATTCCCGCGCATTGAAGGCCAGTTGGATCAGGGCCAGATGGGCCTCGACGAACGCTGGCTTTGCCTTGACGATTTGTTCGAGCAGATCGGAGGCGGCGTGGGCGGCCTGTCCGTCAGCCATGAGCGTTCTGGCCCGTATCCAGAGTACGTCGGGGTGCTCGGGGTGGCTCTGTTCGAGTTGGGCGAGCATGCGGTTGGCGCGAAGGACGTCCTCGGCTGTGCCGCGGGCGAGGAGGGCGTTCAGCAGGCTGATCGCGAGTTGGAGCCGGTCGGGTGCGGCCCGCAGTCCACATTCCCACGCGGCGATCGCCTCGTCGGTGCGGCCGGCGCCCATGTAGAAGCTGCCCAGGAGTTCGTGGCTCTCGGGATGTTCGGAGAAGGACGTCAGTCGCTGGTAGTCCTGTTCGGCCCGGTCCGGCCGGCCGGCGGCGGTCAGGAACGAGGCCCGCAGCAGGATGGTGGGGAAATCGGGGTTTTGTTCCACGGCGTCGTCGAGGATCTGGATGGCTTGGTGGGTTTTGTCCTGGGCCCGCAGGATAGCCGCCCGAGCCGCCAGGGCCTGCACGGAATCGGGGGCGAGCGACCGGGCCTGGTCCAGCAGGGCCAATGCCTCATCGTCATTGCCGGTATGCCGGTAGAGCAACCGGGCCAGGAGCACCAGGGCGCCGGCGTCGTTGGGATTGGCGTCCAGGCGAAGCCTCAGTTCCGTGATCGCCTGATCCAGATCGTCGGAAGCCAGAGCGATGCGCAGGCGGTGTCTTGCCGCCAGGTCCGAGGCGGGTTCAAGGGCGTTGAGGACCAGCTGAGCTTCGGTGAACCGTTTGTACCGCTCCAACATCGCGGCCAGACGGTCGGCGACGTCGACGGCAGCGGGATTGGCGGCCAAAGCGTTGCGGTAGATCCGTTCGGCCTCGTCGGCATTGCCGAGTTGCTCGTGCATGCGGCCCAGCAGCAGGACGGGGGCCGACCACTCCGGATCGGCGGCGATGCAGCGGGAAAGGACGTCGGCGATCCGGCCCTCCCGGCTGCGCCAGTCTTCCCGAGCCAGCCAGAAACGGGCCTGTTGGAATTGCCAGACCAAGCCGTTGTCGCCTTCGAGGTTGCGGATTTGATCGATGAGCGTCTGGGCCAATTCGGGGTCGTGTCGCATCTCCGGGAGTTGCAGGAGCAACTGACGGACGTGCAGGTCGCGTGGATCGCCATCGGCCAGTGCTTTGAGTCCGGCCACGCCGGCTGAGCGATCGCCCTGAAGGATGTCCGAGAGGTGGAGCCGGATGGCGAGCCGTCGTCGTTCCGATGGGTCGGTGATGGTGCGGACGCCCTCGGCCAGGGCGGCGCGGGCCGCCTGTGGGTCGCCGGCGGCCTGGTGCAGTTCGGCGAGGGCGCGCCAGGGCGCGGCGGTCTGGGCATGCCGCTGACAGGCGGAGCGGCATATCTGCATCGCCTCCGCCGACCGCTGGCGTTGGCCGAGGATCTGGGCCAGCAGCAGTTCGGCCGGCAGCGTCTGGCCGCCCTCCTGGATGATCAGCTTCAGTTCCGTTTCCGCCTCGTCGGGCTTCTGAAGCTTGAAGGCCGCCAGGGCCTGAAGGATGCGGAGTTCCAACTGCGCTGGATGGCGCGACCGGAGCTGGTGAAGCTCGTTGGCCAAGGCTTCGAGGCGGTCCCGTTCCCGATCGTTTTCGGCCTCCGAGGCCCGCAGGGCGGCTTCGATGCGCAGGAGCGAGGTCGTCGCGTCAGTGGGAGGCATCGACTCGGCGATCCGAGCGGTCTCCATGGCTCGCGTCCATTGGCTCTGCTTGAGATACTCCCTCACCAGTTGCACCATCGCGGGCTTATCGTGTGGCTGAAGGCGGAGGTATTGGCGCAGGGCTTGAATGGTTCGATGCGGCTGATCGGTTTCGCCGAACGCTTCAGCGAGCATTCGGAAGGTCTTGTCGCCGGCGGCGTTGCGTGCGGCGAGCGGCGTCAGCAGTTGGATGACGCGGTAGGGTTTGTTCTCGGCGCGAGCCACCGCGGCCTCCAGCAGCAGGACCGGGTCGCCGGTCAATTGCGTCGGATCCAGCAGGGCGACCATCTGACGGTACTCCTCCAGGCATGATTTTGCCTCCGCCGGCCGACCGGCGGCGAGGTACAATTCCACAGCCAGAGGAAGCACCGCGAAGCGATGGCGTTTCTGGGTCAGGGCGGAGAGCGTCTCCTGAGCCAGCGATCCGGCGCGCTGGCGGTCGGTCCGCCGCAGGGTCAGGTGGGCGGCGACGGAGACTCGGGCAACGATCCAATCCGCTGGATCGACGAAATCGGCTCGGAGCGCGGCAGGATTCACGTCGGCCAGGGCGTCCATGATCGCCTGAGCGCGGTTCAGTTCGCCGTGCTCCATCCACTCCGCGGCCAGAGCCAGACGGAGTCTTGGGTTGGTTGGGGTCAGGGTCTCGGCGGCGACCAGATCGCCGCGGGCCAACGCCGCCGCCGCCTCGTGCGACTCGGCGACCTGGGGGTGTTTTCGATAGAAGCTGGCCCGGGCCAGCAGCGTCTGTGCCGACTGAGGCTCTATCTCCAGCGCCCGATCGAGCCAAGCCAAGGCGTTGGCAAACGACTGGGGATCGGACCGGCTCTGTGCGGCCAGACCGCTCAGGATCAGGCAGGCTTCCACCATCCGGTCGGTGTTCCGATCGAAGCCGTTCGCCTGCTCGATCACGCGGCTCAGGAGTTCGACGGCTTCGTCGGGTTTCTGCTGGGCGGCCAGGGCTTTGGCCCATCCGATGCGGGGCTCGGCGTTTCGCGGTTCCCGCTGGGACCAGATGCCGGCCACGTGAATGACCTCATCGAACTGCTGCAGGTACGCATACAGGCGAACCAGCCGCCGGCAGACCTCCGTATCCGCGGATCTGAGGGTCAACAGCCGCCGGTAGGCGCCGGCGGCATCGGCGATGCGGCCGGGTTCGATCGGGTCCATCGAGAGTCGGGCCCGGGCGTATTTTTCCAGCACTTCGGCGTCGGTGGGACATCGGCCCAGGTAGCGGCGGTAGTGTTCGCATGCGTCGGCGAAATCCTCCTGCTGATACGCCCGGTGGCCCGCCTCCAGGGCTCGGGCGGTCAGGACCTGCCGCCGCCACTGGCGACCCGCGTAGGCCCCGCACGCCAGGATGGCCAGGAGCAGGACAAAACCCACAAGCGCCTTGATTCGAACTCGTGCCGATCTGGACGCACCCACGTTCATGACGCTCCATCCTCCTTCACGCCGCCGGGTGTTTTCAGCGCGCGGCAGGAGTCGCCATGAAGGCGACTCCTGCCGCGGTCATTGCTCGTTAGGTTGTCTGTCGGCGTCGGGCGGTCCATACGAACGGCTGGACCTCCGGGCCGAGACGGTTCTAGACGTTCCGCGGCCGCCTGCGGCGCCACGTGAGCAGGCCCGTGGCGAGACCGATCGCTCCCAGCACGACGGCGGCGGGCGCCGGAACCATGCAGACGGTCAGAGTGGACTTCTCAATTTCCAGGCTGTTGATGTTGCACAGATTGCCGGACAGTCGGATCCTGACGGGCAGACCGTCAAGCCAGCACGGATCGACGTCGAACTCCGTCACTGTCATGTGCCCCGGCTGATACAGGTCCGCTCCTGGCACAAGGCCGAAGCAGTCGGTGAAGGCCATACGGTTCAACTCGCCCAGGTACACCCAGTCATCCTGACCGACCGGCTCGATGTAGACCTTGACCTGGTCGCCGCAATCCAGATCGTCCACCTGGATGGCGAGGGTCACCGTGACCAGATCGTGGCACGCCGCCTCCGCATATTCCTCCGGGGTCAACGGTCCGCCTCCGGCGATCTCCGCGGGGTTCTTGTGATACCAGCAGTACTTTACGGCACAATCCGGAAGAAAGTCGATCAACTGCTTTTCAATGATCCTGCAGTCGGTGTAGCATGATGCGTCCACCGGAGCGGTCAGAACCAGCACCGCCGGCATCGCCAGCAACAGCAGACACGAGGTCTTCAGTCCGCAACGGTTAAATCCTCTCATCGCGTATCTCCTTGGATCTCAATCGCGCGCACGCCCACAGTCGACTCAGCGTCGAGCCGTTACGTTGGGAATGGCAAGGCGGGCGGCGGCCGCGGCCCCACGACCGAGAGCGCCCCTCGCATCCGAGGGCTGGGTACAGCGTTCGTGAGTCTCTCCAACCACACGAGGTGGTTTGGGCTGATGATCGGCGGGAGAAGGCACATGGGCAGGACGTGAAGCCGGTCCAGGTCCAACACGTGGATGTGCCGGATCTGCCGGGGCGCTCCGCTATGGTACCATTCCGGCAGGTACCCCCACGGGATCTTTCTGGCCGACCGGAGGGCGTGCCAGCCGGCCAAGCCGCCCAGCCCACAGAGCACCAAGGCGGCGCCGTCCGGGGGCACGGGCAACGGCCGGATCGCTGAGGGCAGCCCCTCGAAGGGGTCGGCGGCAACGCTCCGGTCTCCGAGCGGGCGGTCGAAGCCGTTATCCACAGGGACGAGCCACCAGACGGCATCACAGATGCCGGCGCAAGAGGCCTGTGTTTGCGCAGCGGACGCGCCGGAGCAGGCTTCGGGCATAAACCAAGGAGCGTCGGAAACCCCGCCCACCCCGCTTGCGGTACAGACCAGCACCGCGGCCAGTACGATCAGTTTGTCCCCCGCGGATATCATCCCCTCGGTCCTCTCGGGTCGAAATGACACCTTGTCGGCGGCTTCGACCTCGCACGGCAATAAGATACCATAGCCACTGTTTACGTCAAGACAATTCCGGATCACCCCTTTTGCGAGAGACAGCTTCTTGCGGATTCCCTTGTCCGCCATGGTCAGTGGGGCGCGCATGTCCCGGGACTACTTCCGGTGGTGTTGCACCGTGGCGGCGAGATTCGGGAGCGATTCCGGTCCGGCGGCTCCGGCGGCCGCGCCCGTTCGGTTCGCCGGCCTGACCGGATGGCGACAAGGCGGACGGTCCTCCGGGAAGAACACATCCAACAGGAACCGCAGGCCGGCGAGCAGGATCAGGGCCAGCGGCATCATCATCCACCCGGCGAAGTCGTGGAAGAACACCTCGGCGGTCTTGCTCTCCGCGTGCAGGTAGAGCAGGGCGGTGACCACCAGCCGGATCAGGTTGCCTGCCACGGCGATCAAGACGCTCGAGCCCAGGAGGATCATCTTCTGCCATCGCCGACGGTCACAGACGTACACGAAGACCGCGGCAACGACGAAAAAGGCGGTGAGCATGCGCAGTCCGCTGCATGCTTCGACGACGCCCAGCCGCACGTTGTTGGCCAATACGATGACGTTACCCTCGCGGCTGACCATCACCCCCCCGAGTTCGAGAAAGAAGACCGCCCCCCGGGTCGCCACCGTCTGAAGCGGATTGCTGATGGCGTCGTGCGCGTAATGGGGCAGAGGAACCATCAGAAACAGAAACAGCAAGATCCACTTGACCTCGTTGAATACCCGCGGGCCGGTCAGGGTCAGGACGACACCGCAGATCGCGAGCACCAGAGCGTATCGCATCGCCGACCCGTAGTCAAAGACGAGGCCCAGACACCAGGCCGCCTCGGCCAGGACGATCAACGCCAGTCCCCAGCCGCACGGCCTGATCGCGCACCGTCGCAGATCGGTTCGCTTGTGCCACAGCAGCCACAGGGCGGCCAGCGGGACCAATTGGCCGATCGAATAGTCCTGGTTGGTCCGCCAGACCGCCACCAATTCCAGTGCGGTGGGCCAGTACTGCCAGACGACCGCCGCCAGGACCGACACGGAGACCGCGAATGCCGGCCATATGCGGCTCTTCGATTTCGATATGGTCGCTGCGGCCGATTCATCCTGTCGCTTCACTCTCACACTCATGGGTATTCCCCAACTTCCAGTATTTGATCAGTGATTCCGATTCGCCGCCGATGCATGGGCTGATTGATAAAATAGAAAGTGTGAGCAGCTGAGCTCATCCTATGCATCGAGAAGACGGCGCCGGGAAAAATCCTCAAGATCAGAGCCCCAACTTGACGAGCGCCCTATAATGTCAGTTGCGCGTTTCGTAGACCTCGAAGACTTCGGACGGCACGGCCTTGAGCAGAGAAGCATGCCCCTCAAGCGAAGACGACCCTCCAGATGTCGCTCAACACGCCGATGTACTGCCGCGTGAATCCGCACGATGGCACACCTATGAATAATCGACAGCATTCATAGTACTGCCCGCAAGTATGACTTAATTTGACTGCATTGCCAACGTTACCCAGACTTACATGTGGTGAGCCGTAAGTTAGAAAAGCTCCACAATCATTCCCCACCTTTGCGCAGAGGAGAAGAAGATGGTAGTGAACCTTCGGAATGGGAATCTTCCCAACCGCGTTCAGGGCTCGTTGTCCTGGAAGGCGCTCTTGATGCTGTCCTGCGGACTGCTCGTCTTGGTTCCTGTGGGCGGATGCCTCGATTCGGTGCCGCCCATGCTCCAGATCAGGGAGATTGCGATCGAAGGACCCGCATCGACTCCCGCGGGCGGGATCGGCAACTACATGGTGGTGGCCACGATGGGCGACGGACGGCGGATCGAAATGACGGAAGGCGTTTCGTGGTCGGTGCTCAGCGGTCCCGGGTCGATGTCCGCTGGAACTTATACGGCGCCGGACGAGGTGATGGATGATACGCCGGTTCGGATCATGGCCAGCGTCTCCGCGCTTGGCATGACTTTCACTAATACTCTGGATATCACGGTGACAGTCGCCGGGGCTGCCCTGGAGGCCGTCGTTATTACCGGTCCGACGTCCGTGCCGGAAGGCGGCGTGGGCAATTTCGTGGCCACAGCCACCTACGCCGATGGCAGCACTCGCGACGTCACCCGCAACGCGACCTGGTCGGTAATTCGGGGACCCGGCTCGATCGACAGCCGGGGCATCTACCTCGCCCCCGGATCGATAACCAGCAGTACCCAGGCGACCATTCACGTGTCGTATCAGGAGGACCAAGCGGACCCCAAGGGCAAGGTCGTGGCGATCGAGGGCACGAAAGACATCGCGGTGCTTGGTGGTCCATCCAGGGTGGCGTCGCTCAAGATCAGCGGTCCCGATACCGTGACCGAAGGTTCGAGCTGCCGGCTGACCGCCACGGCCACCTATACCGACGGTAGCACATCGGACGTCACCCAGAATACAGTCTGGAGCGTCCAGAGCGGACCTGGCACGATCAATGCCAGTGGTGTTTATCTTGCTCCGCACGTTGCGGCTGACACGGACGCAGTGGTTGTCGGCAGTTTCAAGGAGCGCGGCATCCTGGTCGAAGCGTCCAAACCCTTGCGGATCATCAACCAGATTTCGCGAACTCCAGAGGCGTTGACGGTGACGGGGCCGCAGATAGTGGATGAAGGCGGCAGTGCCTCCTATACGTTGACGGTCTCCTACGACGACGGCTCCAGCGCACAGATGACCAATCAGGCTCATTGGTCGATTATCAACGGACCGGGTTCGATCCAATCCGGCGTCTACCAGGCGCCCGAGCAGGTCTCCTCCAACACCGCTGTGACCATTGGCGTCTCGTACACCGAAGACTTCGTCACACTCGAGACGGACAAGCAGATTACGGTGGTTGATCTGCCCTCGACCCTGACCGGCGTCCGGATCGACGGTCCGGAGGCCGTGGACGAGGGTGGCGTGGCCACATACACCCTGACCGCCAGTTTCAGCGACGGTACGAGCCAGACGGTCACCAGCGGCGCGGTCTGGTCGGCTGAGCCGGGTTCGATCGGGGCCGATGGCGTCTACACCGCTCCGGCCAGCGTCCAGCAGGACACGGCGGCTGCCATCAGCGCCAGCTACACCGTCGGCTCGCAAACCTGTCAGGCGGTCAAGGATATCGTGGTGCGGGACGTCGTGGCGATGCTGACCGGCATCTCGATCAGCGGGCCGGCCAGCGTCGACGAAGGCACCGGCGCCACCTACACCGCCGTCGCGGTCTATGAAAATAACTCGACCGCCGACGTAACCGCCAAGGCGACCTGGTCGATCGTGTCCGGCCCCGGTTCGATCAGCGGCGGCGTCTACAGCGCGCCCGCGATCGTGACGGCTGACACCCAGGCGACCATCCGCGTGTCCTACCTGGAGAATGGGATCAGCAGACAAGCGGACAAGATCATCACGGTCGTCAATGACGTCAGGATCGTCGAGGGCGTGACGCTCTCGGGTCCGACGGAAGTTTCTGAAGGCGGCACGGGGCGTTTTGTCCTGACCGCAGTCTATGACGACGGCGCCAAAGCGGATGTCACCGCCTCCGGCGAATGGACGCTGGTCAGCGGTCCCGGATCGTTTACGAGCCCCGGCGTCTATTCGGCGCCGGCTTCGGTGACCGCGAACGTTGACGTGAGCTTTACCGTCCGCTATTCTGAAGGCGGCGTGACGAAGGAAGTGGATGGGGGGCTGGTGGTGAAGAACACGGTTGCGGCCGTGGTATCGCTGGTCATCCTCGGGCCGGCCTCGGTGGCCGAGGGCCAGACCGGTTCGTACACCGCGACCGTCACCTACGACGACCAGACCTCCGCGGACGTAACCTCCAGCGCGGTCTGGAGCGTGTCCAGCGGCCCCGGGTCGATCAGCGGCGGCGTCTATACGGCCCCGGCCGACGTGGCCGCCGATGCACCGGTCACGCTGACGGCAGCGTACACGGCCAGGTCGTCGGGCGAGACGGGCCAAGCCACGGCGACCCAAAACGTCACCGTCACCAATTCCTCGATCAGTGCGACCAGTTCCTCGACTTGGCAGAATTTCGCGGTCGATCCCCAGACCGGCCTGTTTGGGATGGCATTCGACGCCGTGCCCAGCGGCGGCAACGTCGACGCCCTGACCGGCCTGTCGCAGGGTGAGTGCACCGGGTACGCCGGTTCGGCGGCGACGGTTCGGTTCAACGTTGAGGGCTATCTGGACGCCTTCCACGCCACCGCGGCCAACCCGTGGACGAACCAGCCCACCGGGTGGTATGTGGCGGACCGCGCCATCTCCTACGCGGCTGGACAGAAGTACCACTTCCGCGTGGTGGCCGACGTGCGGAAGGGCACCTACAGCGTTTACGTGACCGTGCCGGGCCAGGCTGAGCAGGTCCTGGCGGCCGACTACCCCTTCCGCTCGCAATCGGGAACGGTGAGCCAACTGGATCACTGGCACCTCCAAGCGGGAGCCGGCTCCCATCAGGTATCGAACGTATCGGTCGCCCCCGTGGTGATTGAGGGCACCCTTGCCGTCACGCCGACCGACGGATTGATCGCCTCGGGATCGGAGGGCGGACCGTTCTCGCCGAGTTCCAGGACGTACACGTTGACCAATACGGGCACTCTGGCGATGGAGTGGCAGGCGGCCAAAACGCAGAACTGGCTGACCCTCTCGTCGTCCGGCGGCGTCGTTGAAGGCGGCGAGTCGGTTGCCCTGACGGTGTCGATCAACGCCAACGCGGGCAGCCTGGCGGCCCGAAGCACGGCCTACACCGATACCGTCACACTGGTCAACCTGACCAACGGGCAGGGCGATACAAGCCGAAGCGTTTCTCTGACCGTCGATCCCATCCCGCCGGGAGTATTGACGGTGTCTCCGGCCGACGGCTTGACCAGTTCGGGGCCGGAGGGCGGACCGTTCTCACCGAGTTCCAAGACGTACACGTTGAGCAACTCCGGCGGCCAGCCGATCTCCTGGACGGCCGGCAGCGCCCCGTCGTGGATCAGCCTGTCCAAGACGGGCGGAACGCTGGACCCGAACGCGTCGGAGACGGTCACCGTGTCGCTGAGCGCTCAGGCGCTGGCCGAGCAGGCCAGCCCCTATACCGGCACGGTGACGTTCATCAACACCACCAATCATACCGGCGATACGACTCGCAGCGTGTCTCTGACGGTCACTTCGGGCGGCGGAACGCCTCCCAACGCATCTTTCGCGGTGACCCAGACTTCCGGCGTTTCGCCTCTGGGAGTGGTTTTTGACGCGACGGCGACGACCAGTCCGACCACGGCCCGGCCGTTCCACGACCTGGACTACAGCTGGAGCTTCGGCGACTCCGGAGCCACGTTCGTCAACAGGCCTGACGTGGACGCCAACCAAGCCAAGGGGCCCATCGTCGCCCACGTGTTTGAGCTGCCGAGCGGCGTGAGTTCCCGAACCTATACCGTCACGCTGACGGTCCGGGACGCCACCGGGGCTGTGGCCCAGATTCAGAAGAACATCACGGTCAGCGCGTTTTCCGGCTCGACCTACTACGTGTCCAACTCGGCTGGAAACGACTCCAACAGCGGTACTCAGGCGGCGCCGTTCAAGACCTGGCAAAAGGCGATGAGCGTACTGTTCGCCTCGAACGGACCGCGGCGCGTGCTGTTCCAGCGCGGCGAGACCTGGACGATTTCGTCCGGCCACAGCGCCAGCAACCTGACCGGTCCCTACGTCATCGGGGCGTACGGTTCGGCGACGTCGGCCAAGCCGATGATCCGCTGCACGAATCAGAGCCGGATTCTCTCGCTGTACCCGACCGTTCTGGACGTCCGGATCATGGACATCGACTTTGACGGGCCGTATCCGACGGCCTCGGCCGGCGACGGGATCAACATGGGGTCCAACTGCCTTCTGTTGCGGTCGCAGTTGACCAACTTCTACTGCGCGATCGGCAACGGGATGGGCCGCCACAACGGCGACCTGGTGGTTGACTGCAAGATTTTCGACAACGCAGCCTACGGCATGTTCACCGGACCGACCGGCAGCGATGCTCCTCCCTACCACGTGGCGATCCTGGCCTGCGATTTCGACCAGTCCACGTCGCACCTGCTGCGGACGTACGTGGGCCACTCGGTGGTCAGCTACAATACCTTCCGCCGGACCGTCAAACACCAGATCAAGTTCTGCGGAACGTACCCGGCCAGAACCGAATTCGCCGTGATATCGAACAACCGATTCCTCGACCCCGGCGATCAGGGCCTCTGGATGATCTCCGCCGGTCCCGAGGGGAACGTCCCCGACCAGATCGTAGGCAAGGTCCACAACATCATTTTCGAGCACAACCTCTGGAAGCTTTCGACGTCCGGAGGCAAGGTGGCGATTCAGTCACGTTCCGCCGACGATGTCACCATCCGAAACAACGTGTTCATGGGATGGATCGGCCCGGTGGACCTGTCCGACGGCACGTCAGGCGTGACGAGCTATCTCAATTGGCACATCTACAACAACAGCTTCCACAGCCCGGACACCCGCGATCTGATCTTTGTTCGCGCCTATCTGCCGGTCACCAACATGGTGATCCGGAACAACATCACCTCCGGACCCGTCGCCGGCGCGGGCAGTTACGTGAGGGCCCTTGACATGTCGGCGACCGACCGGGCAGACCTGACGTGTTCGAACAACATCTGGTATCTGCCGAATCACACCGGCGCCCAGTTGTTCCGGGTCGGAGGAATCGCCTACACATTCGCGGCGTGGAGCGAACCGGGCGGCAGCATGGTCAATCCATGTTTCGTGGCGGGCAGCGATCTGCGTCTCAGCCTCGGAGACAATCCGGGCACCTCCGCCGTCGAACCGCGAAGCCCTGCGTTGAACACGGGGTACACCGTTCCCACCGTTCGGGATGACTTCCAGGGTACGAGTCGGCCTCGCGGGTCGGCCTACGACATCGGAGCGTACGAAGAGGATTGATTATTCCACCGACGGCGCTGAAGTCGCCGGGACGAGAGACGGAGCGGACCAGTAACATGACCGGTTTGGCATCCTGATCCTCTCGTTCCGGCGGCGACCTGCAATCGGACGCCGAGGCGGTCCGCAGACGCTCGGAAAGCTCGGGGTCAGATGCGCAGGGCCTCACGGTCCGAGCCATCTGGCACGGTCCTCCGCCCGCGTTACTCCACGAGTCGGCGCCATGTGCCAGAGCCGCCCGCAGCCGTCATCCCCGAGGTACGACCATGATTCGCCCATGCGGCCGCTGAAAAGCCGCACAGCAAGCGGCCCTATCGCCCCGGGATCAAACAGAGGATGGTCGTAAGCCAGGTACACGTAGATCGGCTGCCCCACCCGATTGCCAAACCGGGTGACGGCATCCGGTGACAGCGACCCATCAAGTTCGAGGCAAATCGCGCGGGCCGGATTCCAGGCGTAGACGGCGCCGATGGAATTCGTCAACAGGTATTCCGGACCGCCCTCTGTGAGTTGTCGGAGTCGCGTCAACTGAGGGGATCGCTCCAGGATATCCTGCGTCCGCAACGCGCGTTGATGCCAACTGGCGGTTCCGTTCCAGTGTGTTCCCTGGCCCAGCACGTAGGCGACGGCCAGGATCGGGGCGGCAAGGCGCAGTGCGTTCTGAGGCCACAGGCCGAAGCGCGTGACGCGGACGTGGCGCAGCGCGGGCACGAGGACGGCAAGTATGAAGAAGGGAACCATGACCGACGTGAACCGGTTGTCCAGCGGATCGTAACGAACGATGGATCGGGTCACCGTGATGAATACGGGGTATAGAAGGCAGAACATCGCGGCGACGGAGTAGGATGGTCTTCGGCGATGTGATGCCGGGACGGCCGCGAAACAGAGGACACCGCAAACCAGAAGCAGGAGAAAGAGCAGAAGCGAGGCCACAAACGACGCCGGTGCGGAACGGCTGCCCAGCATCCCGAAGGCCATGTTCACGATATGGTTCGCCATCGCCGCGGCGTTGCTGATGACTCCGTCAGTGGCCGGCGGTCGTCCCGGACCAACGGGCGAGCCTCCGAACCACCAGTTGACGCAGAACAGCAGCGTTGCGGTCAGCAATGCGGACAGGCCCACTCGGAGGGCGGATGCCCGCGTCATTGTTCTGGAACCCGCCATTGCCCCGACGGCGAGGATCATCGCGGGGACGTAGGGCAACATGGCGTAACGAAACCAGACGGTGCAGCCGCCCAAGATGCCGGAGAGGCATTGTCCCGCCGCGGTCCGACGCCCCGGTTCGGGGCAGGCGTGCTTTTCCAGCAGCACGAGCGACGACAGGGCGACCAGAATGGCCGGCATTTCGGACCACGCGTGCCAGGCGACAAAGAGCACCGGGAAGGAACCGGCGAACAGGCAGGAAGCGGCAATGGCCACGCCCACGCGTCCGGACACGCGCATGGCCAGACGGAACATGATCAGCGAGGCGGCCACATAACACAGGAAAGGGACGAGGAGTCCCGCGACAGACCGCTGAAACCCGAAGACACCTACGACTGCAATCAGAAGAGGATAGCCGATGGGAAAGGTCGTGTTCAGGGTTGCGGAACTGCCATCCCAGTCGAGTCCACGCACGCCGATGGGCTTTTGGGGGTAGTCGAAGAGGCACTTGGACATGACGAGGTAAGTCACCGAGTCCCCCGTGAAGGTCAGTCCGCCTTCGACCGGGGCGTAATAGTAAAGCGCAAGGGGAATGATGAGGGCGATCGCCGTCCCGGTCCACTTCCATGCAGGAACAGCGTGCCGCTGCGCCATCGAGTTTTCGTTCGATCGAACCTTCGCGTCCACCACGATTGCCTCCGATGACTCACACCGCTGCAGGCCATCCACGCATGGCTCCTGTATCAGCGGCGACCGTTCATTCACAACGGCGACTCGGTTCTTTGTGCGTCGCTATACCCGCTGCGGGGCCGGAGGTCGTTTGGCCGAAGCGGCGCGCGAAGCGACGATGGATTGGATAAGCCCGAAGTATTCGTTTACCACCGGCCGCACGCGACCGGCGACCGCCCGCTCGACGCAGAAGGCCTGCTTGCGGATCCAGGCGGCGTGGGCCGTGCTGAGCGAAGCGACGTCGTAGCGCCGCCCGAAGAGCGAGACGCGACCATCGGACGCCCTCATTCGCCCTATCAAGTTCTCGATGAGGCTTTCCTCACCCCCCAGATAGAAGAAATACGGGATCAGGAGGATGTTGTTGGCTGGGGGGAGCCTGCGACGGGGGCGGTGGCGGAGCACGACATACTGGCAGATCATCTGGCTGGGGTGAACGATTGTCTCGATCCCGGCGGGCAGAATGTCCCGCCGGCCTCGCATGGCCTGGGCGTGGAGGAAGATGTCGAAATCAACGGCCCGGCCCTGGAATTGCCCCACCCGGTTGGCCAGATCGATCGGCCGAAACGTCGACCGCACAAAGTCGACATCGAAGACCAGT
>Ga0123333_10002596_pt1 | contig 18241 bp, 13 predicted proteins | sample BioC12SIPDNA_3_FD_89957 | JGI IMG/M metagenome (GOLD analysis project Ga0123333, IMG submission 89957) | Anaerobic biogas reactor microbial communites from Washington, USA - Biogas_R2_B C12 SIP DNA | ecosystem: Engineered > Bioreactor > Anaerobic > Unclassified | place: Washington, USA... | reverse complement strand
CCCGGCCGCTGAAACGCGTCATCCAGCAGCGCATCCAGAACCCGCTGGCCGTGGAACTGGCCCGCGGCGACTTCCGCGAAGGGGACACCGTGCAGATCGATCACCGGGACGGCCAGTTCACGTTCGAACGCCGGTAGGCCGGTCCAGTAGCAGGGGGCCGCAGTGGCAGGTGGCTGGGCAGCACGATATATTGCGGGAGTGATATTTCGGGAGTGCGGTGCGGGAGTGCGGTCGAGCAAGCGCCGCACGGGTCGCACCCGGGCGGCCAGTTCCCTTCCTCACCCTACTCTGCCGAGGCGGATGACCATGGAACCAGATCAGAGTGCTGACGCACCGGGCGAGTTGGAATTGAACGCGGAACAGCGGAACCGGCTGCACGGCGCGACCTGCCGATTGCTGGCCGCTGCAGCGCGGCAACAGTCGCTACCCGTGGACCAGCTGCCGCTGGGCGAACTGGCGGCTCTGCTGGTCGTGGGTGTGTTTGTCACCCTGTACAAGGCGGGTGCACTGCGGAGCTGCATCGGGAACTTCACGCGTTCCATTCGCCTGGACAAAGCGCTGGAACGCGCGGCCATCGGTGCCGCCTGCCACGACCCGCGTTTCCCGCCCGTGGAGATCGACGAACTGCCGGACCTGACGGTCGAAATCTCGCTGCTCCACTCCCGCCAGACGCTGGGGGACTCGGCCGCAGCCCGGCTGTCGAGCATCGAGATTGGCCAGCACGGCCTGGACATCCAGCACGACGGACGCAGCGGCCTGCTGTTGCCCAGCGTGGCCGTTGATCACGGCTGGGATGCAACCACGTTTCTCCGCGAAGTCTGCCGGAAGGCGGGGCTGCCCCCTGGCACCTGGAAGGATCCGCAGGCAACCCTGTACCGATTCGCCGCCACACGCTGGGGCGGCCGGTTTGTGGCGGACGTTGCGGAGTTCTGACCCGGCCGAGCAGAGGACAGATTACGTTGACATTGTTACCACAGAATGGAACGTCTCAACGTTTTACACTCGATGTGCATTATGCGGGGAGCGGCTCGGAGGGCGCAAGAGATTGACCCCCTGCTGTAACGCGTCCGTCGTCAGCAGCGGCCCCTCGGCCGCGATCGGCGCCAGGTAGCTCCAGCGTTACATACGATTCCAAGTGGCGCTGTCCGGCTAGGCGGCCTGCTGGTCGGCGGCCCACTGAGCGACATCCATGGCGACGACGGTCAGGCGGTGCTGCCGGGCAAAACGCAGGGCCTCGTCTTCGTCGACGATGATGGTGCGGCCGGCCTCCACGGCCAGTACCTGTCCGCCGGCTGCGACCAGCGTCTGCAGGGTGCGCAGGCCAATCGTCGGCACGTCGAACCGCATGTCCTGCTGCGGCTTGGCGACCTTCACGACGGTGAAGCCGCCCTGGGGGCACAGCTGGCCGGCACGCAGGATACAGGCATCGGTCCCCTCGATGGCCTCGACCGCAATCGCCGCCAGCCCTTTGACCACGACCGTCTGACCCACGTCCACACGTCCCAATTCCTTGGCCAGCCGCCAGCCGAAATGAATGTCCTTGAGCTGAGCGGCGGTGGGGGTGCGCCCGCTGAGCGGTCCGGCTTTCACCAGCAGCTCCGGAGCGAAGTCGGTGGGGGGCTGGAAGTGGATGCCGTCCTCGGCATATGCGTCGATGAGTGTCAACATCAGGGTGTCGTCCTTGCGATCCTGAGTCCGTGTGAGGAAGTGGGGGTAGAACGTGCGGCAGCAACGCCAGTCGGGCAGATGGCGCAGCCAGCCCCCGTGTGCGAAGAGCATGTGTGCCTTGAAAATCTTGCCGGCCATCGTCGCCTGCCGGACGCCGCGCCGCCGGAAGTATCGCAGGTGCGCGCCCAATTTGGCGATGCCCACCAGGTGAAACTCGTCGCAGATCTCGGCCAACGCGGGATCCGCATGGTCGCGGATGCCCAGGCAATAGACGGCGTAGCCCTGTCGTTTGAGGGCGCACGCCACGGCTAACGGAAAATTGCCCCAGCCGGCGAGCAGACCCATTTTCTGCACATCGCTCATCCGTAAGCTCACGCTGCGTGCGGCTGCCGGTCCGGCTCGGTGTCGGACGGCTGTGCACTCTCGAGTTGCTGCACGATCTTCTTCAGCTGCCGCCGCATGTCGGGCAACTGCCGGACGTGCCCCCACATCCGCCACTGGTCCCGTTCCGGCGTGGCTGGCACGCCAATGAACACGGCACCGTCGGGCACATCGTTCATCAGTCCCGCCTTGGCTCCGAGGATAGCGCGATGGCCGATGTTCAGATGGTCCGACAACCCCACCTGGCCGGCCATCACGACGTAGTCGCCGGTCGTGCAGCTGCCAGCAATGCCGACCTGCGAACAGATCAGATTGTGCTTCCCCAGCCGGCAGTTGTGGCCGATCATCACCTGGTTGTCGATCTTAGTGCCGTCCCCGATCACGGTCGCGTCGTACGTGCCGCGATCAATGGTCGTCCCCGCGCCGATCTCGACGTCGCTGCCGATCTCCACGTTGCCCAGCTGCGCGCCACGCACGTGCGCCCCGTGGACCGTGTGGTAGCCAAACCCGTACGCTCCGATTGCCGCACCGGCGTGAATCACCGTGCGATCGCCGATGACGCAGTTTTCATAGATCACGACGTTGGGAAACAGGACCACGTCCCGCCCGATCCTGCAGCCGGCCATGACGTGTACCCCCGCGTGAATGATCGTGCCGGCCCCCACCACTACGTCTTCGCCGATGCTGGCCAAGGGGTGTACATCCACGTTGTCGGCCAGCTGGGCCGAGGCGGCAACGCACGCCGCCGGGCTGCGCCCGGTCCGCACCGTTTCACGCGGCGGCCGGAACTGCTTCACGATCTGCGTGAACGCTGCATGCACGTCGTCAACCACCAGACAGGGAAGCGTGGTCGGCGGAAAGTCCGGGGTGACGACGACGGCCGCCGCCGGCGAAGACGCCAGGTGCGGCAGGAGCTTCGCCGCATCGGCCAGCGTGATCTCGCCACGCTGCACGCGGGTGATGCTCGCCGCGCCGGTGATCTCGATGTGGGCGTCTCCACGCACTGTACCACCCACCAGGTCAGCCAACTGTTGAAGGGTCTTTGTGGGCACGTGTGGGTCCTTCCATCTGGATTGGAGGGGGCCCCCGGAGCGGGAACCGAGGCGGGCATGGTACCGCAAGACCGGTTCACGCAACAAGGCGGATTTGACCGCCCCCTGGAGTGAACTGCGACGCTTGCCCGGTTTGTTCAGTTCCCCTGGATTCCGGGCCGGGGCGTTTGAGGCCGCGGTTGTTCGGTCGCCACCGTCCTACATAAACAGTCGCCCGATGTCGTTGGCGAACACGAACACCATGAGTCCCAGCAGGCAGGCGACGCCGATCAGGGTGAGCGTGCCTTGCAGACGTTCGTCCACCGGTTTGCCGGTGACGGCTTCGGCCGTCAGGAACACGAGATGGCCGCCGTCGAGTGCGGGGATGGGCAGGAAGTTCAGGATGGCCAGGTTCGCGCTGAGCAGGGTCAGGAACAGCAGCAGTCTGGGGGTACCCAGCGAGGCTTCTGAACCGGCCGCGGCAGCGATCATCAGGGGCCCGCCGAGTGTCTTGGGCGAGATACGGAATGTGACGAGTTTGCCCAGGAAGTTCAGCACCTGCTGGAGCTTTTCTTTCGTCTCGCGGAAGCCGAGACGCCACGCTTCCGACCAGGATGCGGCGGTGTGCACGCGGGTGAGGTTAACCAGGTGCAGGCCACGGTCGACATAGAACCACTGCGGGGATGCCGCGGGGCGCAGTCTGGCCACCATCTCCTGCCCGCCGCGCACGTAGCGCAACTGCAGCTCCATGCCTGGGGGCATCATCTGCATGAGGGCCGACACGTACGGCCAGTTTTCCCGCTGTTCGTCGATCTGGGTCTCTTCGTCAATCGAGCGTCCGAACAGCTCTTTGGCCGTCTGGGCAGCTTCCTCCGTGGCGGCTTCGAAGAGCGCACCGGACACCAGGTCGCCCGGCTGCAGGCCGGCCTTGTCCGCCGGGCTGCCCGGTTCCACGGCGACCACCTCGTTATGCACAGCATAGGCGATGCCCACCGACTCCACAGGGACCAGGGAACCAGGGATCAGTGCGACTTCGTACCGGTAACGCGGTTCAGGAGTGACTTGCAGCTGCACCAGTTCGCGCTTGTCGGCTGTCTGCCGTTCCACCTCGAGCATGACGGGTTGTCCGATCCACTGTTCGAACCGCTGTGGCAGCACGAGCGGGTCGTCCACCGGCTGCTGGTTGACGCGCTGGATAACATCGCCGACCAGCAGGCCTGCACGGGCAGCCGGGCTGTGCATGCGCACTGCCTCGACTGGCCCGATGCGCAGGGCCAGTCCAACCGTGCGCAGCGGTTGGGGGGGCAGCGTGATTTCCACCGACTGGCGCGCGAGCGACGCCGTGGCGGGCTCCACTGCCCGCTCGACGACCAGCGTCAGGGGCTGGGCGAGATGGGTGGCCAGGGCCATCTCCAACTCGTTGGCCGGCAGCTCGCCCCGCTCGTTGGCGCCGGCCGGATCGATCGGCTTGCCGTCGATGGCCACGATCCGATCGCCACCCTCCAGGCGAGGTTCTGCCCGGCTGGCCGCCATCCCTGGGATCACATGCGGTTTGATGGCCAGCGTCGTCGAGTCTGTGGGGCGGATGCCGATGCTCGCAAAGTCGCTCAGGCCGCGTTTCACCAGCCGATCGCTGGGGGTGATCGCCAGCCACTGCTCTTCACCCCCGGGCAGTTTCACTTTCAGGTCGATCGGCCTGGGGTCTTCCCCCAGCCCGTGCAGGGCGATCTGTTGCCGCAAGTCCCAGTCGAACCGCAGATGCTCGCTGTCTTTTCCGGACCGCTCGATCTGTACGACCTTGGTGGCCAGCGGCACATCCTCCACCCACGCGGGAGACCCGGCCGAGGTGCCGCCGATTTCACACGGATCGTAGGTCACGCCCATACGGTACGCGACGGCGGCGAACACGACGGCGAAGATCAGATTCATGATCACGCCGGCCGAGATGATGGCCATCCGCTGCGGCACCGACTTGGCCGGATAGCTGCGCGGATCCAACTCGTACTCCGTGGCCCCCTCCGGAGCTGCCTCCGTGGCCGCGTCGGGGGACTGGGCGGAGTCCGCGTCGGGGGCGGGCGGGGCGGACTTGGCGATCCGCACGCGTTCTGCTTCCTTTTGTGCGTTGGCCGGATTGTCGTCCTGCCCCAACATTTTGACATAGCCGCCTAACGGGATGATCCCGATCCCGTACTCCGTCTCGCCCCACTGGACCTTGCCCAGGGTGCGGGGCAGGGTGAGTGGCCCGATCTTGATCGGCACGTCGAAGCCCAGGTAGAACTTCTCGCACTTCACGCCGCACGCCTTGGCGACGAGGAAATGCCCCAGTTCGTGCACGAAGATCACCAGTCCCACACCGATCAGCACGGCAAGGATGACCCAGATCAGATGGAGCGTTCCGCCGAGCGTGATGGCAGCTAAGCACAAACCCACCGTGATACCTCCTCCCGCGCCCAGGTGTCGAGTCTCAAGAGCTCATCCAGTGTTGGGGTCGGGCTGTAATGATGATGCTGTAAAACGGCCTGGCAGGCCGGCACAATCTCCTGAAAACCGAGCTGCCCGTGCAGGAAGCGCAGCACGGCCGCTTCATTCGCCGCGTTGACCACGACTCCTGTCGTGCCGCCCATGCGGGCCACTTCATGCCCCAGGGCGATCGCCGGAAAACGATCCACGTCCACCGGCGTGAACTCTAGCTGCCACGCACGCGTGATGTCAAAACGTGAGCAGACTCGTTCCCAGCGGTCGGGATAGGTCAGCGCAAACTGGATCGGCAGCCGCATGTCGGGCGGGCTGAGCTGGGCAATGACCGAGCCGTCGCGATACTCCACCATCGAATGCACAATCGATTGCGGATGGATCACCACATCCAGCTGTTCGGGGCGCAGATCGAACAGCCACCGCGCTTCCACGATCTCCAGCGCTTTGTTCATCATCGTGGCCGAATCGATCGTCACCTTGGGACCCATGTTCCAGGTGGGATGGTGCAGCGCTTCGGCGACGGTAACGCGTGCCAGCTGCGCGGCCGTATACGCGCGGAATGGCCCGCCGCTCGCCGTCAGAATCACCCGTTGTACGTCTTCGCGGCGCCCGGCATGCAGGCACTGGAAGATCGCGCTGTGCTCGCTGTCGACCGGCAGGATCGTGCCGCCGCGGCGCCGCGCCAGGTCCATCACCAGCGGGCCGGCCGCTACCAGCGTCTCCTTGTTGGCCAACGCGACCGTTTTGCCGGCGTCGACGGCGGCCCAGGTGCCGGTCAGTCCCGCACTGCCCACGATCGCCGACACCACTACGTCCACCTCCTCCCGCCGCACGATTTCACACAGCCGGTTGTGGCCCAGCAGCGCTTCGGTGCCCTGCGGCAACCCGCTCCAATCGTGCCCGGCACTGGCCGCCGCATCGGTCGCAATCACCCACCGCGGATGGTACTCCCTCGCCTGACATGTCAGATTGTCCAGACGATGATGCGCCGACAGCGCCACCGCTCGCAGACGCCCGCGACTGGCGCGAATCACCTCGAGCGTATTGCAGCCGATGCTGCCGGTCGATCCGAGGATGGCAACATTGCGTGTATGATCTGGCATGGCGGTTGGTAGCTCGGGCCTCGGTGCCTCATGCGGCACCCAACAGGCACGCGTGCGATCGGTTCGGTTGTCGGCCCCCGGACGCGGTGAAACAATGTACGCGTGCTCAGGTGTGCAGGCTGGTCGGACTGCAGGCTGGTCCGGATAGCTGCACCGGACACTCGGACCGGATACTCGGACAATGGCTCCTAAACGCTTGCGAATTTTAGTTTTGCGGCGTCCAGGCGGCAACCCGTTTGGAAGCCGGCGGCGGGAGCCGGTCGCGCAGCTCCGCGTTGTATAATACTTCAGCAGGATGTGTGCGGCTGGCATGCCGTATACACGGACAGTCAAAAAAGGGGGGGCTCCCGATGAATCAGGACGACCGCACCGGTCGCAAGGTACCCGACTCGAAGTCGGGTGGCCAGAGCGTCATGCTCTACGTGACCGCTGCCGCGTTAGGGATCAGTCTGCTGGTCATGCTGCTGGTCAAGAACTCGGCGACCGTGATCAGCTACCAGCACCTGCTGCAGCTGATCGACGTCTGCGCCACCTCTCCGGGCGGATCGATCGAGATCCGGCGGCGGCAGAATGAGCGTGACCAGCGGTGGCGGCTGAGCAACCTGCGGGACCTGAAGATTGGCGACCGGGTGGTGCGGGGGCTGGTCGACATCGAGCGGCTGGACGAGCCGGCGGCGAAGAACAATCCGCGGCGTGACGTGCCGTTTCAGGCGTTCTTCACCAAATCGGACATTGTCTCTGCGGAGCTGAAGACGAAGCTGCAGGCCACCAGCCTGGACTGGACGTACGATCCGGAGCCGAGTCCGTGGCGGGCCTACATGCCCATGCTGTTGTTTACCGGTGTGCTGATCGTATTCTTCATCCTGATGATGCGGCGGTTGGGCGGGGCGGGATCGCCCATGCAGTTCGGGCGCAGCCGGGGCCGCCTTTATGCGCTGGAAGATCTCGGCGTGACGTTTGACGATGTGGCGGGCATCGATGAGGCGGTGGAGGAGGTTCGCGAGGTCGTGGACTTCCTGCAATCGCCGGAAAAGTACCAGCGGCTGGGCGGTCGCATCCCGAAGGGAGTGCTGTTGGTTGGTCCGCCCGGGACGGGCAAGACGCTGCTGGCCAAGGCGATCGCCGGGGAAGCGGGGGTGCCGTTTTTCAGTCTCTCGGGGAGTGATTTCGTCGAGATGTTTGTCGGGGTGGGGGCGGCGCGGGTCCGGGACATGTTCCAGCAGGCGGAGGCGAAAGCCCCTTGTATCATCTTCATCGATGAACTCGATGCGTTGGGCAAGACGCGGGGCACGAGCATCGTGGGTGGGCATGACGAGCGCGAGCAGACGCTCAATGCCCTGCTGGTCGAAATGGACGGGTTCGACTCGAACTCGGGGGTCATCGTGATGGCCGCGACCAATCGCCCGGAGACGCTGGACCGGGCCCTCCTGCGCCCCGGCCGGTTCGATCGCCAGGTGCTGGTGGACCGCCCGGACATTCGGGGCCGCGAAGCGATTCTGAAGGTGCACGTCAAGAATGTCAAACTGGACGACCGTGTGGATCTCAAGAACGTCGCGTCGATCACGTCGGGCTTTGCGGGGGCCGATCTGGCGAATCTGGTGAACGAGGCGGCGCTGCTGGCGGCGCGGCACGGCAAGGCCACGGTGGGCATGGACGAGTTCAATGAGGGGGTCGAACGTGTGACCGCCGGCCTGGAGAAGAAGCAGCGGGTGATGAACGACGAGGAGAAGCAGCGGGTGGCCTACCACGAGAGCGCTCACGCGCTGGTCGCCTACAGCCTGCCCAACACCGATCCCGTCCACAAGGTCTCGATCATTCCGCGCGGGCTTGCGGCGTTGGGCTATACGATGCAGCGTCCGGAAGGGGACCGGTTCCTGATGACCCAGTCGGAGCTGGAGAGTCACATCCAGGTGCTGATGGCCGGCACCCTGGCGGAGGAGCTGGTGTACGCCGACATTTCAACCGGTGCGCAGAACGACCTGGAACGCGCCACGGCGATTGCCCGCAGCATGGTGACGGAGTATGGCATGAGTCGGTTGGGGCGGGTCAACTTCCGCGGCGCGCCGCAGTCCGCATTTCTGGCGCTGGCGGCCAGCGACGAGGGGAGCCGCAACTACAGCGAGTTGACCGCGCGCGAGATCGATGAGGAGGTGAAGCGGATCATCAATGAGGCGATCGAGAAAGTGCGGCACATCCTGGCCACGCGCCGCGCCGCGCTGGAATCGCTCACCCGGCGACTGATCGAAGTGGAGTCGGTGGACGCGCAGGAACTCAAAGCGATCATCGACGAGAACTCCCCCGGTCCACTGGTGGTCCCCGGGACGGCCGAATCCCGCCGCAGCGCCGCGGGGGCCGAATTAGGGATGGGAGACCTGCCGAACGACTTGCCGGGGGAGCGGCAAGGCTGAACGTCCCGCGCGGGCGGTCGCGGCGGGTGGACCGCCGGTCAGCGTTCGAACCACTTGTGCAGGGTGTGGGCCGTGGACGCACGTCCCGCGCGCGCAATCGATGTGGTCAGCGGGATTTTCTGGGGGCAGACGGCGACGCAGTTCTGGGCGTTGCCGCAGGCCTGGATCCCGCCTTCGGCGATCAGCGCATCCAGACGCACGCCCGACATGTGGCGGCCTGTGGGGTGGGAGTTGAACAGCACCACCTGGCTGATCGCGTGGGCGCCCACGAACAGGCGATCGTACGTCGCCGCCTGGCGCGCCGCGAAGGCCTCGTCCGTTTCCCCTTCCAGTCGCGTGACCTCCGCGTACGCGTACTGGGGGCAGGCTTCCACACAGCACCCGCAAGTCATGCAGTGGCTCAGCGGATACAGCTGTTCCTGCTCCTCCTGCGACTGGGGCGGGCCCGGACCGCGATCGTAGTAGCCGTCGACGGCGACCCAGGAGATGGTCTTCTTGAGCGCGTGGAACAGCCGCCCGCGATCGACCACCAGGTCGCGCAGGACTGGGAATTTCGTCATCGGACGCAGCTCGATCTCCGACGCGCGCTGTTCCAGAAGGCGGTCGACCAGCGCGGTGCAGGCCTGCCGGACGTGTCCATTGATCACCATCGTGCAGGCGCCACAGACTTCCTCCAGGCAGTTGCATTCCCAGGCGACCGGCGTCACCGGCTGGCCATCGATCGTGACCGGGTGCGCTGCGATCTTCTGCAGCGCGCTGATGACGTTCATGTCCGGCTCGTATTTGACGCGATGCCGTTCCCAGTAGCTCGCCTGACCGGGACCGTCCTGGCGCAGGATGCGGACTTCGAAATACTCGCGGGCGATGCGTCCGTGTTCGGTGTCAGCCATCGGTGTCGTGTGCCTCGTCGGGGTCGCTAAGTGGTCCGGCGTCCGGAGGTGCGGGAACTGGCGCAAGGTGGCCGGTTGGCTCTCCGGCGTCATGCGGTCGCAGGTGGGGCCGTGTTTCGGGCGGCCACCCGTTCTTTCCATACTTCATCGATTACTTCGGCGCCGGCCAGGCCGTAGAGGCGCGGACGCGGCGGGATGAGGGACGTGTCGACGTCCTCGTACGACAGCTCGACAGCGGCCTGTGCAGGGTGCCACACGGCGATGGTGGACTTGAGCCAACGCCGGTTGTTGTCCTCGAACCGATCGCACCAGCGTTCCGCTTCGGCGCGGCGCTCGGCCGGCGAGTCGGTGGTCAGGTGGGGCATCTCGAACTCCGGCTTGTAGTGCGCGCCGCGGCATTCGTCGCGCGCCAAGGCCCCGGCGACGATGGCCTTGGCCAGCGGAAACATGTCGCACAGAGCGCGGGTGAAGGTCAGGTTCTGGTTGGTCCAGTGGCCGGTGTCCGACAGTGCGCATTTCTCGGCCCGCTCCGCCAGCTCCTCGACCTGGTCCAGCGCCTGTTGCAGCTGCTCGTTGCGGCGGACTACCGTAACGGCCTTGGTCATGACGTCTCCCAGCGCCTGGTGCAGGCGATACGGATTCTCGCCCCCCGCCGGCCGCTGCAGGAGCTCCTCCTGCCGCTGCTCGTGCCGCCGCTGTTCCCGCTCGTACAGCGCCGCCGGCGTGTCGGCGGCGGTGGTGGTGAGCGACTGGAGCAGCTGTTCCAGTCCCGGTGCTGCGAACAGACCATCGAAGATGCAGCTCACCAGCGAGTTGGCCCCCAGCCGATTGGCACCGTGATACTGGTAGTTGCATTCGCCCAGCGCGTAGAGCCCCGGAATGCTGGTGACCATGTTGCGGGGCATCGCCTGCTGCAGGCCGCCGCTGGCGGTCCGTGCGTAGTCTACCCACAGCCCGCCCATGCTGTAGTGCACGGCCGGGAAGATCTTCATCGGCACGTCCCGCGGATCCACGCCCTGGAACTTCTCGTAGATGTCCAGGATGCCGCTCAGCTTGCGATCGAGTTCGTCGCGGGGGATGTGTGTCAGATCCAGGTAGACGCACAGCCGATCCTGCTCAACGCTCAGCCCCTCGTTCACGCAGATGTCAAAGATCTCCCGCGTGGCAATGTCCCGCGGCACCAGGTTGCCATACTGCGGGTAACGCTCTTCCAGGAAATAGTACCGTTCGGGGTCGGGAATGTTGCGCGGGTCACGCGCGTCCCCCGGCCGGCGCGGCACCCAGACACGCCCCCCTTCCCCACGCGCCGATTCGCTCATCAACCGCAGTTTGTCAGCAGCCGGAATGGCCGTCGGGTGGACTTGGATGAACTCCCCGTTGGCGTACCGTGCCCCCTGCTGGAAACACCGGCTGACCGCGCTGCCCGTGCTGGCCATCGAGTTGGTGGAACGCCCGTAGATGACACCGCACCCGCCGCTGGCAATCACCACCGCATCGGCCGCGAACGCCTCGATCCGCATCGTCACCAGGTCCTGCCCCACGCAGCCGCGGCAGACGCCATGGTCGTCCAGAATCGGGCCCAGGAAATCCCAGCACTCGTACTTGCGCACACGCCCGGCGACTTCCCAGCGGCGGACCTGCTCGTCCAGCGCATAGAGCAGCTGCTGGCCGGTCGTCGCCCCGGCAAACGCCGTCCGTTTGTGCAGCGTACCGCCGAACCGGCGGCGGTCGATGAAGCCTTCCGTCGTGCGATTGAAGGTCACCCCCAGCCGGTCCATCAGGTCGATGATCTTCGGCGCCCAGCGTGTCATCTCGTGGACCGGCGGCTGATGTTGCAGGAAGTCGCCACCGTAGACGGTATCATCCATGTGCTGCCATTCGGAGTCGCCGGCCTGCCGTGTCTGGTCATTGCACGAGTTGATCCCCCCTTGTGCGCAGACGCTGTGGGAGCGTTTCACCGGCGTCAGGCTCATCAGGTCCACATCGATGCCGAGCTCGGCCAGCTTCATCGTGGCAGCCAGACCAGCCAGTCCGCCACCGATCACCATGACCCGTTGTCCTGCCATCACCAGCAACCTTCAACCTTTGCGCCTCGCGCGGACCGGCCGTGATCTGCCTGCGGCCGGGCCCGCTTGTGCTCATTGGGCAGCAGTTCGTGGGCCGTCACCCGCGCCTCGTACATCGCGTTTTCCACTTCCGCCGCGTGGTGCGTGTCCACGGTCACGGCTCCGCGGAGAGCCGCCAGCGCGAGCAGTGCCAGCACGCTTCCCACCGCGGCGCAGCCCCAGGTGGCACGCCGCTGAGCCGCCGGACTGATCCACACTCCCCAGGTGATCCCCATGGTCCACAGCCCGTTGGCCAGATGAAACACGCACGCCAGCAGACCCATGGCGTAGAGCAGTGGGATCAGCGTTCCCTGCATCGCGGTTCCGAGCGTCGAGGCCGCATTGTACGGCCGGAACTGGGCCCCCCCCAGCGGCCGCACGACATGCTCCAGCCACCCCTCGGCATGGATCCAGCCGTGCATGTGCAGCACATGCGACACGATGAACACCAGCGCGATCAGGCCGGTGATGCGCTGCAGTACGTACCGCACATTGCTGGCATAAGGATATGCTCCGGTATTCATTGTGCCGCCGCGAATGATCACCAGCCCCAGAAGACCGTGGAACAGGATCGGCAGGAAGATGAACACCCACTCGACGATCGGCAGCAGCGAGCCAAGCGAGTGGATCTGGTACACCGTGCGCTGGAACGTTCCCGGGCTCTCCAGCACGCTCGCGTTGGCCGCCAGGTGCATGGTCATGAAGGCGCCGATTGGGATCAGCCCGGTGAGCGAATGGAGCCGTCGAACGAGGAACTCATGGCGCGCCAGAAAGGAACGAGGATTGGACGCAGTAGCCACCGTCTTCCTTTCCATCCCCGCGGACCGGGGAAGTCTCGAGCTGGGGGCCCAGCCGCCGAGGAGACTCGCCACAACCGACACCCGCCAATTTCCGGGCCCTGTTCCGCATGGCCCGCGATCTGCAATTCGTTGATAGTCGTTGAAAGTATAGGTTTGGCCTCCCGCGACCGGCAACTGATTCCCGGCCGGGCGCGCTCCACCCGCGGCGGAATCTGCCGCTTTGGCAGGGCTGGAACGGCGGGGATGTCCCACAGAACCGGCGCGAGCGGTACGGGCGCGGAGTGGAGCCGGGCGACTTTTCCACGAAAGTATTGGCCTGCGGGGAGTTGCGGGGAGTAGAATGTCGGGAGAACCACTTCCCGCGCGCAGTTGGCACCCGAATTGCACCGTCTCTGCCGGTCTGACAGGTTGTCGGCTGAAGCCGGGGTGCGGTGCCGATCGATCTGGACGCATGTGGGCCCAGACTGGGCCTCAGCCGGGAATCGTGTGCGAGGCTATCACGGCGTGCTGATTACTCCTCCTAATCTGCTCATCACCGACGACGACGTGGCGTTCCGCGAGACGCTGCGCAGCGTATTTGCGCCGCGCGGCTTCAACACGCTCACGGCGCGCGACGGCGCCGAGGCGCTGGAGATCGTGTGGCAGCAGTCCGTGCATGTGCTCCTGACCGACATGCACATGCCCCGACTCGATGGCCTGGAGACGATCCGGCGGATTCGCGAGCGTCAACTGATCCTGCCCTGCATTCTCTTGTCGGCCGGCCTGGATGACGGCCTGATGGAGAAGGCGCGTGATCTGCAGACGTTCACGGTCCTCCGCAAGCCGGTCCGTTTTGCGGAGCTGACGGAGGCCGTTCGCCAGGCGCTGCATGAGACCTATGGCTGGAACCTCGACGGCGACCTGGACGCCGGCGAGCCCTAGAGCAGAACACCTGTCGGAGTTGCCCGTATGCCGGATCAGGACGCCTCGTCGTTGCCACCGCCGGACCGCTCGCCGCGTGCGGCGCAGCCGGCCGACGAGCCGCTGCGACCGGCCGCTAATGCGCCCGAGTCCGCGGGAGTACTGCCGTGGAGCGGCGCGGTGCCGGACGAGGCACCGATTGTGGTGGCCGAGCTGGTGGAGGATCCGTACCCGCTGTGGCCCACGTTCCTGACCATTGTCCTGGCCATTGGCGGCGCCGTGCTGGTGTCCGGGATCGTGATGATGGTGGCGGCGTTCTGGGCACGTGGGCCGGTGCTCTTCCAGCGTCCTGGCGCGTTCAACGCATGGTTCAAGGAGTTCGTGACGACACAAGGGGGACTGGTCCTGCTGGTCCTGCCCGGCCAACTCACATTCTGTGCCGTGGCGGTGATGGCGGCCAGTCTGTCGCGCGAGAAAGTGGTGGATCGGCTGGGCCTGCGGTGTGGCAATTTCCCGCCCTGGACCTGGCCCCTGTTCCTGCTGGGCACGCCTGTCCTGGTCATCGCCGTGGGGCAGCTGCTGTCGTACGTCGTCCGCGAGCCGAGCGAGCAGCTCAAGATGCTTGAGGACCTCTTCGCAACGCACGCTGCCGGGTCGCTGATCACCATGCTGCTGCTGATCAGTCTCCTGCCGGGCGTGATGGAGGAGCTGCTGTTTCGCGGGTTCATGCAGCGGCGTCTGCTCGGGCGCCTGCGGCCGGTGGCCGCCATCGGCATCACGACGGCCTTTTTCGCCGCTGCACATATGGATCCGACCCACGCCATCGGTGTCGCGCCGCTGGGCATCTGGCTGGGCGTGGTGGCGTGGCGCGCCGACTCGATCTGGCCCGCCGTGTTCGGCCACGTGGGCAACAACGCTTGTGCGATCCTGATGTCGGTGACGATGGGTGAGCAGCCCGATCTCGAACAGCTCTCGCCGGCCGTCGCCACGTCGATGGAGCTGACGCTGTTGGTGTCGTGCCTGTCGTTCGTCGGCTGCCTGGTGCTGTTGTCCCGCCGCACCGCGCCGCCGGTTTCCGTGCGCCCCATTGACTGAGCCGTTGCACGGCTGAGCCGTCGCGCGGCGGCCCCTGGCGGCCGCCGGTCAGCGCGAACCGACGAGCTGCGCTTCCTTCTTCTCGGCGACAATCACCTCTTGCAGCGATGCCGGCACGCGGCGATAGCGGGCCAGTTCCATGGTGAAGGTGCCCTGTCCCTGCGTCATACTGCGCAAGTCGGTGGCGTAGCCGAACGTCTCGGCCAGGGGTACTTCCGTCACGATCTGCACGGTGCCTTCCCGCACCTCGGTCGCCAGGATCATCCCGCGGCGGCTGATGACGTCCCCTACGATAGCGCCTTGATAGGTTTCGGGCGCTTCAATATCGAGCTTCATGACGGGTTCGAGCAGCACCGGTCGCGTCTTGGCAAACGTCTCCCGGAAGCAGCCCTGCGCGCAGATCTGGAAGGCCTTATCGCTGCTGTCGACTTCGTGGTACGAGCCGTCCGTGAGTACCGTTTTCAGGCCGACCACGGGGAACCTGGCCAGCGGCCCCTTGGCCAGGCAATCGCGGAAGCCGCGCTCGATCGAGGGAATGTACTGTTTGGGAATGCGGCCGCCCACCACATGTTCTTCGAACACGAAATCGGCTTCCCGTTCGTCCTCCAGCGGCTCGAAACGGCCGATAACGTGCGCGTACTGCCCGGACCCGCCCGTCTGCTTGCGGTGCTTGTAGTTGAACTCCGCAGCCTGTGTGGGCGACTCCCGATAACTGACCTTCGGCGCGCCGACTTCCACCACGACCTTGTACTCGCGGCGGATCCGTTCGACGTAGACCTCCAGGTGCAGCTCGCCCATGCCGGCAATCAGAATCTCGTTCGTCTCCTTGTCCGACTGCACGCGGAACGTCGGGTCCTCCTTGCGGAAGCGGGCCAGCGCTTTGCCCAGCCGATCGGCATCGCCGCGGTTGACCGGGCTGATTGCGACCTGGATCACCGGTTCCGGAACGAACATGCTCTCCAGTGAACAGTAACGGGGCTGCATGGCATACGTGTCACCGCTGGCACAGTCGATACCCATGACCGCCACGATGTCTCCCGCTTCAGCCTGGTCGATCTCTTCCCGCTTGTCGGCGTGCATCCGCACGATGCGGCTGAAGCGATCGCGTTTGCCGGTCCGCTGGTTGAAGTACGTCTGCCCCTTCTCGATCCGCCCCTGGTAGATGCGGACAAACGTCAGCTGCCCGTAGGGATCGTCCACGATCTTGAAGGCCATGCCGACAAACGGCGCCTCCGGGTCGGGCACCAGACGCAACGGCTGCTGGGGATCGTCCACCTGGTGCGCCAAGATGTCGCGCTCCAGTGGTGAAGGCAGGTACCGCGTGATGGCGTCCAGCAGCGGCTGCACTCCCTTGTTCCGGTAGGCCGTTCCCAGAAACACGGGGGTCACATCCTGGTGCTGCACGACCGAACGCATGACGGTGTGGATCAGCTCCGGCGGCACTTCCTCCTCGGACAGCAGCCGCTCCATCAACTCGTCGCTGTACATCGCCAGGGCTTCCAGCATCTGGGCACGGGCTGCCTGCGCCGCATCGAGCAACTCGGCCGGCACCGGCCGCCACCGGATCACTTCGCCGTTGTCCCCTTCGAAATACAACGCTTCCATCGTCACCAGATCGATGACTCCCTGGAAGGTTTCACCCGCGCCGATGGGGTACTGCATCAGAATCGCTTCGGCTCCCAGCTTGTCGCGCATCTCCTGGCAGACCCGCAACGGATTGGCGCCGGTCCGGTCCATCTTGTTAATGAAAGCCAGCCGGGGGACGTGATAGCGTTTCATCTGCCGGTCCACAGTCAGCGATTGGGACTGTACGCCGCCCACCGCGCACAGCACGAGGACCGCGCCGTCGAGCACCCGCAGACTCCGTTCCACCTCGACCGTGAAATCCACGTGCCCCGGCGTGTCGATCAGATTGATGTGGTGTCCCACCCATGTGATGCTGGTCGCCGCGCTGGAGATCGTGATGCCCCGTTCGCGCTCCAGGTCCATGTGATCCATCGTGGCGCCGGCACCGTCCCCTTTGACTTCCTCCATCTTGTGGATGCGGCCGGTGTAGTAGAGGATCCGCTCGCTGAGCGTCGTCTTGCCCGAGTCGATATGGGCGGAGATACCGATATTTCTGACCAGTTCCAGTTTCATCGAACACCTGTCGGGACGTGCTATTCGGGCCCGGATAATGTGTCCCAGTGGACTAGATTAGATATAGTGTCCCCGTGGACTACCCGTGCCTGGAGTTGTACAGATTCCGCTGCGGAGCAGGAACTGTTGCGCACGTGGAGAGAATCCGGCCAGCCACCGCCATACACACTGCCACCCGGGGCCCACCCCCCGCGCGTCGGCCAGCTGCCGCGACGACTGCCCCTCCCGGACAACCGTCATGCGCACCACGTCTGCTATCTTACTAGAAAATCACCGCCCGGAAAGGGCGGAATTTCGCGGAGTTCGCGAGTGACAGCAAAATCGACCGACCTATGATGGAACGAGCCGAGTGGTGTGTTGTAAACGGGGTATGTCCATGTCATCGCCAGAACTGCCCGCGTCAGAATCAGCTGTGGAAGACGGGCCCGCCCTTAGCCGGCCCCAATGGCTTGCCCGCCACCGCTGGTTGCCCTTCGTGCTGCCGTTCGCTGTGTATATGTTCACCGGCGCTCTGGGGGCCGAGTGGGTGCCTGCTGCCGCGTCAGACGCTGGCCGGGCAGAGGCGGTGCGCGCTGATCAGTCGGGCGGACCGGCCATCGAAGATGTGTCGCTGGACAGGCCAGCCCCGTCGCGCGGCTACGCGTTGGCCTACGCGTTCCAGTTCGCCGCCACGTTCCTCGCCGTTCTACTCGTGGCGCCGGTCTATCGCCGCGTGCCGTGGCGGGTGAGTGGCTGGTCGATCGTGTTTGGGGTGGTCGGTGTCGTCGCCTGGATTGTGATCTGCAGGGCGGAGTTGGAGGTCCGGCTCTTGACCGCGCTCGGACTTGCCGATTGGGCCGGTTATGTTGCGCGGCCGGCCTTTGACCCGCTGACTGCGTTTTCCGGTCGCCCGTTGGAACTCGCCGTGTTTCTTACGGTCCGGTTCGCCGGGTTGGCGCTGCTGGTGCCGGTGATCGAAGAGTTTTTCGTGCGCGGGTTCCTGATGCGGTTCTTCGAGCGGGCGGAGTGGTGGACGATCCCGCTGGGACAGGTGACGTGGACCGCAGCGGTCGTGGCGACCGTGTACGGTATGTTAGCGCATCCGGCCGAGATGATCGCGGCGGCCGTCTGGTTCTCCCTCATCACGCTGCTCTATGCGCGCACCCGCAACCTGTGGGACTGTGTCGTCGCGCACGCGGTCACCAACGGACTGCTGGGGATCTACATCCTGGTTTCGCGCGACTGGACACTCTGGTAAGGGAGCGTG
>Ga0123333_10002594_pt1 | contig 18244 bp, 19 predicted proteins | sample BioC12SIPDNA_3_FD_89957 | JGI IMG/M metagenome (GOLD analysis project Ga0123333, IMG submission 89957) | Anaerobic biogas reactor microbial communites from Washington, USA - Biogas_R2_B C12 SIP DNA | ecosystem: Engineered > Bioreactor > Anaerobic > Unclassified | place: Washington, USA... | reverse complement strand
GATCCGCAACGCGGTGGGGGATTTCGTCGCACGCATCGACTTCCTTTTCAAGGAGCAGCGCACCATCGTGGAGTTCGACGGCCTGGTCAAGTACACGGAACGTTCCGACCTGATCCGTGAGAAGGCGCGAGAGGACGCCCTTCGTGCACTGGGCTACTCCGTCGTTCGGATCACGTGGGCCGACCTTGCCACGCCCCTGGGGATCCAAGCCAAGGTCCTGCAAGGTTTCGCGCTCGCGAAGGCTGCCTGAGGCAGCAGTGCCGACAAGGTAGTGCGGCGACGTGGAGTTGCACGGCCACGCGCGGCGGGGAGTCGATGCGAGCACTTCGCAGCCGGTGCGAGCGCAATGTGCTCGCACCGACGCACAAGTGCTCACACCGAGCCAGGGCCTGGGCGGGGCTCGGTGTGACCGGGCCGGGCTGCACGGCCGTTCGTCGGTGGCCGCGCGATCTGGCACAATGGGTCGGTACCCGTCTGCGGACCGGCCCCTCTCTCCGGCCCCAGCGTGTTCCCGAGCGACCGCCCCGCGCGTGTTTCCCCACGCGGGTCAGCGGCTGCTCACCCTGACCAAGAATGAGGAGACACCCGAACTCGTGGCTGTCAAGATCCGTCTGAAGCGCATGGGCAAGATCCGTGCACCGTACTACCGCGTCGTCGTCATGGACGGCCGCAAGAAGCGCGATGGCCGGGCCATCGAGGAGATCGGCCGTTATGTGCCCGCCGAGGAGCCTTCGGTCATCGAGATCGACTCCGAGCGCGCGCAGTACTGGCTGTCCGTGGGCGCGCAGCCGACCGAGCAGGTCGCCGCGCTGCTGAAGGTCACCGGCGACTGGCAGAAGTTCAAGGGCGAGGAGGGCGCCGAGGGCACCCTCAAGGTCGCCGAGCCGCGCCCGGACAAGAAGGCGCTCTACGAGGCCGCGCTCGCCGCCGCCGACGGCAAGGAGGCCAGCACGGCCGACACGCCGCGCAAGTCTGCCAAGAAGGACGAGGCCAAGAAGGACGAGCCGAAGGCCGAGAAGAAGGCTGAGGCCAAGGCCGAAGAGGCCCCCGCCGCCGAGGCTCCGGTCGAGGAGAAGACCGAGGAGGCCCCCGCCGCCGAGGCGCAGGCCGACGAGGCTCCCGAGGCGAAGGCCGAGGAGGCGACCGAGGCTCCCGCCGAGGACGCTGCCGACGCCGAGAAGGCCGAGGGCTGAGCCGGATGCTCGAAGAGGCCCTGGAGCACCTCGTCAAGGGGATCGTCGACCACGACGGCGACGTGACCGTGCGCACCAAGAACCTCCGCCACGGCGAGGTCCTCGAGGTGCGGGTCCACCCCGAGGACCTCGGCCGGGTGATCGGCCGCCGCGGCCGGACCGCCAGCGCGCTGCGCACCGTGATGGGTGCGCTCGCCGGTGGCGACAAGGTCCGCGTCGACATCGTCGACACCGACCGGGCTCGCTGAGCCCGACCACGCACGACCCGGGAGGGGTATGACGCGGCACCAGCCGGTCATGCCCCTCCCGTCTCGTTTCCCGCCCGTTGGTCCTCGTTGGGCCCCCATCGAGTGACACCCTCGACCCACGTCAGAACAGGAGCCAGCGTGTTCGTCGTCGCCCGCATCGGCAAGCCGCACGGCCTGCGCGGTGATGTCACCGTCCAGGTGCACACCGACGCCCCCGAGGAGCGCTTCACGGTCGGCACCGAGTTCGCGACCGAGCCCGACCGTGGCCCGCTGACGCTGCGCTCGGTCCGGGTGCACCAGCAGGTCTACCTGCTCGGCTTTGACGGTGTCGCCGACCGCACCGCGGCCGAGGGGCTGCGCAACACCCGGCTGCTGCTCGCCGACGAGGACGAGGCGGAGGAGGACGACGCCTGGCGCGAGGAGGACCTGCTCGGGCTGAAGGTGGTGCTGACCGACGGCACCGAGATCGGCGAGGTGAGCGCACTGCATACTCGCGAGGTCCAGGACCTGCTCGAGGTGCGCCGCACCGACGGGCGCGAGCTGCTCGTGCCCTTCGTGGAGGAGATCGTGCCCGAGGTCGACGAGGAGTCCGGCACGGTCACCATCGACCCGCCGACCGGCCTGCTGGAGCTGGGGGACTGAGATGCGCCTGGACGTCATCACGATCTTCCCGGACTACCTGGCGCCGCTGGATCTGAGCCTGATCGGCAAGGCCCGGCGCGAGGGTCTCATCGACCTGCGGGTGCACGACCTGCGCGAGCACGCCCACGACCGCCACCGCACCGTCGACGACACGCCCTACGGCGGGGGCGCCGGCATGGTGATGAAGCCGGAGCCGTGGGGGGAGGCCCTCGACGAGCTCGCCGCGAGCGGCGCGGAGGGCGCCGTGCCACACCTGATCATCCCCGGCCCCGGCGGCATCCCGTTCACCCAGCAGACCGCCCGCGACCTGGCGCAGGAGCCGTGGCTGGCGTTCGCGTGCGGGCGCTACGAGGGGATCGACGAGCGGGTCTACGAGGAGGCCGCCGAGGGGATGCCGGTGTCGGTGATCTCCCTGGGCGACTACGTCCTCAACGGGGGAGAGGTCGCGGTCCTGGCGATGGTCGAGGCGATCGCCCGGCTGCTCCCCGGCGTCATTGGCAACGAGCAGTCCCTGGTCGAGGAGTCCCACGAGGACGGGCTGCTGGAGTACCCCGTCTACACCAAGCCCGCCGTCTGGCGCGGACGTGAGGTCCCCGAGATCCTGCTCTCCGGCAACCACGGTGCGATCGCGAAGTGGCGGCACGAGCAGCGGCTGCAGCGCACCGCCGCGCGACGTCCGGACCTGCTCTCCGACTGACCGGCCGTATGCCGTGGGCCGGGTCTCCCCGCCCGGCACCCGCGGATTGGCTCGAGAGGGTCCCGGTGTGGCAAACTTGATCCTTGCGTCCGCCCGGACGACGACACCGCGCCCCTGCCACAGGGGGAAGAGTGCGGTCAGGACGGGCAGACACACCCCTTGACCACGACCGTCCGCAGAGACGGCACACCGCCGTGGGTGACCTGTGGCACCGACGAGAAAGCGACGCACCATGCACAAGCTCGACGACCTGGACGCAGCCAGCCTGCGCGACGACATCCCGGACTTCCGCGCCGGCGACACCATCAAGGTCCACGTGAAGGTCATCGAGGGCACGCGCAGCCGTGTCCAGATCTTCCAGGGCGTGGTCATCCGCCGCCACGGCGGCGGCATCGGCGAGACCTACACCGTCCGCAAGATCAGCTTCGGCGTCGGCGTCGAGCGCACCTTCCCGCTGCACTCCCCGAACGTCGACAAGATCGAGGTCGTCACCCGCGGTGACGTGCGTCGCGCCAAGCTCTACTACCTGCGCGACCTGCGCGGCAAGGCCGCCAAGATCCGCGAGAAGCGCGAGAACACCCCGACCGCCTGAGGCGCGTCCCGGCATACTCTCCACCAGAGCCGCCCCGAGGCCCACCGGCCCGGGGCGGCTCTCGTATGACGGAGCTCACCCGGGTCGGGCCGGTCACCTGCCGCGTGTGGGAACCGGAGCACCCAGCCCCGCGTATTAGGGTGCGAGCGAGAGCCCGCACCCGACTCCGCACCCGGCCGACCCACCCCGGCAGACAAGGACCACCCGTGACGCACGACCCGCGACCCGACCGGGAGCGCATGGGCGACGTCCCGAACGATCCGGGGGCGGGGGACGAGGAGCCGGTCGGGGAGCGCACGGCCGCGCGCCAGGCCGCACGGGAGGCATCCGGCCAGGAGGTGACCGGGCAGGACGAGGCCGGGGGCACGACGGTGCGTGCGCGGCGCTCCACGAAGCAGCGGCACCCCGTCGTGCACTTCGTCCGTGAGGTGCTGCTCATCGGCGTCACCGCCCTGGTGATCTCCTTCCTCATCAAGACCTTCCTGGTGCAGGCCTTCTGGATCCCGTCCGGCTCGATGGAGTCCACCCTGGTCTACGGCGACCGGGTGCTGGTCAGCAAGATCCAGGCCGGGCCGATGTCGGTGGAGCGCGGCGACATCATCGTCTTCGAGGACCCGGGCGGCTGGCTGCCGCACGCCCCGGCGAGCGACCGCGGACCGATCATGGAGGCCCTGCTGACCGTCGCCAAGTTCGTCGGCGTGGCCCCGGAGGGGGAGAGCAACCACCTGATCAAACGCGTCATCGGCGTCGGCGGCGACCACATCGTGTGTTGCGACGACCAGGGGCGGATCACGGTGAACGACGAGCCGCTGGACGAGACCTACCTCTTCGCCGGCGACGAGCCGAGCCTGGAGAACTTCGACATCGTCGTGCCGGAGGACCACTACTGGATGATGGGCGACCACCGGTCCTACTCCCGCGACTCTCGGGCCCACGACAACGGCACCGGGACGACCGGGTCGATCCCCGCGGACCGGGTCGTCGGCCAGGCCTTCGCCCTGGTCTGGCCGCTGGACCGGTTCGAGGTGTTCACCAACCCCGGCGACGTCTTCGGGGACGTCCCCGCGTCCGAGGCGCAGTCCGGTGGCTGAGCAGGCCGTCACCCGGCGCGCGGCGACCGCGACCCGTCGGCGGACCCCGCCACGGAGCACCCGGCCGAGCCTGCGGCTGGAGCGCTCGCTCTTCCGTGAGGGCCACCGCGTGCTCGTCGGGATGGACGAGGTGGGCCGGGGGGCTCTGGCCGGGCCCGTGTCGGTCGGCGTCGTCGCCATCGACGAGACCTGCCGCACCGCCCCGCAGGGGGTCAAGGACTCCAAGCTGCTCACCCAGCAGGCGCGCGAGCGGCTGGTGCCCCGGATCCAGCGGTGGGCCCTGGGGTGGGGCGTCGGGCACGCCTGGCCGGAGGAGATCGACGCGATCGGCATCATGGCCGCCCTGCGGCTGGCCGGCCAGCGGGCGCTGGCAGAGGTCGGGGTCGTGCCCGACCTGGTCGTGCTGGACGGCAACCACGACTGGCTCTCCGACCCCGCCCGCGAGGGGCTGCTTGCGCTGGTCGACCCCATGGCGGCGCCGCAGGTCCCGGTCAGGACCCTCATCAAGGCCGACATGACCTGCTCGTCGGTGGCGGCCGCCAGCGTCCTGGCGAAGGTGACCCGCGACGCACACATGATCCGGATCGCCCCCGAGCACCCGGCATACTCATGGGAGCTGAACAAGGGCTATGCGGCGCCCGAGCACCAGGAGGCCCTGCGCTCCCTGGGTCCGTGCGCCCACCACCGCCGGAGCTGGAACATCACCGGCAACACGCTGCGGGACGACCTCGTCCCGCCCGAGGCGAGGGAGATGAACCGAGCATGAGCGCCGAGGACCTCGAGAAGTACGAGACCGACATGGAGCTGCAGCTCTACCGCGAGTACCGCGACGTGGTGAGCCTGTTCAGCCACGTCGTGGAGACCGAGCGGCGGTTCTACCTGGCCAACGAGGTGGACGTGCAGGTCCGCACCGGCGGCGGGGAGACCTGGTTCGAGGTGACGATGAGCGACGCGTGGGTGTGGGACGTCTACCGCCCGGCGCGCTTCGTCAAGAAGGTCCGGGTCATCACCTTCAAGGACGTCAACGTCGAAGAGCTCGCCAAGAGCGACCTCGACCTGACGAAGCTGGACCGCGGCTGAGGCGGGACCTCCGGGGCCATGTCACTGATCCCGGCTCACCCGCCCGGGCGCACCAGCCCGGACTCGTAGGCGACGACCACCGCCTGGACCCGGTCGCGCACCCCCAGCTTGGTGAGCAGACGGGCGACGTGCGTCTTGACGGTCTGCAGGCTCACGAACAGGTCCTGGGCGATCTCCGCGTTCGACCGGCCGCGGGCGACCAGCAGCAGCACCTCCCGCTCCCGCTCGGTGAGGGCACCGACGCCCGGGTGCTGCGGCAGCCGGTCCGCGCGGGTGAACTCCTCGATGAGCCTCCGGGTGATGGAGGGTGCGAGCAGCTCCTCGCCGCGGTGCACCGCCCGGATGCCGCCGGTCAGCTGGTCGCGGGGGGCGTCCTTGAGGAGGAAGCCGCTGGCGCCGGCCACGAGCGCGTCGTAGACCAGCTGCGAGCGATCGAAGGTGGTCAGCATGAGCACCTTGGTCGACGGGTTGTCGCGCAGGACCGTGCGCGTGGCGGCGATCCCGTCGACGTGGGGCATCTGGATGTCCATGAGGATGAGGTCGGGTCGGTATGCCCTGGCCTGGGCCACCGCCTCGGCCCCGTCCGCGGCCTCGCCGACGACGGTCAGGTCCGGTTCCGCGTCGACGATCATGCGCAGACCGGCGCGGACCAGTTCCTGGTCGTCGGCGAGCAGCACCGAGATCATGGCGCCGTGCCGGTGTGCGACGCACTAGCCCTCGTCGATGACGCGCCGGCCGGCAGGTTCGACAGGCCCGCCCTCGTGAGCGAAGGACCGACCGGTGTGGGCGACGTCTCAGCCGACCCGCGGGCGGGAGACAGGGGGAGAGTGGCGCGGACGGCATACCCACCGGACGCGGTCGGGCCGTGGGAGAGGGAGCCGCCGAGGGAGGCGAGTCGTTCTCCGAGACCCACCAGCCCGGTGCCCGTCCCGGGGGAGGCGGCTACGGCGCGTCGTGCGCCGTCGTCCGCGACGCTCAGGTCGACGTGGTCGCCCTCCAGCAGGGCCGACACGACCACCCGGGCCCCGGGTGCGTAGCGGGAGGCGTTCACCAGGCACTCGCGCACGATGCGCGTCACCGGCTCCTCCGCCTCCTCGGGCAGCGTGGCCGGTCGGGCGAGCCGCACGTCCATGCCGGCTCGGCGGGCCGCGGCCAGGACCGCGTCGAGGGTCCCCTCCTCCGGGTCGATCGGGTCCCTGGTGTCCACCAGGTCGAGACTGGCCCGCACCTCTCGGACGGCGGTGCGCGCCGTGTCCGCGATCGCCAGGAACGCCTCGCCCAGCTCGGGTCCACGCCCGTCCGGCAGCACCTGGGCCGCCGAGGCCTGGAGACAGATGATCGTCGCGGCGCCGGCGACCGAGTCGTGCAGGTCCCCGGCGACGGCGTGGCGCTGGCGCTCGGTCACCAGCCGCACCTCCTCGTCCCGGTGGCTGTCGATCGCCCGGACCAGGTCGTCCAGGGCACGCACGCGGGCGGCGCTCGCTGCCGTGGCTGCCCCGGCCGCGACGCCCACCGCCAGGACCACCAGCATGGCGACGAGGGAACCGGCCTCGCTCGCCTGACGATCGACCGAGCTCAAGGCGACCGCCCCGGCGGCCAGGATCAGCAGCCCGGACAGGCGACGTGCCCACCCCTCCTGCTGGGCTCCCACCGCGTAGGCCAGCAGCACCGTCGGCAGGATGGGGGTCACCAGCCCGTCGAGCGGCGCCAGGGCAACGCCGATCGCGGTGGACAGCAGGACGTAGGCGATCGCGGCGACGAGGGGGTGACGGCGGCGCGCGGCGAGCGGCGCCGCGAGGGCCGCGGGTGCCAGGACCGCCGCCCAGGCGGGTCCGGTCGCCACGTCGGTGACCGCCACCTCGACGCAGATCGGCACCGCGGTGAGGGCCGCGACCAGGTCGGTCCGTCCCAGCGCCGGCGGCAGCACGCGTGGCCCGGCGCTGCGTCGCGCGGTGCGTTCGCGCGCTGCCCGGCCAGGACCATGAGCGTCCACGGCCACCCGCGGCACGGTTGCGGTCGCGCCCGTGGGCGCGACGGGCACCGTGGTGCGCAGCACGCCGATGTGGTGCCGCAGCTGGTCGAGCGCGGTGCGGGCGGCCCGTTCGATCTCCTCGAGTGCCGGGCGGGCAGAGGGCACGTCCGGGATCGCGCCGGTGCCGAGGGCCCCCTCCGCGCGGACCACGATCCCACCGAGGGTCTGGACGACGTCGTGCTGCACGGCGCTGGCGATCCGGTTGGTCTCGCGGATGCCGGCTGCCTCGACTGCTGCCCGGACCTGCCCGGCCCGGATGGTGGACAGCCGCGTGAGCTCGCGCGCCTCCCGGCGCCGGGCGGCCCATACCGCTCCGAACAGGGCGGGGCACCCGAGCATCACGAGCGAGAAGACGGCGTCGTCGGCCACGGCGTAAGCGCCCGGATCGGCGGCCTGCGTCGCGACGGTCATGAAGGCTGCTCCCAGCACCACGGCACCGCCGGCCAGGATCCTGGGGGAGCAGGCTCCCGCGGCCAGCGCGGCCAGCACGATGAGCAGCAGCCCGGGGCCGTCCGTGAGCAGCCCGCGGCCCGCGGTGGCCTCCATGGCGGCCAGGGCCGTCAACACCACCAGGAGCGCGGCGGCGAGCGGCTCCCACCAATACCGGGCGAGCGGTCTCACCCCTGCAGGGTAGAGGTGGGCGACGTCGCCGCACATCACTCGCAGGAGGGACGCCGTGTCGGGGCCGCGCAGCCACGCTCGAGTCGTGAGAACCGTGAACCGCACTGCGCGTATCGGCCTGGTCGCCGCGATCCTGTCCGCCTGCTTCTGGACGGCCAAGGCCGTCGCCATCGGCTGGGCCGGTGGCCTGGGCCTGAGCCCGGCCGAGGGCCCGCTCTTCCTCCTCGGTGCCGTCAGCCACCTCGCCGCCGTCGCCTGCCTGCTGCTCCTGTGGACCCGGCCGACCACCCCGACCTCGCGGAAGCTGGTCGCGCTCGCCGCCCTGCCTGTGGTGGTCCTCGGGGCGGCCCTCACCAGGACCCTCGTCTGGCTCGTCGAGCCGGACAACCCCGGCTGGCCCTGGGCCGAGGCCAACCTGTGGTTCCTCGCCCTCCTGGTCCTCGTCCTCAGCCTCGCCTCGCGCCGGGTCCGGACCCCCGGTGCGGCCGAGCACGCGGGGTGGCGTGATGCGGAGCGACTGAGCGCGTCGGGTGGCGCGATGCGGGGCGACTGAGCCGTCGGGCCAGCCACCGATCGCCGGCTCCGCGCGCGGTGGTCCTGAGCGCCTGCCCCAGCGGGTGAGTTCTCCACAGCGTCGTCGTCGCGATCCCCGTTGTCCACAGCGCGTTCGATCGTGACGCCCGCACCCGGACCCCCAGCCGATGGTGGGTGCGGAGGTGGTCGAGATGGGGATGTCCCACCGGGTCGCGAGCGCGATCGGGGAGTATGGCGAGCGGCTGGCGTGTGAGTACCTCACCGGGTTGGGGTACGAGATCCTCGACCGCAACTGGCGCTGCGGTCAGGGCGAGGTGGACATCGTCGCTCGCGACGGCCGCTGTCTCGTCTTCTGTGAGGTGAAGACCCGGCGCTCGACCGCCTTCGGCTCACCGGTGGAGGCCGTAACACCGGTCAAGGCCGCGCGGTTGCGGCGGCTGGCGGTGAGCTGGCTGCAGGAGCACGGGGTGCGCTCGCCCGACCTGCGCGTCGACGTCGTCGGGGTGCTGCGCCCGCTCACCGGGCCGGCCCAGATCGAGCACCTGCAGGGCGTGGCCTGATGGGGTTGGGGCGCACCCATGCGGTGGCGCTCAGCGGCGTGGAGGGGCACCTGGTCCAGGTCGAGGCGCACATGGCCCAGGGGCTGCCGGCGATGACCATGAGCGGTCTGCCCGATGCCGCCTGCTCCCGCGCGCCGAGCCGGATCCGGGCCGCGGTGGAGGACTGCGGTCTGGTCATCCCGCAGCGGCGGTGGACCATCAACCTGACGCCGGCGTGGCTGCCCAAGACCGGCAGCGGGTTCGACCTGGGCATTGCCGTCGCCCAGCTGGTCGTCACCGAGGTGGTGCCCCCGGACGTGGCGGAGTCGGTGGTGCACATCGGCGAGCTGGGCCTGGACGGGGCGGTGCGACCGGTCACCGGGGTCCTGCCGATGGTGGCTGCCGCCGCGGCCGCGGGTATGCCCGCCGTGATCGTGCCGCACGCCAACGCGGGGGAGGCCGCCCTCGTGCCCGGCATCCGGGTCTACGCCGCGGCGTCCCTGCGCGAGGTGATCGACCTGCACCTGGCGGTCCACCACGGTGCCGCTCCGGCGCCGCTGCGGGTCCCCGAGCCGGACCCTGGCACGGATCGAGTCCCGGACCTGCGCGACGTGGTGGGGCAGCCGGAGGCGCGCGCCGCCCTGGAGGTGGCGGCGGCGGGGCGTCACCACATGCTCATGGTCGGTGCCCCGGGTGCCGGCAAGACGATGCTGGCCGAGCGGCTCCCCGGACTCCTGCCGGTCCTGGACCGCGCGGAGGCGCTCGAGGTGACCGCGGTGCACTCGGTGCTGGGAGCCCTGGACGGCGCGGACTCCCTGGTGAGCCGGGCCCCCTTCGTGGCCCCGCATCACGGGGCCTCGATGGCTGCGGTTATCGGCGGCGGCAGTGCGCGGGTGCGGCCCGGCGCGGTGTCACGGGCCCATCGAGGGGTGCTTTTCCTGGACGAGACGCCGGAGTTCCGTCGGGACGTGCTCGACGGACTCCGCCAGCCGCTGGAGAGCGGCGAGGTGGTCATCGCCCGCGCCGACCGGCAGACCCGTCTCCCGGCACGGTTCCAGCTGGTCGCCGCGGCGAACCCGTGCCCGTGCGGTCGGGGCATCGGCAAGGGGGAGCACTGCGAGTGCACGCCACTGGCCCGGCGCACCTATTTCGGCAAGCTGAGCGGGCCGTTGCTGGACCGGATCGACGTGCGGGTCAGCCTGCTCCCGGTCACGCGCACCGCGTTGTCCGGGCCGCCGGGCGAGCCGACGCTCGAGGTGGCTCGGCGCGTCAGTGCCGCGCGCGAGCGGCAGCGGGAGCGCTGGGCGGGCACCCCGTGGACCGTCAACGCGGAGGTGCCGGGCAGCCTGCTGCGCGGGGACCACTGGCGGCTGCCCCGGGGTGCGACAGCGCCGCTGGAGACTGCCATGGACCGCGGGGAGCTGACGCTGCGCGGCTACGACCGCTGCGTCCGGGTCGCCTGGACACTCGCCGACCTGGCCGGGGCCGACCGTCCCGGTGCCGAGCACCTGTGGCAGGCGCTCGCGCTGCGCACCAGCTCGGAGGTCGCGGCATGACCAGCTCAGGTCCGGACCACGGCGTGACGGATGAGGCGAGCGCCCGGCTCGCCTGGGCCCGCATCTCCGAGCCCACCGATCCGGTGGCGGTGGCGCTCATCGAGAGGTTCGGCTTCGTCGACGCCTTCCAGATCGCGGCCCGCGGCGGCAGGGCGCTCAACGGCAAGGTCATCGACCGGTTCGCCGGCAGGCTCAAGGACCTGCACCTCGACCGGGACCGCGAGGTCTGTGAGCGTCTCGGCGCTCGCCTGCTCCTGCCCGGAAATCCTGGGTGGCCGGTGGCCCTCGACGACCTCGAGGTGCCCCCGTGGTGCCTCTGGGCACGCGGCCCGGCCGACTTCGCCGCGGTGCCGGCCCGCAGCGTGGCGGTCGTGGGTGCCCGGGCGAGCACGGCCTACGGCAACCACGTCGCCGCCGAGATCGGCGCCGGCACCGGTGCCCGGGGCTTCACGGTCGTCTCCGGGGCCGCGTTCGGCATCGACGCTGCGGCTCACCGCTCCGCGCTCTCGGTGGAGGCGCCCACGGTCGCCGTCCTCGCCTGCGGTGTGGACCGGGTCTATCCCACCGCACACGCCGAGCTGATCGGTCAGGTCACCCGTGCGGGGGGCGTCCTCACCGAGGTGCCGCCGGGTTCGGCGCCGACGCGGCCCAGGTTCCTGGCCCGCAACCGACTCATCGCGGCCCTCGCGACGGGGACGGTCGTGGTCGAGGCCGGCCTGCGCTCGGGCGCCCTGAACACCCTTCGCGCCGCCGCCCGGATCGGTCGGCCCGTGGCCGTCGTGCCGGGGCCGGTGACGTCGATGGTCTCGGCCGGGTGCCACCGGGCGGTCCGCGAGGAGGGCGCCACCCTGGTCACGGACTCCGCGGAGGTCGTGGACCTGCTGGGCACGATCGGAGGCGCCGATCTGGCCCCCGACAAGCGAGGACCGTCGCGGGTCGAGGACCAGGTCGGGCCGCTGGCCTCGCGGGTGTGGTCGACGCTGGCACCGTTCCGGTCCAAGACCGTGGAGGAGATCACCGTGCACGCGGGTCTGTCCGCGCGCGAGGTGCTGGGTGCCCTGGGAGAGCTGCAGGGGTGCGGCCTGGCGGAGCTGCGCCTGGACGGGTGGGGGCGGACCTCGTGAGGGTGTTGCGGGCGCCGTCGGCGGCACGCTTCCGCAAGGCGTGGTGGGCGACGCTGGCGGCGGCACTGCTGACGCTGACCGGTGCGGCGGGGGGAGTCGTCGGCGCGGACCAGTCGGGCGGGTCCTGGCAGTGGCCCCTCCCCGGCCACCCGGCGGTGGTGCGTCACTTCGACCCTCCCGAGCAGCGGTGGTTACCGGGGCACCGCGGGATCGACCTGGCCGGACACACCTACTCACCCGTGCTGGCTGTCGCGGTCGGCACCGTGACCTACAGCGGCAGCATCGCCGGGGTCGGGATCGTGTCGGTGACCCACCCCGACGGCATCCGCAGCACCTACCAGCCGGTCATCGACAGGTCTGTGTCGCAGGGAGACCGGGTGCGTGCCGGGGACCAACTCGGGCTCCTGGGGATCTGGGGTGGTCACTGCGCACTCCGTGCCTGCCTGCACCTGGGTGCCGTGCGGGGCCAGACCTATCTCGACCCCCTGTTGTTCCTGCAGCCGTGGGAGCTGACCCTGCTCCCGCACGGCGGCTGGGACTGACCCAGCGCGCCGTCCCCCGGGACCGGAGCAGGCGTGGCACCGTGGACGGGGTGAGCCCGTCATCCGAGCGTCAGGGACCGACCCCGCACGCCCCGGCCCCGGCCGCGGGCGCCGGGGCACCGGCTGCGGACGCTGGGGCGCGGGTCGTGCCCGACGACGTGCTCGACGCCTTCGCTCGGCACCTGTCCGCGGAGCGGAACCGTTCCGAGCACACGGTCCGGGCGTACCTGGGTGACGTCTCCGCCATGGCGGAGGCGTTGGCCGCGGCGGGGGTCGGTGGGCTGGGGGACATCACGCTGGGCGACCTGCGCTCCTGGCTGGGGGAGCAGGCAGCCGCGGGAGCAGCACCATCGACGATCGCCCGCCGGTCGGCGGCCGTCCGGACGTTCCTGCGCTGGGCCAGGCGCACCGGGCGGATCTCCTCGGACCCCGCGCTGCGTCTGGGTGCACCGCGCAAAGGACGCACGCTGCCGGGGGTCCTCAAGCCCGGCGAGGCCGACCAGCTGATGGACCTGGCGGCGGTGGCGGCTGACGATGCCGACCCCGTCCACGTCCGCAACCGGGCGATCCTGGAGCTGCTCTACGCCAGCGGCATGCGCGTGGGTGAGCTCACCGGACTCGACGTCGACGACGTGGACCTGCCGGGCCGGGTCGCCCGGGTGCTGGGCAAGGGCGCCAAGGAGCGCACGGTCCCGTTCGGAGCCCCCGCGGCCGAGGCGCTGACCGCCTGGCTGGACCAGGGACGGCCGCAGCTGGCGACCGCCGAGTCCGGGCCGGCGCTCTTCCTCGGCCGCCGGGGGAAGCGGGTGGACCAGCGCCAGGTCCGCACCGTGGTGCACGACCTCCTGGCGCACCTGCCCGACGCTGCCGACCTCGGCCCGCACGGGCTCCGGCACAGCGCCGCGACGCACCTGCTCGAGGGCGGTGCTGGCCTGCGGACCGTCCAGGAGCTGCTCGGTCACACCAGCCTGGCCACCACGCAGATCTACACCCACGTGTCCGTCGACCGGCTCCGCGCCGCCTACCGGCAGGCGCACCCGCGCGCCTGACGCGCGCGCCCGACCTAGGGCGTCTCTGCCCGGGTCTGCAGATGGTCAAGAGTCGACCCTGCCTCCTGAGGAGTCCCCGACCCGGTTGTAGCGTCGCCCCCAGGTGCGAAGGCCGCACCACCCACAGCCCGCCGTGGGCGGGCTCGAACCCTGCAAGGAGCTGCAGATGAGTGTGGACTCGGCGGAACTGCCCCCCGTCAGCCTCACGGAAGAACAGGTCGAGGCCGAGGAGAAGCGCTGGACTCCCGTCCGCATCGCCACCTGGGCGGCGATCGCGGTCCTCGGCGGCGTCGCCTGGGTGATGCTCGCGATCGTGCGCGGCGAAACCATCAACGCCATCTGGTTCGTCTTCGCGGCGGTCTGCACCTACCTGATCGCCTACCGGTTCTACGCGACCTACATCGAGAAGAAGATCACCCAGCCCGACGACAACCGGGCCACCCCGGCGGAGTACAAGGAGAATGGGCAGGACTACATGCCCACCGACCGCCGCGTGCTCTACGGGCACCACTTCGCGGCGATCGCCGGCGCCGGTCCGCTCGTCGGCCCGGTGCTGGCTGCCCAGCTCGGCTACCTACCCGGCACGATCTGGATCATCGTCGGTGTCGTGCTCGCCGGCGCCGTCCAGGACTACCTGGTGCTGTTCTTCTCGATGCGGCGCGGTGGCCGCTCGCTGGGACAGATGGCCCGCGACGAGCTCGGCAAGGTGGGTGGCACCGCGGCCCTGCTGGCCACCCTCACGATCATGATCATCATCGTCGCGATCCTGGCGCTCGTTGTCGTCAACGCCCTCGGGGAGAGCCCCTGGGGTGTCTTCTCCGTCGGGATGACGATCCCGATCGCGCTGTTCATGGGCGTCTACCTGCGCTACCTGCGTCCGGGCAAGGTCTCCGAGGTATCGCTCATCGGCTTCGTGCTCCTCATCCTGGTCATCGTCGCCGGAGGCTGGGTCGCCGACACCTCCTGGGGCGCCGAGTGGTTCACCCTCGACCGCACGACGATCGCCTGGGGCATCATCATCTACGGCTTCATCGCGGCCGTGCTGCCGGTGTGGCTGCTGCTCGCCCCGCGTGACTACCTCTCGACCTTCATGAAGGTCGGCACCATCGTGATGCTGGCCGTCGCGATCGTCCTGGTCCGCCCGGAGATCACCGTGCCGGCGCTCAGCGAGTTCGCGGGGCGGTCCGACGCACCGGTGGTCGCCGGCCCGCTGTTCCCGTTCCTGTTCGTGACGATCGCCTGCGGCGCGTTGTCCGGGTTCCACGCGCTGATCTCCTCGGGCACCACGCCCAAGCTCATCGAGAAGGAGCGGCAGACCAAGTTCATCGGCTACGGCGGCATGCTGATGGAGTCCTTCGTGGCCATCATGGCGCTGGTGGCGGCCATCTCCATCGACCGCGGCATCTACTTCGCGATGAACGTCTCCGCCGCCGCCACCGGCGGCACCGTGGAGGGCGCCGTGGCCTACGTCAACGGACTGGGCCTGACCGGGGTCAACCTGACGCCCGAGATGCTGGAGACCGCCGCGGCCAACGTGGGGGAGGAGAGCATCGTCTCCCGCACCGGTGGCGCCCCGACGTTGGCCCTCGGCCTGTCGCACATCATGCAGCAGCTCATCGGCGGCACCAGCCTGATGAGCTTCTGGTACCACTTCGCGATCATGTTCGAGGCGCTGTTCATCCTGACGGCCGTGGACGCCGGCACGCGCGTGGCCCGCTTCATGCTGCAGGACAGCCTCGGCAACTTCTGGCCGCGGTTCCGGGACACCTCCTGGCGGACCGGGGCCTGGGTGTGCACGGGCATCATGGTGGCCGGCTGGGGAGCGATCCTCATCATGGGCGTGACAGATCCCTTGGGTGGCATCAACACCCTCTTCCCGCTCTTCGGCATCGCCAACCAGCTGCTGGCCGCGCTCGCCCTGTCGATCTGCCTGGCGATCGCCGCCCGGCAGAACCGCAAGGCGCTGTGGGTCATCATCGTCCCGCTGGCCTTCGCCACCGTCGTCACGACGGTCGCCTCCCTCTACAAGATCTTCAGCTCCGTGCCGTCGATCGGCTACTGGGCCCAGCACGCCGCCTTCAAGGACGCGCTGGCCCGGGGCGAGACGAGCTTCGGCACCGCCGGGTCGGTGGAGGCGATGGAGGCGGTGGTCCGCAACACCTTCATCCAGGGCACCCTGTCCATCGTGTTCGTGGTGCTGACCCTGATCGTCATCGCGACGGCCGTGATGGCCACGATCTCCTCGATCCGCAGCGGTGGGGCACCCACGACGGAGGAGGAGTTCGTCCAGTCGCGGATCTACGCACCGGCGGGCATCATCAGCACGCCGGCGGAGAAGGACCTTGAGGCACAGTGGGCGGCCTACCTGGCCGAGCACCCGGTCGAGCGCGTGCGCGGGCACCACTGATGGCCCAGACTGGGACGATGGCACCCGTGGACCCGGAACTGTCGGGAGACGCCGGCCGTGCCGCCCGTCGGACGGCCAGGCTGTCCGTCGGACCGACCGGGGACGGCTGGTGGGACCGCACCCGCTGGTTCATCAGGGGCATGCTGGGCGAGAACGCCTACCAGGCCTACCTGGCCCACCACGAGCGGTCCGGCTGCCCGACCCCGGCCCTGTCCGAGCGCGACTACTGGCGGTGGCGCACGGACTGGCAGGAGCGCAATCCGCAGGGGCGCTGCTGCTGAGGCCCTGAAGCACGAACGGCTGTGGCCGATCCCGGGCGGGGGTCGGCCACAGCCGTGTCTGCTGCCGGTGCGGACTACCCCGTGCCCAGGCCGGCCAGGCGCCGGGCGCCCTCGCGCAGCACCTCCTCGCGCTTGCAGAACGCGAAGCGCACCAGGGAGGCCACCGGCTCGGTGTGGTCGCAGAACGCCGAGACCGGCACCCCGACGACCCCGACCTCCTGCGGCATCCGGCGGCAGAAGTCGACCGCGTCGGTCACCCCCAGCGGCGCGGCGTCGGCGATCACGAAGTAGGTCCCCTGGCACGGCATCACCGGCAGCCCCGCGCCGGTCAGCGCCTCGACCAGGATGTCCCGCTTGCCCTGCAGCTCCGCGGCGAACCCGGTGAAGAACGACTCCGGCATCCCCAGCCCCTCGGCAATGGCGGGCTGGAACGGTCCGGAGCCGACGAAGGTGAGGAACTGCTTGACGGCCGTGACGGCCCCGACCAGATCGCGGGGCCCGTGAACCCAGCCGACCTTCCAGCCGGTCACCGAGAACGTCTTGCCGCCCGAGCTGATCGTCAGGGTCCGCTCCGCCATGCCGGGCAGCGTCGCGATGGGGGTGTGGGTCAGCCCGTCGAAGGTCAGATGCTCGTAGACCTCGTCGGAGATGACGACCGCGTCGTGCTCCCGGGCCAGCTCCGCGACCAGCTCCAGCTCAGCCCGGGTGAAGACCTTGCCCGTCGGGTTGTGCGGGGTGTTCAGCAGGACCGCCCGGGTCCGGGGGCCGAAGGCGGCCCGCAGGGCCGCCTCGTCGACGGCCAGGTCCGGGAAGTGCAGCGGCACGGTGCGCCGGACGCCGCCGGCGAGGGCGATCGACGCGGCGTAGGAGTCGTAGAACGGCTCGAAGACCACCACTTCCTCGCCCGGCTCGACCAGCGCCAGGATCGCCGCCGCGATGGCCTCGGTCGCCCCCACGGTGACCAGCACCTCGGTGTCCGGGTCGACCTCCAGGCCGTAGAACCGCCGCTGGTGGTCGGCGACCGCCTCGCGCAGCACCGGCATCCCGATGGCCGGGGGGTACTGATTGAGCCCGGAGGCGATCGACTCCCGGGCAACCTCCAGGATCTCGGCCGGTCCGTCGGTGTCCGGGAAGCCCTGCCCGAGGTTCACCGCGTCGTAGCGCAGGGCCGCCTGGGTCATCTCGGCGAAGATCGTGGTGCCGAAGCCGGTCATCCGCGTGACGAGTGGATTTCGCATGTCCTGCACGGTAGCCGTAAGATGGTCTGCACGTGTGGTGTGCCCGGAGCCGGGTGCGCCGCGCGAATTCGCGCACGAGCCCACCGGCGGACCACCCCGATCTCGCGATCGACGGCCAGGTATGCCGGGACGCACCTCCGCGGTCCCGTCCCCTCAGCGGGGGCCGGGTGGAGGTCGTCGCCCGTGCCAGGACCTAACTGCACCCTAGAAGAAAGCGAGACCACGGCATGGCCGTCGTCACCATGCGCCAGCTCCTGGAGAGCGGCGTCCACTTCGGGCACCAGACCCGTCGCTGGAACCCCAAGATGAAGCGCTTCATCATGACCGAGCGCAACGGCATCTACATCATCGACCTGCAGCAGTCGCTGACCTACATCAACGACGCCTACGAGTTCGTCAAGCAGACCGTGTCCCACGGCGGCACGATCCTCTTCGTCGGCACGAAGAAGCAGGCCCAGGAGCCCATCGCCGAGCAGGCGACGCGCGTCGGGATGCCCTACGTCAACCACCGCTGGCTCGGTGGCATGCTCACCAACTTCCAGACGATCTCCAAGCGCCTCACGCGCCTGAAGGAGCTCGAGGAGATCGACTTCGACACGGTGGCCGGCTCCGGCTACACGAAGAAGGAGCTGCTCATCCTTCGCCGTGAGAAGGACAAGCTCGACAAGACCCTCGGTGGCATCCGCAACATGACCAAGGTGCCCTCCGCGGTCTGGATCGTCGACACCAAGAAGGAGCACCTCGCGGTCGACGAGGCGCGCAAGCTCGGCCTGCCGGT